>Ga0213870_1000215_pt1 | contig 30360 bp, 22 predicted proteins | sample WICALVC2017_Meta_FD_160119 | JGI IMG/M metagenome (GOLD analysis project Ga0213870, IMG submission 160119) | Freshwater microbial communities from subterranean cave lake in Wind Cave National Park, South Dakota, United States - WICALVC2017 | ecosystem: Environmental > Aquatic > Deep subsurface >... | reverse complement strand
CAAGTGCCGGAGATAAGGCTACTAAAAATCCAATTGCTAGTGCTGTTTTGACGTCAAATATTTTTCTTCCAAAAACCATACTTAGTACGATAGTCAAAATCCCTACCGCAAGCATAAGCATCATTCCCCCATAAGGATCTCCTTTCCACAGGTAAAAAGGTATTGACAACAAATAATACCATCCTGGACCTTGAAAAAAACCTCCGCCACCTACTTCCGTACCAATAAGAGTAAACTTGTGATCAATCACTATGCTTTTTACCGCTAGAAAATCTCTCCCCTGATCATACCCAAAAAGAAAATTTCCACTAATTATCTCTATCGCCCTAGGAATAGATCCAATAATCACAATACCAAGCAAGAGAAACATAAGATTTTCTTTCTTTATTAGCTTAAAAATTATTTTCTTCATTCCTTTAACCTTCACGCTTTTGGACAATAAATCCACTAGGTAGTTCTTTCTCCCAGATAACAATTCCATCCTTTATAACTGTTTCCATCCATCCCTTGTGTCTCCATGGCTGATCGTTATCCTTTTCTATCAAAAGATAGAATATTCCATTTTTAACATTGTCTGGCATGTAGCCGAATTTTTCTTTTGCATGCCACCACAAAATATAATCATAAGGATAGGTATAAATTGGGGGACTAAAAATAAAGAGACTAAATTTTTTTCCTCTAGCATCATTGTATATAAAATCTATTGCATCAACCTTTCCTTTAATTTTGGCAGTGCCGCCATAATCATGGATATCATAATTAAAAACTTTTACGAGCATAGGTAGTGTTTTGACTAGAACAAACAACAAAAATAATATATAAAAAATCTTGACTTTCTGATTATTATTCTTGAAAACAGATGAAACAGAATGGGAAAAAAGCAGCATATAAGTGATGTTCAATGCTATGAGATAATAAACCCATACAGCATTTCTGAAAAATAAAAATGCAACAAAATAAACTGGAAAAAGTAAAAATAAGAATGTAACAAATTTTTTAAGATGATCATTTTTCTCCCTATATAAATAGTAAATAGCAGGGAGTATGACTACCAAAAGAAGAACTTGCGGTGAAATTATATTTTTTGGAAAAACATCTATAAAGGCATTGAAAAATGAATTTAAGTGATCAGTAATAATTCTTTGTGATGGCAACAAACTTGCTCCTGCTTCTTTGGGACCAAATAGATATATTGCAAAACCCTTTATTCCCATAAAATCATGCCTTGCTTCAAAAAGAAACATTGGCAAAAAGGCAATTACAAAACCTAGAATTAAACTCGCATATTTCTTAGTCTCTCTAAGTTTTACTATAAAAATGTAGTAGAAAATTAATCCGACACACAATGGAATTGAAACAGCAAATTGAAAATTATATATGAAGCCAGAAAAAAACGCTGACAAAAATATAAATTTACTTTTCTTTCCTAATCCCATATAGGTAAAATAAAACGCCAGTAAAATAAATAATGTTGATGGATTAGAATTCCATACGAAACGGGCTTGAGCGACAAACATCGGGGATAAAGTCACAAGAAGAGCAGTTGTCAAACCTCCTATTTCTCCGAGTATTTTTTTTCCTAAGAAATATGAGAAGGATACACTAAGCATGCTAAATAAAAACATTAAGACTAATCCACCATAAGGGTCTCCTCTTGTTAAAATAAAAGGAACTGAAAGAAAATAATAGTGAAATGGACCTTGAAAAATTCCGCTTAATCCGGCTAACCCCGCTCCAACTTCGGAGCCAATAAGAGTAAGCTTGTGATCAATCACTATGCTTTTTACCGCTAGGTAATCTCTCCCTTGATCAAAACCAAATACATAGTTTTTGTTCAAAACTTCAATTGATCTTGAGAGTAAGGAAACGGCAATAATAAAAATAAGGATAATAATTTCGATTTTTTTCATTTTGGTCTTATTCAATTATTCAATAGTTAAATTATTTAATAGACAAGCACTCCTTTTTTTCTCATAAGATAGTAGTATATATACGATTCTGGAACTCCTTCTTGAAATTCTATTTTTTGATTAACTTCTACATAGGGCTCGACTTTCTCAAATCTTTCCTTAAGAGAACTACCATCATTATAATTTACAATGAGATTTATATTATGGTATGAATAATAAACGATAAATGCCAGTACAAAAATTTTTATGATCATATTTTTAACGGATAATAATTTTGACAATAAATAAGAAGTAACCAAAAGAGCGATAAATCTATTTATAGAAAAGTAGTAATCGCTTATTTCTCCCCTGTATGTTGAAAAAACAAGCCAAGGAACTAAAAAGAAAATCATAACTAGATAAGAAAAAATCAATTTGTCTCTTGAAATTTTTTTTCGTAAAAAAACTAATAAGAAAATAGGAATCATTAATATCTTCAATGATTTTATTGCCTGAAGAGATAAAAAAGGGTCGAATTGTATAAGTCCGTCTCCTGTTAATTGAAGAAACCTTTTTAAATGTACCCCATGATAATAGTCACCTAGATATTTAGATATATTACCTAGCTGAGAACCATGCTGTAATTGAGATGCTATATTAGGAATAAACCACAGCATTCCTACGGGAATTGACAGCAGAAAGTAAACAATCATCTTTTTTGTCCGAGGGAATAAAGGAAGACACAATAATATAATTATTGGGAAAAATACTGCTGTGAAGTGAACATGAAAGGATAATCCCGTCATAATGGCCAAAAGCATGATATATTTTTCTTCTCCTTTAAGTATTTTGTATAAAGAATAAAAGATAACAAGAGCAATTCCGGGAAGAAAACTTACCGGCCACTGCACTGCATCAAAATAAAATCCCGAAAAAGCTATTGAATTTATAAAACACGCCATTAAAGCAACTCGAAAGGAAAACAATTTTTTAGTTATAAAAAAAATAACAAAGAAAGTAAAAATACTAGTCGCTAATGCTATGTACTGGGAGGCAATAGGATTAAGATTTGTAAGCCAATAAAAAAAGGCAACAAGATAGTAATAAACTGGCCCTATAAAGAACCCTGTATTTTGTTTAGCAACCATTCCGACAAGTGGAATTCTATGATCAACAATTAAATTTTTAGCAGCCCATGCATTATCAACCTGATCCCATCCAAATGGATATTTATTACTAATGTCATAAGCTCTTAAAAAAAATGAAAAGATAAAAATAGAAAGTACCAAAAAAACTTTCCTATATTGATAGACCAATTTGAAAATTGATTTTTTTTGCATTGTTTTTAGTTATTTTTTTCAACTATTTTTATAGCCAAACTCTTATCGGGGAAACGGGCTTCATGTATAATTTTAAAAACTTCATTAAAATCAAAAGGAGATCCTATCAACAAAATATTTTTTTCTTTTTCCTCATCGTAATTAAATTTTCTAAACTCGAAATTGGCAAATCTATTCTTTCCCTCAATTTTCCCAGTCAATGTTCCGCCTTCCGATAAGTATTTGTTAGGATCATATTGTAAATAAAAGAGAAAAAACATATAGGATTGGTCCATTGTTGCTGTATTGGAAACAATTATTTTTTTGTAATCCTTATGAACAGTAGCGACGTAATCAACTATATTCTCATATCCATATTGCCAGTATTTTGCATGAAAATAATTTTGTTGAACAAAATACTGGTTGAGATAATAGGAAAAATTAAATATAAAAAATAAAAAGAACAAAGAAAATACTAAATATCTTACTTGGAAATTTGAAATTTTCTGCAATGCAGAAATTACTCCTATCGCTGTTAATATCTGAAGTACTGGTAAAAAATTAATAGCTCTTACTGCATGAGGAACATCATTGGTAACTGATGCTGGAATGGGTACAATTAAAAACCACAATATTATAAATATTTTTAGCGTTTTATCGAATTTGCCGAATACTAAACTATAAATACCTATTAATAAAAACGGTAGTTCAATAAGATACATAAGTCCCATCCCCGGCGCGTGATGTCGGGCGATGTCGCCTTTTATAAAAAGCCAATTAAAATCTAGATGGGATAGATATCCTCCAGCTATATATTTTATAAATTCTACTCTGCGATTATCCAAAACTAATCCTAGAATATCGTTATTGGCACTGTCTCTTGCAATTTTTTCTGTATTTGCTGCAATTATTGAAGAGTTGGAAAAAATACTGACCCCCTTGGCTCTGGCAAGCACATCTTTGTTGGTTAAAGTAAAATAAACTAAAGGCAGACAAATAACTGCAAATATTATTAATGATATGTATATATGTTTTTTTCTTATTGAAAAAAAATCTTTTCTAAAAGAGTATACGAGAATAACTATTAGAATGGGAACAAAAACCTTCTCACTTTGATACGCATGAAGACTCAATCCCAACAGCAAAGCGCTTAAGAATAAAAACCATGGCGTCTTGAAAGATTTTAGAAAAAACAATATTCCAAAAACATTTAAAGCCACTCCAACATTTGCCTCAAACGCAACCCGGGAAAATTGAATATGCCAAGGTGAAATTGCCAAAAGTCCGCAGGATAAAAGAGCGATATTGTCTTTTTTAAACAATTCCTTTACCAGAAAAAAAACAGCCAAAACGGTTAATATACCAAAAATTGCAGATGGCAACCTTACAGAAAAAACATTTAAACCAAAAATGCTTATCGTTGGTATTGAAAGATATGCAAAGAGTGCTGGTTTATAATCATCAAACGACCTAAGTACGATAGGTAAAAATTTACCATACTCATCTCTGCCTGTCTGCATGATTGAATACGCGTTATAACCTAATGCAACCTCATCCCAATCCGGAGATGAAGGAACTTTACCCAACTGCCATAACCTAAGTGAAGATGCTAAAACTACAATAAAAATCAAAAATATAAGTATCTTTTTATTCATAAGCAACCAATGAAATTCTGTTATTTAACAAATAAAAGTTTTTTAAAATATTTGCCCCAGACGGTACATTTGTAGGTGTTTGTACAAAGAGTTTTTTGCCGTTGTCTTTGTCAATTTTGGTTGTATCATTTAAAAAGTGGTATTTTCCGAATCTATCTACAGTTACGAACCCAAAAGCATCTCTTCTGATTTTGCTGTCTTTTCTAAAAATACGAGGGTCAGTCTTTGTGTAGAATAAGTAATAAATGTATGGTCTTCCCAAATCGTTTGTTATATATATTTTATTGTATTTATCCTGGACAGACTTAACATAATCTATAGATTCTTTGTATCCATATTGCCATTCACCGGAAAATATATAAGGATAATGAACGATATAATTGCGGAAAAAATAAAAGAAATTAGCAAAAAGTAACAATCCTACAAAAATAATCCCTGCTTCGAAAAATTTCGTATGCTTCTTTATGTAAAACAAAAATTGAGAAAATCCGTAAGCCACAAGAATCTGAAATGTGGGAAGCGTTGTTTCTATTCTTAGAGCATGAGGAGTTTCACGAGCTGTCCCGGCAGGCAAAATTCCTATCAGCATCCAGGCCGGAATTATCCACCAAAATCCTGTTTTTTTCTTAAAAATCATTAATATACCAACTGTAAAAAACGGTAAGTCCCATAAATACATTTGCCCAACATCTTGAGTTGAAAACTTAGGATTACCGTCTCCTCTTATAAAAATAAAGCTTGGATTAAAGTTATCAAAATAATGTTTTATATAAGAAAGAGTATAGCCAACTCTCCTATTGTGTATTATTCTTGACCAATTACTACTATCATTTATAATCTCTTGGTTGGAAGTTTTAATGACTTCAATGTCTGTAAAAATATTTACTTCTTTAAAACGAAGGCTTGCCTGAGGAGATAATAAAAAACCAAGTATTGGCAGAATTAACAAAATTCCCACTAAGACTGCTATAAATGTTTGTTTCTTATTTTCAATAAGGTTTTTCCTAAAAGTGAGTCCCAAAAATAATACTAAAAGAGGAGCAACAATTCTGGAGGTATTAAAAGTGTACATTGATAGTACAAAAAAAATGATAGAAATAGTGATATACCACTTTTTTTCCTGTATTCCTTTCAAAAATAACCAAATACCCCCAACTATAAAAAATGTGGCTACATTAGCTTCAAAGGCAGCCCGGGACAACATGATGTGCCATGGCGAAATAGCCAAAAAGAGTGAAGAAAGTAAGGCGTACAATTCTTTTGACTTGGAATTCCAAAAGATTCTTTTTGTTAAAAAGTAGGTAATCAAAACTGTCAAAACTCCAAAAATGCTAGAGGGAAATCTTACCGCAAATTCTGTTAAACCAAATATTTTAACTGGGAAAATATCAAGATATGCATACACGGGAGGTTTGAAATCACCAAAAGATTCTAAATAGTTAAGCGGAAGAAATCTTCCAAATTCATCTTTTCCATCAATGCTCAATGAATATGCATTATATCCCCATGCTGCTTCATCCCATGTTAAGGACGGCGGATTTTGCCCCAATTGCCAAAATCTTAAGAAAACTGCTAATAAAAAAAATAAAATTAGGCCAATATAAACTCTTCGCATACTTTGGGAATATAATCCTCATTATGATATCATATTTCAAGCCTAATATAGAATAACTCTAGAAGATGAAACGCTTTTGGAATACAAATTTTTTTATAATTCTAGTTATAATTATTGGTTTTCTATTTATTTACAGACAAGTAATCTTCAATGGAAAAATTCTTTTTCCATCAAACTTTCTCGCTCAGTTCTATTCTCCTTGGAGAACGGAGAAATTTCCAGGCTGGGAAGTTGGTATTCCGCATAAACCAATTGGAGATGACCAAATACGAATATTTTATCCAGAAAGAACATTTACTAATGAAATGTTGGCAAAAAATACAATTCCGCTCTGGAATCCTTATATCTTTGCGGGAACCCCTTTTCTCGCAAATTTCCAATCTGCCATATTTTATCCACTGAATATTATCTATTTTTTCCTACCCCAAATTATTGCTTGGGAAATTCTTCTATTTATTCAGCCAATTATGGCAGCATTTTTTATGTACCTTTTTTTAAGCCATTTTCACCTCAAAAAACCTGCTATTTGGCTTGGGACAATATCTTTCGGATTTTCCGGATTCATGCTTGTATGGAGTCAGGAAAATGCTGTCGTTGCTCAATCGGCACTATGGCTTCCTCTTGTTCTCTTTGGAATAGAGGGTTATCTTAAAAATAAATCCAGCACCTTTTCCCACGGACATAATCTAAATAATAAGTGGAGCTTCCAAAAGGTGCTGGATAAAAAACTTTGGTACTACTTTATTACTGTTATTGCTCTTGCATGCTCACTGCTTGGAGGATTTATTCAAATAACTTTCTACATATTCCTTTTTTCCTTCTTCTATAGCTTATTTCGTATTAAAACCCTGAAGCTTTCTTTTTTTATCTACGCGCTTAAAATAATTGGTATTTATATTTTCTCTGTATGTCTATCAGCAATACAATTACTTCCGTCTATAGAGGCTTTTTTAGAATCTCCAAGAAGCACATCATCGGCCTGGTACTTATTTGAAGATTATCTTCTTCCCATTACGCACGCGTTTAATGCATTCATACCAGACATTTTTGGCAATCCTGGAGCATATAATTTCTTTGGCCGCGGTTTCTATCGAGAAACAATTCTTTACGTAGGACTTGTACCATTTATTTTTTTTGTATATGCAAGTTTTAAAAGAAAAATAAATCCTATTATTGGTTTTTTTACTGTCTCTACAATTCTTTCTTTTTTCCTAACTCTTGATTCGCCCTTTACAAGATGGTTCTTTCGGCTTCCTCTTCCCCTGCTTCCAACATTTTTACCAAGCCGCATACTTATTATTACTGCTTTTTCTATTGCCACACTCTCTGCATTTGGATTATCTATATTAATAGAAAAGAAAGATAAGAACGATCGAAGAAGACTCCTATTATTTATTTTTGTTGTGTTTTACTTAGCTATTTTCTCTATTGGCCTTTATGGATTTTTATTATTAAAATACGGCAATACTACATTCTTTCAGCAACTAAATGATTATGTAATTATACACGGATCATCCCCTACAAACGAAAACATTCTTGTTCTTCTAAAAAATCTCCTAATCCCATTTATCATGCTTTCTTTTCTTTTTGTTTTCTTACAATTCAAGAAAATATTCAATTTATCAATCATTGGAATTATCATTCTAACGCTTATTGGACAATTTTATTTTCTTAATAAATATATTGTGATTGGCGATCCGCAATTCCTTTATCCAAAAAATCCTACAATCTCTTTTTTACAATCAAGAAATTCCTTGGGTAGATTCTTAACGCTTCGCCAACCAATAGAAGAAAACATGTCAACATACGCGCACATCTATTCTGCTGAAGGAACGAATCCTGTTTTTCCCAGACGATATGGAGAACTTCTTTTTGCTGTTAAAAACGATGGAAAAGTTATCAAAGATATTCCTCGTATACAAGCAAGGCTTTCAGAACTTGGAGACAAAGAAAATCCTTTTGAGAACAACAGAAGAATTCGCCTGCTTTCACTTCTTGGAATAAAATACCTGTTATATTTTGATGATCATAATCCAAAAAATGGTGATGCAAATAAATTTCCTCAAAACCTTTTTAAGCCTATTTGGCAAAATAATAATTGGTATGGACTTGAGTATACCAATGTTTTCCCAAGAGTTTTTCTGACTAATAATGTATACATAGAAAATAACCCGCAAAAAATTTTAAATTTAATTTTTGATCCTGAGATTAATCTTTTAACTACCGTTATTCTTGAAGAAAAACCCAAGGAAATTGTTAATTCTGATAAATTTGTTGAGTTATCCAAACCATCTAGGGATTCATTTACATCCATCACCTCTTATAAACCTCAGAAAATAATTATTAACACAAGAAACAATGTCCCGCAAATGCTTTTTCTTTCTGATAATTATTATCCTGGTTGGAAAGCTTATACAGATAATAAAGAGACAAAATTTATCGAGCGAACTATACTTTTAGAAGCATTTATCTATCCCATGGTAATCATGTGGTTAAATTTGTATATCAACCTGCATCTTTTAAAATTGGTTCTATAGTTTCTATCATATCCGTTGGACTATTGGTTGTAATTTTTGCATTGAATAAATATATCTTTTCTCGTAATAGTAAAATTAAGCAAAATAAAGTTCCCGTATCATAATTACTATTTTTTAACCTTTCTATACTTTTTAAATACCTTAACTGCAAGAAATAAAACTAAAAAGCATAATAAGCCATTGCCTGTTCCCAATTTCAACGCTTAATTTACCTGTCCCTTCAAAGCTCCATGGACTGGAAATAAAACGGAAAAATGGAGAAAAACTATCAGCATATCTTCCGACAGTCAAAATGAATGCGATAGTTACTTATTATTTGAACCAATGGTTTGACCATGTCTTTTGAGGAATATTTTGCCATTGTTGTTCTTACAACTGTTGCGCATAAAGATTTGTCCATCCTTTGTCAAAATACTGTTTTAAAATAATAAACAGATTTCTGCGTTTTACAAAAGATTTACAGAGAATGTAATAGTATTCTTACCTTTTGGAACGCGAATACCTCGAAAAGCAAAATCGGTTAGTAATATTTTTGCTTTCTGGGTCGTATTGGTATTGTGATTATAAATTTTAGCTTTCCATGTGGGATAATAAGAATCAACAAATACCAAAAATCCTTCGTCGGGATTTTCCGTTTCTACAGATATATTATTTTCGCTGTACGTAATTTTCGTAGCTTTTCCCTCTGACCAATTCGTAGGTAAATTTGAACATCCGTCTTTTTCTTCAATAAATGCTGTCAGACGCAGATTGGTTTGGGAATAAAACATTTTCCTAATAACCATTTCTTTTTCTGGGAAACACTCTGTAGTATTTACAAAAAATGCTCTGGGAAATGCAAGTGGATTATTGTAGACAATGGTTTTCCCTTCGGAAAAGACTTTTTTTATCTTATTCGATTCAGATTTTGACCGACTTATGAAGTATTTTACTCCTAAAAAGTCTGCCAGTTTTGAATCGATATTATGAGGAATAATAATTCTAGCAAATGGAAAAGGTGGTGAAATATCCGGCTTATTACGCTCAAGTGCTGTTATGAACTCAGCGTATCTTAGTAGATATAGCGAATCATATCCGTCAACACTTTGAATTTTATACATAACTGAAAAGTCCGGCGGGAAAGTAGGAGAATCATCGGTCATAATCCTTGAAAGTCCCAGATTTTTTTGCAGAAATGAGATGGTTTTTGTTTGCGGATAAAGAAATGATTCCGGAGTAAATGGGTTGAATTTAAGACTAAATCTTATAAGTTCTAAAGCTGTTAATGAAATTGCAAACAGCAAGAAAATAGCAGAGCTATTTTTTCTTCCGAATAAAAACTTAGTGTGAGTAATATTTTGAAGATGAGGATATGCAAGAAACAACAATGCGAGCGAAATGCTAATAAATAGTGTTGTAGGCAGGTATGTATTTTTTTTTGCAATCAACATATGCGAAGAGGAATCAAGTCTCATGATAATTACCAGCCAGATTATTAAAAATAGAAATGCAAATATGAGTATTGGATAAAGGACTTTTTTTTTATGGGTAAGAAAGTAATCGAGTCCATAGGCCGCAAGAACTGCCAAGCCAAAATCTATAACGAATAGAAGACGGGTTGGTTGAGAGGTTGAAAGATATGGAATTTTTAGAATAAAGGGTATTTGAGAGATGTCCGTTGGTAAGGCAGAAGTCATTGCAAAAAGAACAAGAAATGTAAAAAAACGAACGACTACAGCATTTCTGCCATGTAGTATTGCAACAAAAGCCATAAGAAGTGGAAAAATGCCGATATATCCAATAAATTCTCCATAATTAAACGTGCCCCAATAATTTAAAGTTGCAGGGTTTCCAAAAAAATCAGGCGCAATAAATTGGACTAGATGGGTCCAAGGAATGAACCACCCGGGATTATTTCGCCAATTTGCCTGATCAAGACTTCTGCCTGAAAGAGAAATAAACTGGATCGTTGGAATGAGCTGAATTGCTATTAGCAATATTACTATACTGAAACTCAGAAGTAGACAATAAAGGGCTTTTCTGTTTCTATTTTTCATAAACCGCAAAAGAAAGTACAATACAGAAATCAAAAATATATAGAAGAAGATTTGTAGAAAGCCTGCCAAGAAAGAGGAAGTAGTAGCAATGATAAGAACAATATTCCAAAGATAAATCCTTTTAAGCTTAAAATTAGCTAATGGCACTTTCCACCATTCTGTTTTCTTTAGATGTTCAAAGATTTTATCTATTGAAAGGAGAATAAGCGGTAACCACAAGCCAACATGCAATATTGTTCCCCACTCAAGCCAAGAGATAAAAAAACCGCAAAAAGCAAAAGCAATTCCCCCCAACGCTGCTGCCCATTTATTAAGTTTTAAATTATCAAGGTAAAAATAGAGAAAAAACGCGGCCAAAAGAGGTTGAAGCATAATCAATATGCTCCAGCCAAAGGGAAAAGAAAATAACAGAAAAAGCAGGTTTAAAGGATAAAGTACCGCTGACGAAAAATTTGCAAGAAGCGGAGTCCCAGAAAAAGAATAAGGATTCCAAATGGGTAGCTGAAGCCTTTTTTCCATGTCTATGGCAAGATTCCGCCACGGATATTGTGTTTTTATAGGATCACCCAATAAATAATTTTTATACGGAAAGCCTCTTGGATATATCCCTCTATAATAGTCAATGAATGGATTATAAAGTCCGATGATATTATCCGCAGGGATAGGAAGAAGCATTTTGGAAATAAAAGGCCAAAAAAATATTGAAACTACCAATAATATATATATTATTGGCAAAAATCTTCTCATTGGTTATAACATGTAATCTTAATTCACTTTATATATAAAAGCTGCTTGATTTTCATAAACCTTATAAATAAAGTTCGTTTTTTCAAAAAATAATAAAGGATAAGGACTGTAAATAAAAAAGATTTTATTATTTTTTAATCCTTGCTCAACTTCTTTTTGAAGGCTCGTATATTCTGCGGATTTATTTGAAGTAAGATTATTAAATAAAATAATTTTACGGATAAAATCAATTCTTGGATAAATATCAACTCCTGTAAAATCAATATATTCATTATTCAAATAGCTTCTTTTATTGCCAAATGCGACGATTGCTGGCGATGATAATCCATACCAACTTAATACATCTTTTTTAGTTGCATGAGTATTTTTACCTGGGATTTCTATAACAGTCTCGCTGTAATCTCCCTGTGTTTTCAAAAACTTCATCGCTTTAAAGTAATCGCTTGACAATGAAGCTCCAGGAGAACGCATGCCATCAAAGTACCCTTTGTAAGGCTCGTATGCTGATGGTAATGTTAGTATTACAATTATTGCAACCAAAACGATTTTTATTAGTTTAACCCTGACAAGGTTGAACAACGCATAAAATCCAAATGAGGCAAGTAAAGAAATAAAAAATAAAAAGTACCATGCCATTTGTATAATTTCAAAGACTTTCCCTGACTGAATAAAAAACAAAGGTATCAAAATAGAAATTAGCGCCATTATTAAAACATTTAGCGCAAAAAAAGAAGGCGGCTTGCGTTCTTTTAAAATAAGCACTGGCAATAATAATAACCCTATTAACCTTGTGCCTAAATTGCCAAATAAAAATACATATAACGCATATAGTTCCGTCTCTACTATTCCTTTTATGACAGAAAGCCTTGTGTATGTGTACATTTTTTCTGCATATCCATACCATGGCATGTTATCGGTAAGCACGCTATGAGGCGCCCAAAGAGGCGCAAAAATAAGAGTAGATGAAGGGTCTCTAAAAATTCCATATGTCACAGCAAATAAAATTCCTACAGCAAACAACGAAATTAGTATTGAATAGTTTCTTCTACGAATAGTCTCTATTATGCTGAATAAAATAAAACCGCCAACAAGAATAATACCGGCATAAACCTTAAACATCGTTGCTAACCCAATAAATAGAGACAAAGGAATAAACCAAGCTTTCTTTTTTGACTCTATATATTGATAGATTGTAAAAAGTGCAGAAATAACAATAATAATAGATATTGCAAATGGCGGATTTATAAGCGCGGTTGCTGACTGTTGTATTCCAAAAGCACTATCCAAACTTAAGCCATTATGGCCGCGAAGTAATACAATGAAGGCAAAGCTGCCTCCAAACATCGTAAGAAAAACAGCCCATAAGGCAACTTCTATCTTCCTGCTCCATTTATACGTCAATGCATACACTCCTAATCCCCATAAAACGGCTATAAATAATGGAAAATAATGGAAATGCAGGGAAAAAGGAGAAATAAAGAAAATGTTGCTAGCTTTTGCTAGAACAAAATTATAAAAAAAATGATAACCTTTTAAGGAAACTCCTGCAAATCCAGGATTATACGGTGGGAAATTAGCCTTTAACTCATTAATGAGAGCCAAATGCCATAAATCATCTCTGCCATATTTAATAGTATCTCCATAAACACCAGAAGTTAACATACTAAGACTAAAAACAACTGCCAAAATTGCGACAACAAAAAGAGGCTTTCTATGAATTTTGTCAACAGCGCTAGGCAAGCATTTCCTACTTCTAATAGCAAAAAAATCAATTATTAAAAACAAGGGTGAAATCAAAATTTCTAACTTTAACCAAGACAATATGTAGGCAATTAGAGTAAATATCATTATGCCCAAAACGAACGGTAGGAATAAATCTTCCGGAGAAACTAATACAAGTTTTAGCCTATCTAATAGAAATTTTCCAGGCAAATAAAAACACACTAAAACAGCAACAATAAAAACTACAATTTCCAATAGGGGCTGCATAAAATTTACTTAATCTACAAACCTATACTTCAAAAGGGCCCATAATGCAATGAATCCATCCTTAACTGTATTTAGTTTCTTTCCCTCATCATAACCTCTTGGGGTAGTGGTGATCGGAATTTCTAAGATTTTATATCCACTTTTCAATAACTTTGCGGTAATTTCCGGCTCAAATTCAAATCCTTTAGCGTTAAGGCGCATATTCCTAACCGCTTTTACTGAAAAAAGTTTGTAGCAGGTTTCCATGTCGGTAATCCAATGACCATAGAGAATACTTGTTAATAAGCTCAAGCATTTATTGCCAACGTAATGAAGCAGGAAATGCGGGGTTCTCTCGTCTTGAGAAAATCTTGGCAAGCGTTTAAGACGAGTACCATAAACAACTTTACTTACCCCTTCTAAAACCGGCTTTACAAGTTCTCCTATATCTTTTGGATTGTATTCCAAATCTGCGTCCTGAATTATAATGTAATCTCCTGTTGCATTTGCAATCCCCGTTCTAACAGCAGCTCCCTTACCCATATTTTTTCCATGTTTTAATAATTTAAAATTTGCTTGCCCGCCGAAGTCTTGACGAAGGCGGGAAATTTCTGATGCCGTTGCATCAGTTGACCCATCGTTAACTACTATAATTTGTTTTTCAAAACCAGAAATTTTAATCTCATGCACCCTCTTAAGCATTTCTGAGATTGTTTTCTCCTCATTAAAAACAGGAATAATAATAGATAATTTCATTATAAAAATAATAGTTTACTGTCTTTTAAAATAAAGAGTTTTTGACTCTGGATACTTGCTTTAATAATTTTTGGAAGCCTAAAAAGAGCAGTAAAAAAACCTATAAAAAACGCTGTATCACCCTTTATAAGTGCTTTTACTAAATGATAAGGAAGCCAGAAAAGATGAAACAGCTGAAAATTTATATCAGTTATGTTTTTCCAGATAAATATAAACTGATTTCTATATGCAATTGATTTAATTTTTGAAGATAGAAACTTTTTTTTGATTACTCCTTTCTCATGTTCATGAATAACAGTGCTTTTGGGTTCAAATAATATCTTGTATCCAGATTTAACAGCTCTATAAGATAAATCAATATCTTCCCAATAAAATGGGTCATAGAGTTGATCAAACCCTCCAAGCTTATCCCATATGGATTTTCTAAACGCTCCGCTTCCGCCACTCACCCAAAGCGTATCTGTCTTGTCTACTTCTCCTCGGGAATGAATTAAAAAACCTCTTTTCCATGAACCGATGCCCCTTCCCCTCAAAACTGTTTTACCATTTTCGACACTTTTATCCATGCATCCAACAGCAAAAACATTTGCATCAGAAAAATGAGAAAGCAGAGGAATTAAAAAATCTTGCTTAGGAACTACATCTGTATTTAGAAGAATCAAGATTTCTCCGCTTGTACTTTCTACCCCTTTATTTACATTTGAAGAAAACCCAAGATTCTTATCATTTTTAATAATTTTAAATTCTATATTGGGAACTGATGAATGAATTTTGGACCTTAAACTCTCAAGCAACGCCAATGATCCATCTATTGAAGCGTCATCTATAACTACAACTTCTACTTTTCCTCCTTTGTAAGACAATAACGACTCAAAAACTTTTGGTAAATTTTTTCTTAAAATTTCTTCGCCATTGTAATTTGGGATAATCACACTTAAGTCCATATGTTCTAAAATAAAGAACTATAAAATTCTACTTTGTGTTTCCCTGCTGGGACAACTACACCTCTAAAATTATAATCCGTTCTGTAAATTTTTGTTTTAAGAGAGTCAATTGTCGCGTGCCATATTGGATAAAAACTATCCGTAAGAACCATAAATCCATCTTCCGAATTATTAGTTTTAACAATTATCTTATTTTCTGTGTATACGATAATTTCCGCCTTACCCTTACTCCACCTTTTATTCCACCTTTCAGGTGGAATAGCCTCGCCACCTCCCGTATTCTCCAGTTCAAGGACTGCCGTTTCTCTTGGATTAAAATTATTTGCAAACATTAATTTAATTGACTCTTCTTTATTGAAAGCACTTTGGGTATTCTGGACGAAAAATGCTCTGCGTATAACATCGGTATTTTTATAAATTCTTGTTTTCCCTTCTTGAAATACTTTTTTAAGCTTATCTGATTTTAAATCTGAAAGGCTTAGAACAAATTTAACTCCTAGTAAATCTATTATTTTTGAATCAATATTATGGGGAGTAATAATCCTATTAAACCCAAATGGCGGATTTATATCCGCTTTTTTTCTCTCCGATGAGGCTATCAACTCCCCATATCTTAAAAGGTATAACGGATCATAACCATCTATGTTTTGTATTCTATAAATCGAAGAGAAATTCGGAGGAAGGATTCTGGCATCTGTCGACATCATCCTAAACTCTCCAATATTTCTTTGGAGGAATGAAATAGCCCGAGTTGAAGGAAAAAGATAGTTTTTATTTGTAAACGGAATAAATTTCCATCCAAATCTAAATAAATCAAAGACCACTACGCCCACTATAATGATATGTATCATTATAGCGACTGGACCCAAGCGGAAAACTACAGACACAAACAATAAGGCTCCGGATACGATCAATAATGCTCCTGGCAAGAAAAGATTGCGTCTTGAGACTGCAAGGTTAGGGTCTGAAAAATTCGTGAGAAACCAGAGAAAAATAAAAATGCATGCAAATGAGATTACTGGATAAAAAATTTTTCTGTTTCTTGTTTTAACAAAATTGTCTAACCCCAATCCCGCAAGAACCGCTAACGAAAAAGTTGTTATAAATAAAAGTCTAGTTGGCTGAGAAGTTTCTATGAGTGGTATACCCAGCACAAATGGTATTTTTGCAAAAAAAGTAGGCAGAGAAAAAATTAGAGATATAAAAAATCCCGCTCCAAAAAATAATGTCTTTTTATCCTGACGAAAGAAAAGCGAAAATACCGCCAAAATAAACGGCAGTATTCCAACGTAACCAACGAACTCAGCATAATTCCAGACTCCCCAATAATTTAGGGTCGTAGGATTTCCAAAAAAATCAGGAGCGATAAATTGAACAAGATTCTGCCAAGGAATAAACCAACCAGGATTATTAAAATCTAATACGTCAACATTTCTACTAGACAAGGAGATAAATTGAAGCGTTGGAATCCACTGAATAGAAGTTAATATTAAAAATAAAAAATTAAATATCAAAAATGCAATTAAAATATTAAATATCCTATGGTACTGAAACCATCGAGCTAAGAAATAAACCCATGAAAAAATAAAAAGATAAAAAAATATTTGTAAATGCCCAGCAAGGAACGAGGAAACCAGTGAAAAAATAAAAACAAAACTCCAAAGTAAAAACTTTTTATTTTTAATATGTATATTTGATATTTGATATTTGATATTTGATATTTTTTTAGTAGTGAGATACGCGAATATTTTGTCTATTGACAAAAGTATTAAAGGCAGCCATAAAGCAACGTGGGTAATGGTTCCCCATTCTAACCAGGATATAAAAAATCCTGAGAAGGAAAAGGCAAACGCTCCCAATATGCTTGCCCATTTACTAATTTTAAGATTACCAAGATACAAAAATAAAAAGATTCCTGCCAAAAGCGGTCCCAAGACAACCATCAAGCTCCATGCAACAACAAAAGGCATTATAAAAAACAAAATATTAAATAAGTAAAAAGGGGCTGATTGAAAATTTGCCAAAAGTGGCGTACCAGAAAAAGCGTAAGGGTTCCACAGTGGTAATTGAAGTTTTTTTTCCAACGAAATTACTAATTCCCGCCAAGGATATTGTTGACGCACTGGATCTGTTATTAAAAAATTTTTAAAGGGAATACCGTTTGGATAGTCTTTTGTGTACAAATCTCTGAATGGATGATAAAGTCCAATGATTGTGTCTGCCGGAATAGGCAGTAATCCCTTAATAAAGAATTGCCAAAAAAATAGAAAAACTAATAACGCTATAGATAAATACGGTAATATTCTTTTCATCACTTAATAATATTTTTTAGCTCACTACAAAATCTATTTCCGCTAAATATATCAGATCTTTTTATGGATCTTATAGACATTCTCTTTAATAGGCTTTCATCTTCAATTAAAGCATTTGTTTTGGACATAAAATCTTCCATGCTCTCGCATAGATATCCGCTCTTTTTATCCTCAATTATTTCCTTTTGTCCTCCAGCATCAAACACCACCGGCACGCAGCCTGCTCCCATTGCCTCAACTGTAGAGATCCCAAAATGCTCTGCTTTTTCAGGATATTTCTGCAAATCCTCCCCATACCCAGTTGCGTGCCAATAAATTTTTGCTTTTGAGTAAGATTCCCAAAGCTTTTGATTCGAAATATTCTCTAGCAGTTCTATTGCATACCCCTTCGACATTTCTTTAAGTTTATCTAATTTTTCTTTATCTTTATCCTTAACGCCCACTATCAATTCAAATTTCCAGTTTTTTAATCCTGCATCTACCATTTTTTTAAAAATATCGATCATAACATCCTGTTTTTTATAATTAGAATCCGTAGAGTCTACATCAAATCTACCCACATGCAAAATAACATTCTCTTTTTTTATATTTTTAATAACATGCAAATTTACCGGAGGGTATAAAATGTCACTTTTTACATTCAACTTTTTATCTACGAAGTGTTTTGTAAAATATGAGTTACAAAATATTTTCTTTACAAAAAATAGTTTTATTCTGGTTTTCAAAGACCTTCCATCAACCCACTCTATGGGAAACTGGAAATGAATAAATAACTTTGTTCCGACAAATGGGATACTGCCATCGCTTAGATAAATTATTGCACCAAATTTCCTTGATTCACGAAAACGAGATGTAGAGGAAATATTCTTATCAAATATGTTTTTATGAAAAAAGACAGAAGATAAGTCTATCCCTAATTTTTTATTCGCAATTTGTTTTATTTGAGACTCTTTTTCTTTATCCCAAAAGATGAATACTTCATGCTGAGAAGAAAGGCATGAGGCGATAGAAAGCATATATTTTTCTCCTCCGCTTGGGCTATCTAGATATGGATCAAAAACCCCTATCCTCATAATTTAATTCTATCAACTTTCAGTGCGCTTGGGAAGTCAAAGCTGCCTTGCAAAGGGTAATATCTTGTGTTATTATAAATTTATGGATTTATCTAAACTTCCTCAGATTTCGCCCCTTATGCAATACGTTTTGTTAATTTGGTCTATTGCGTGGAAAGGAGTTGCGTTGTGGAATGCATCAAAAAATGATCAAAAAAAATGGTTTATTGCAATTTTAGTTATAAATACTATTGGGATTTTAGAGATTATCTATCTTTTTTATTTCTGTAAAAAAAAGCTTACTATTCATTCTATTAAATCATTTGTAATTAATCTTTTTTCAAAGAAATAAATCCAGCACCTTTTCTCTGCGGGGTATTGAACCCACGCAGAAAAAGAAACCACCAAACCCACAAAGCCTGCTGCGGGGCTTTAAAAAGGTGCTGGATAAATTATATTTAAACTCTATTCTTGATCTCCCTTCCGGGACCACTGTCGCGCGAAAAGTATAGTTAGCTCTATATATTTTTGCTTCTTTGCCATTTACAGTTGCTTTCCAACCAGGATAATAGTTGTCAGATAGAAAAAACAAAGCGGACGTTGTTGTATCGACATGGATCGCGACTTTATTGGGACTATATAATACTATCTCAGCTTTCCCCTTTCCTTTCCCAATAGGAGTACTTGCTTTTTCCTCAAGGATTATTTTTTTCCTAAACTCAAAATTTTCATCGTAGAATCTCTTAATTATTGCTTCTTTATCAGTGATTATTTCATAATCGTAGAAAAGACTTGATCTTGGAAGCGATAAATTATTGCGAAACAACTCAAATTTGCCATCTTTATATATAAGAGAAAAATGAGTCTTATTTTCCCAAACCGGAAATGCCCACCCTTGATTAGTGTCTGCCACTGGATGGAAAATTAAAGATACTCCTAAAAGATCCAAAACTCTATTTGCATATTTTCCCCGCCTATCAATCTTTACTACGGATCTTTCTGCCTTTAATAGTTTTCCTATTGACGCAGATCTTATAAACTCTCCATATCTCTCAATATATAAAGGATCGTAACCTTCAATTGAAGGAAACTTATAGTAGGTCGTCACTTCCCCTCCAATGTTTCCAAAAATCCTCCCATCATTTATGTTTTTTTTGATCGCAGAGATCACCGGAACTTCTGGAAAAACGTACTCTTTTGGATCAAAAGGCATCCACTTTTGCACAAATCGAAGACTGTCAAAAGACGAAGCAAGAAGCAGGAATATTGAAGTAATAATAATTAACCTTTTATGCTTTAGAAAAATATTTAACAAGAGAACAAACAACCCTATGCCAAAAAGTACTGTGGGCAAAACAAAGTTTCTTTTTGCAACAATCAACCATTCACTAGGATACATTTTACCTATTAATATTAGAAGCCAAACCGCTATCAAAAATGCGAGCATCAAAAGAAGAATTTGAATTGCTTTTTTATTTTTTTTAGATTTTAGGTCATTCTGAAGGGCATCAAAACCTAAACCAGCAAGAGTCGCAAAAGAAAAACTAAACAAAACAATAATCCGTGATAAGGCGCTCGTTGATAAAACAGGAATCTTTAAAGATACTAACAATACAGAAAGCGGGCTATTCACGGCAAGCGCTAGTGAACCAAAACCTAATATTGAAAATAAAAGAGTTCTCGAAGACCTAAATCTTGTTATTGCATAGATCGCCAAGAAAAAAGACCATATACCGATAAATGAAGACCATTCAGCATAATGACCAAACCAATCGTTGCGAGTAACAGGATTGCCGAAAAAATCAGGAGCAATGACTGTAATAAGATACTGAAATGGTATTACTTCACCCACTTGAAATAGTTCGCTTCTAATAGAATTTTTATAGAGTGTGACTGATGAAGCAAGTTGAGGAGCTGCAATAATTAAGCCAAAAACAACAGAAATTAATAGGAATGTCGTCAATTGTATGCTTCTCTTAACAAATGCTCTAAATAGAATGTAATAAATAAGAGCTATAAAGAAATAAAAACTTATCTGAAAATGTCCAGAAAAAAAAGAAAGAGGAATCGTTAGGGTTAGAAGAAACAGAAATTTTAAACTACCACTTCTGTAATAACGCTCAACAGCAAAAAGCGCTAGAGGCAAGTAAAGAATTGCATAAGATAGCGTTCCATACGCCATCCAAACAACCATAAATCCAGAAAACATAAAAGAAACACCACTCACCAACGAGCCAATTCTGCCTACCCCAATCTCTCGGACAAAAAGATACATAAATAGTCCTGCGATGAGAGGCTGCAAAAGCACCAAAATACTCCAAGCATCAATAAACGGAAGGACAAAAAACAACAGATTGAATGGAGAAAAAACTGCTGATTGGTAGTTAGCAAGGTGGGGATTGCCTGAAAAACTATACGGATTCCATAATGGAATTTGTCCATGCATAAATGTATCTATCGTAAGCTTTTTCCATGGATAAATTTGTCCATGAATATCTGGCATCGCGTTGTTTTTAACAGGCCCCCAAAACTTTTCATATGAACTCCACGGAGGGAAAAAATTCACCTGATACCTTGAAGCATATGGAACCAATCCTTTTAAAAAATACGGATTTGCAAAGATAAACCATATTACAAACATAAAAATTACCGGCCAATAATTTAGAATTTTATTTTTCATAATTTTCTTACTTTATTTTTAAGAATATACGTGAATACATAATGTGTACCAAGAACGAAACCATAAGTATATATACCACTGGCACAAGTGGTAAAAAATACCTGGTTGTTGAGTTACCAATAGAAAGAAGCCCACAATAAATTAATACCCAAATAGATAGAACTTTTTCTTCTTCGTTCATGCGCATTATCTTCACGAGCCACGCTATCAAAAAACTAAATGCCGAAAATATTGCCATTGGCCACAAGATAAACCATGTGTTATCGCGAATAATGCTTCTATCTCCCCACCAAATATGCCACCTATTAAAAAGTATCAAATCCCAAAATGAAAAAGAATTTTCAAGCTTAGTCTGATGATAATAAAACATATATTTTTGGACTCCCAAAATTTGCCACAAAGAATATCCATCTAATATAGTTTTTGTGTATGAGGCAAATAAAACTATAAGGGATATGGGCGTTGATATTACAAAATAAATGAATTGCTTATTAAATCTTTTTTTTATTATAAAGTACAGAAACATCGCACAAAATAGCGTCACTCCCAAAATAAAAAAACGAATACTTATTACAAATCCTACCATTAGAGAAGCTAAAGCAAACCATCTAAAACTTCTTTCATCTTTTATTCCTCTGATAAAAAAAAATAGGCTTAATAGAACAAAAGGCAATTGGATTGACTCAAGTAGCGGCGAGTATTGAAGCTTACTAATAAATAACGGGTCATTTGAAAAAATCGTAACTGGAATTAGAGCTAGCAATGAATTTTTTATTACTATTTTTGCGATTAGGAAACATGAAGCAAGAGAAAGTACTAACAGAGGCACAATGAGAGTATGCGCATTATCAAAAAGTAAAATTGAAAAAGCAATAATATATCTACCCATTGGGGGATGCTCATGTACAATATGGATAGGATTAACGCCCCGCAAAAACGCACCACCAACAAATGATTCAAAAGTTTCATCAGGCATAATTCCAGGCTTTTCTTTTTTCACATATTGCGACGAATAATACGAAGATTCTAAATAATTATATATTTTAGAATATCCCCTTGAAATAAAAATATCTTTTTGAGAATAAAGCACAAGTGCTGGTCTTAACAAAAGCATTATTAAAACTATTGAAAAAATAATTCGATAAAGGTTTCGTTTCTTTACTTTTTTGTCTGCTGCATTTCCCATAATCTTGCATATGTAACAAAAATGCTAAAAGACTGATACATACTCTCTATTAATCCAACAACTCCAACTTTCCAACCATTTTGCCTTATATAAGAATCGAAAAAGGCAGTCAGCATGACTCTGGGAAATCTCCACCAGGTCATTTTGGGATGCCCAGATTTATAACGGAGTTCTGCTTCTGTCTTTGACCATTTAATTGTTTTTGCAAGCATAGATCTAAGATCTCTATGTGTATAATGCAAAATATATCCATCAAGCTCTCCTATTTTTCCTTTTATTTTTGGAGTCTCGTGTAGTTTTCCATACCAACTTTCTAAATGGTCTTTTCTAAAAAACCTTTCCAATTTCTCAATATATGGCCACTCATGGTTACCAAAATAAAAATTCTTCCTCTTAATCTTAAATGCCGCCTCGCTTTTCCCCTTTGAGACGTGATATTTGATGTTTGATGCCAGTTCTGGAGTAACTCTTTCATCTGCATCTATGTACAAAAGCCATTCTCCCATTGCTTTTCTCATACCCATATTCCTCATTTCTGAAAAATCATCAGAGGAATGTTCAATAACTTTCGCCCCCATTTTCTCCGCGATTTCTCTAGTCCTGTCTTCTGATTTATTATCAACAACTATAATTTCTTTACAAAAAGACAGTGAGTCAAAACAATCTGCAATTAAATTTTCCGCGTTTTTTGTAATAACAATTGCTGAGATCCGCATCATATTTTAAAACTTCCTTTCCCCAACTTTCCCATATAAAAATCCAAAACTCCTCGCCTCTGCCATTTTCTCCCTTTAAAAAATAATGACAGGCTTTCTCTAAAAAGCGCTAATTTAGAACGAGTCGGAGCATATCTAAATCCAAACAGCAAACGGCTTTTCGTTATGTAATAATCTTGAAGAGCTGATCCAGATCCCCCTGCAGATCCTGCATTCTTATGCCAAATTATAGAAGATGGAACGTACATGACTTTGAAACCTTTGCTTTTTGCTCGCATACTTAAATCGCTATCCTCATAATAAAGGAAATATTTGTCATCGAGTAATCCGGCACTTTCAAAAACCTCTCTCTTTATTAACATGCAACATCCCGTTGCAATCTCCGTCTCTTCAGTTTCATCATATTGCCCCTTATCCACTTCATCAACTCCCCTATGGTGACCAATGACATTTGCCCAATCCATCTTTCCTCCGCCATACCAAAAAACGCGACCTTGCTCTTTTTGGGAGTATCTATCTCTATGAAATTCAAATCCTTTTGCAAAATAAATCTTGGGAACTAAAATTCCAATATTACTATCCTTCTTTGCTACTTTTAATAATTCCGTAAGAAAATCTTTGTCTACATACGTATCATTGTTTAAAATCAAAATGTAATCCGCTCCATTTTCAAGTGCGTATTTTATAGCCACATTATTTCCTCCTGAAAAACCCAAATTTTTACTATTTTTTATAACCACAAGAGAAGTATCTCCCAAAGAACCACTCTTTAAATTAAACTCTTCTTTTGAAGGATTATCTACGGCCACTATAGTTAATTTGAAATTATCTATTTTTATATTTTTTAACGATTCTAAACATGCTAAAGTATTTTTCAATCCGTTGAAGTTGAGAAGAGAAATAACAGCGTGATTCATGATTTTACTTTTCTTAAAATTTTGTGGAAGATTTTTGAAATGGGATTTTTTATAAGTTTTGTTCTTTCTTTTGAGAACCAGAAAAATAAATCTTTTGAAGATTGAACTATTTCTCTCTCTGTCTCCGCTAGTATTGCTTCATCGTTAATTTGTCTAAATTTATGTTTTTCCCATATGTAAAAAAAGGCAATAAAATGATAAAAAGCCATAAGAAGAGAAAGCATCAATCCGTGAAATCCATCCCTATAACCTTCCCTTGCAAAAAAACGGCTTAAAAATTCCTTAACGGGGAATCTGATAGCGTCCCTCCAATCAAAGCTGTATCCTTTTTTAATCAATTGCTCTGCTTCATTTGGACCGTAAATAGCAGCTAATTTTTGAAGAAACTGAGAAATATTCTTGTAGTTGTAGTGAACTATGTGATTTTCTAAATAGCGTATTTCTCCCATAACTTTAACCATTTCATGTACATGTTCTTCTGGAAATCTTCCTTTTCTCCTTTTAAAAAGCCTCAATTGATGATCTGGATACCAACCGGTGTGCTCTATCCATTTTCCAAAAATAATATTTTTCCGAGGAATCCAGTATCCATTTGTTTCGGATTTCGGATTTCGGATTTCGGATTTAATTTCCTGGGCAAGTTCTGGGGTAATTCTTTCATCTGCATCAAGACACAAATTCCATTCTCCTCTCGCCTTTGAAAAACCAAAGTTTTTGTTCACATTAAGCATCGGATTATTCGGTCTTGTAAAAATCTTATCTGTGTATCTACGGGCAATTTCTTCCGTTTTATCTGTTGAGGAATTATTTACTATTATAATCTCAGAAGCCCAGGACACTGATTTCAAACAATCCTCAAGTTCCTTTTCACCATTAAATACAGATACTACAACAGAAAGTGAGTTTTTTTTCATATCTTTATTCCAAATCGCACTAAGTCTACCCTTAGCTTTTTACCGCAAAGCATAAATAAACTAATTGTATAAACCAATGCACCTATGAGTATAACAAAAATAAGAGATAGGAAATCCCTAACAAAGATGTTAGACAAAATATAGATAGCTATAGTCATTAAAAACGACGAGGCTAAGGGCTTGGCAATGCTTGGTAGAAACTTAAACGTAATAATTTTCTTGACTAAATAGACTGTGTAAGCAATAGTTGTTGCAACCAAAAATGAGGCTACAGAAACCCCATTATATCCATACAAGTGTATTAGTATTGGTGTTAGTGTCCATATTAAGATGGTCCATAACACCATAAGACGAAGTGTTATCTTTACTTTTCCGGTTGCATCCAAAACATTCACTAGAATTCCGGATAAAGAAGATATCGCCGCATTCAGACAAAAAAATACAATGCTAAAAATTGCCGGTTCCCATTTATTCCAATTTGGATAAAACCTTATTATATAAGGAGCAACAACAATTAGCCCAAAAAGGATAGGAAACATACTGACACTGACAAAGAACAAAGACTTTTCAACTGCCTTTTGCAGAAATACTAAATCTTGTTGAGCCCTAGAATACGAAGAAAAAGTCACCTTGGTAACACTATCTACTACATAACGGTAGATATAAAATGCGAGGCGTTGAGCAAAGCCAATGTATCCAATCTGGGAAAATGAAAGAAAGCGTATAAGAATTACTGTTAAAAGATCATCTTTAATCGTGGCCAAGATATTTTTAGCTTGAAATTGAAATCCGTATCGAAGATAACTAAGAGAAGCTTTATCTATCCCAATTCTTAGTTTCCAAGGGGAAACCATATAGTAAAACGGAATTCCAATTAGGCTTGATAGTAAAAATGCCCAACTGAAAGAACCAAGTCCATATCCACCCACAACAAGTACAACAAGAATTCCATTAAATGCAAGTGATTCAACAATTTGAGGAAAAACTAATTTACTAAAATTTAGCGTTCGCTCAAGAAGAATGGATGGAATAGTCTTGAAAGAGGAAAGAAAAATCGTAAAGACTAGTACCAAGAACAACTTATATGCTTCATTGTTAAGCTTGAAAAAATTTACAAAAAATTCCGAAAATAACAATACAAAAATAAATATAAAAAAAGTTATTGTAGCCTGAACCGTAAAAGTTGTAGTTATGTCTGCCTGTTTTAACTCCTGTTTCTTCTGAACAAGAGCAGCTCCCAAACCAAAGTCTGTAAAAAAAGCAATAACTTTCTGTATTGCAATTACTGCTGTATAAATACCTATTTCAGAAGCGCTTAAAACGCTCGTAATGACCAAAAATGAAACAAAGGAGATAATATTTAAAAAAAATGTTCTAGATATAAGCGTAAAAACACCACGAATAGATCTTTTAATAACTATATCTGCATCAAACTTTTCCATATTATTTTAAGCTTTTCCAGGGCTTTGCTTGATAGAGTCTTTTGATAGACATCAAATCTCCCCATATTGTTGATATAAGGCGTACTGTTGATCCTGGATTGTCAATCCAATGGACAGGTTCTTCGTAAATCTTGTATCCACTTTTTTCTGCAATTATCAGGAGCTCACCATCAAAAAACCATTCATTATCTTTTACTTTAGGAATAAGATTCTCAACAACCTTACGTGTTACTCCTTTAAATCCGCACTGGGCATCGGTAAAATGAGTCTGGAAAAAAAAACGAATAAAAAAGAAGTTCAAGGCCCTGGAAGTTAATTCACGTATAAAAGTTCTACCTTCAACTTTGGCCCCCTTTGCAAGTCTCGACCCAATTGCAAGATCATAACCATTTTCAAGAGCCCAAAGGATTTTTGGCAAATGGACAAGATCCGTTGAGAGATCAAGATCCATATAAACACACAAATCTTTTTCAGATTCAACCCAAGCTCTCTTAACTGCTCTTCCTCTTCCTTTTTGCTCAAGCCTCAGATGAGATATTTTGGAATTTTTCTTCTCAATAGCGGATGCTATGATAGGAGTATTATCCGCTGATGCATTATCTGCAATCGTAATATGCCAGTCGTAACTATCTAAATTCTTTTTACAGAAGCTAAAAAGCTTGTAGATATTCTCTCCTAATTCCTTTTCTTCATTGTATACAGGGACTGTAATTTCAACGCTTGTTTTTGCCATATCTAAAGATTATACCAACAATCAAAGCTAAAATGCCAACGAGCGACATTAAATTTGACGCTTTTTCTATAACAGTTTCTTTAAAGAGTAAAGGTTTTTTTGCGACCTCGTATTCCGATTTAGGTTTTATAAAATTGGGCGGTAAAAACTCATCTGAGGTTTTTGAAGCAACCCATTTGAGCACTCTCTCATTTGTATAGTCTTTAGAGGTTGCAGGAAAAATTATTTGAGGAACAAAAAATTTAATATTAAAAAATAAAAGAAAAAATATAAAAATCGCTGTACTATAATACATTAATGTATTAAAGTGGATGTTTGCTGCTCTTTTTTTTAAAAACCAGATTATAAATCCCGAAAGGAAAGAGGAAAAAAAAGAGCTCAGTATCAAAAACCTCCAAGGGTACTGAAAAAATGCCATTAGCGGAATTGCTTCCCAAATAGGCTTAGATATTCCAAGGGTAAAGAAAATAGAGATAACAAATCCTGCAAAAGCTAAAAGAATGTAATATTTATAACTATTATAATTTTTACTCCTCATTGTGATGAACGCCAATACTAAGGCAACTAACGATCCAATAGTATGTAGCTTGCCTATCATAAACGACATTCCATCAATACAGCCCTTGGCAGAACCCCCAAAACCCCACGGACTTAACCAAAGTTGCGGCAAACAAACAAAATGATCACGAAAATCTGCTCCGCCTCCAATTTGAGACGCTACATTTGTATACTTCATCTCAAGTAGGGCTGGTATCCAGTAGAAAGCAGAAAGAGATAAGCCTAAGAGAAGGATTAATGATGAAGGATTAATGATGAAGGATTTTTTATTTTTGAAAGCAATATAGCAATTGAACAATATAGCAATCAATAGGAATGGGATGACCATCATAGCGGTAAGGTTGTGAGACAAAATAATTGCAGCAAATCCGATTGACCCGATTAGTATGTCTTTTCTATAGATTCCTAAAAACGCTAATGGAATAAAAGCGTATGCCCAAAATTCAGCTACATCTCCCCTGACATAAATATTAATTGCATGATAAGGAGCATATGTATAAAATAGACCGGCAACTATACCCCCAAGTTTTCCAAAAAACTCCCGAGCTAAAAAATACATAAATATACCGGCCAGAACTACTCCCAATGCCATCATCATTTTCGTAGCCGAAAGTGCGTCAAATCCCAAAAGTATAAATAACCCTCCAATGTAATAAGCCAGTGGAGCATAAAAATTAAAAATAGGATATCCATAACCATATCCTAAATCCGGAACCCATCTTACAGGGAAAACTCCGCTCCCAAGCATCTTCCCCATCTCAAACACTCTTGCAACTTGAGTATCATCGTGCATTGGGAAAAAGCCGGGAATAAGTAAAGGCTTTATTGCCCAAAAAGACAAAAGAAGAACTACAAAAATTCCAATATATCTCTTCAAAAACACCATGATAACTATTATTATACCCTCACAACCTTTGACAAACAACCAAGCTTGTTATAAATTGAGGTTAATATGCCAGAAATAATTCAAACCAACCCCAAAATATTAGGTGGCCAGCCAGTTATTAAGGGAACTAGAGTTCCTGTTGCTCGAGTAATGGCATTAATCGCAATGAATTACACTCTTAAAGACTTAAAAAAGGAAATTCCACATTTAGATCGCCTTACAAAAAAAATATTGGCGATATTCTTGATTACTATAAACACCAAATTAGCATATAAATACTCGCTCTTCCAAAAAGTCTTTAGCTCGTAAGAAGTTTCGTCTCTTACTTGATACCGCCTTTGCTCCAGTAAAAGATTTTCCACATCTTATTAAAAAAGCAAATGTCAAAAATGCATATTTTGATCTGGGACTTCCCAGACAATGCGAAGATGAAGAAATTTACCAAAAAAGCTATAAAGAATAATCGCTTCGTTGTTACTGTTAATTTTGACGATTTCAGAAAGCTAATAAAGCCACACAAGCCGGGAATTATCGGAATACGGTCTCAATTAACAAACGCTGACGTTGATGCTCTATTAACAAGATTTGTAAGTATTAATAGAGCAGAAAATTGCATAGGCAAAGCCATAAAAATCTAACATATAAGTTAAATGTCATTCCAATGTTCTTAAGAATGTTGGAATGAATGATAATTGAGGCTGAATCTCTGTCTCAAAAATGCGGGATTTATAAGTCATCCCCTACTTTTGAACCTGCCCGCAATGCTTCGCAAAGCGATGCAGGCGGGGCTACAATCTTAAAAAGCACCCGATTGAAAATATTACCTTTTTAAGCCTTCAACAAAAAGATAGTATGAATTTAGGAAAAAGTCAAGAATCTTAATCTATTTTCAGTAATCGTTTACATTAAGCTTTTCCTTTGATAAACTCATCTAGTATGAAACCAAATGTTCAATATATATTTTTTGATGAATCTGGTAAGCCAGAGGTTTATTCATCAAAAGGAACTAATTTAGTTACAGAAGGAACTGCTACAAAGTTCCTGATCCTCGCAGCTGTTCGCTCTAGCGACCAATTATTATTACAACAACAGGTTACCGAGTTTAGATTAAGCTTACTCAAAGACCCATCTTTAACCAATATATTCTCTCCATCATATAGCTTAGACTCATTTCATGCACAAACAGATTATCCAGAAGTTAAAGAAAAGTTTCTGAATTTTATTACAACCTTGGATATCAAAATAGACGTCTTAATAGTGGAAAAACTAAAATGTCATACCCCATTACAACAGGACTCAGGTAAACTTTATGGAGTAATGGCTGGACAACTATTGAGAAATTTGATACATCAAATTCCAAATACTGAAGTAATTTTTTCTAGAAAAGACAGCAAACTAAAGTTAAGAAAAGAATTAGAAATTGAAGTAGAAAGAAGCAGGTTGGAATATATACAGTCACATCCTAGGTTACAATCAAGAATAACATTAAACTACCAAC
>Ga0213870_1000214_pt1 | contig 30450 bp, 39 predicted proteins | sample WICALVC2017_Meta_FD_160119 | JGI IMG/M metagenome (GOLD analysis project Ga0213870, IMG submission 160119) | Freshwater microbial communities from subterranean cave lake in Wind Cave National Park, South Dakota, United States - WICALVC2017 | ecosystem: Environmental > Aquatic > Deep subsurface >... | reverse complement strand
ACTTGATGCTTGCCAGTGCATAAGTGCCTTGTCACGGTCACCCGTAGCCGCTGCCAGCTTGCCGCTTACGTTGCGCCATGCGTCCGCGTGTGTCGCAAGCATCGCAAGCAGAGCGGTTGCAGCAACGTTGTCACCCGTGTATGTCGTAGTCATGATCGTTTAATCTCCCTAGTGGGTAGTGGATATGGTGGAGACCTGAGCATATCACACCTTGTCAAGGGTGGGAAGGGTTGTAAGTGGGTTGTGCTTGGAACTTGGATTCCACGATGCGGAACAGAGTTTTAAAATTGGGGCAATTACAAAGGGTCTACAGGGGATTACATGGTTATAAGTAGGGTTGTAATAGGGTCCAAAAGAATTCAACTTCCCACATCGTGGGATTGATCTTGGCCGAGTGCTTGCAAGATGCTTGCTTCGCAGGTCAAGGCGGTTGTTCTAGTAACTAGTAGGTGAGATTCTAGTAACTAGTATGTATGGTATTTGACCTGCGGTTATGTGGGTTGAGGCAACCAGAAGTCTAGGATTGAAGTTAGAACACGTTCTACCGAGTTAGCACAGGTCAGAGTGGATATTCTAGTTACTCGCATGATCAACATCTACTATATATACCGTACGTAGTAGGTATATAGTAGATATTAATTGAATTCTTTTCGACCCCAAAAGAATTCGGTGTTTTTACTAAGGTGTTACGTTATACCCAGCGCAATATTAAGTCTACCCAGAACCTTAGTCTTTTTCGTTTTCCTGTAGATCCTGGTTATTGCGGACAAGTTGATCATGCTCCGCTGGTAGCTCCCGCATGCGTGTACCCAACGTGCTGCCAGCATGGTCCGTACTGGCGCTGAGCTGCACGCTCCGGGCCTGCCAGGCGTACTAGGTCTCCTTGTGTGGGTACAGTGCCTGGCGGGGCACACAAAAAAAGCCACGCCTTTACAATGGCGTGGCTTTTAATGCGTGCGGTTACTTATCGCGTGGTCGTAGTGCTAGGTATTCCCAGTCGATAGAGTCGAGAACTTGTGCACCGAGCTCGATAAGTTGCGCGTTACGTACACGTGCCTTGTCATATGCCTGGCACGCATGCTCCATATCATTCGTGACGAATTCGGCTACGTGGTCATACGTACGTGCTCCGCGATCGCGGAAGTGAAGCATCGTTGGAAGTGTAAAGCGACTAGTCATCGTGACACGCTCGCTTTCACTGTGATGCATGCGTTGTTAGCCCAGCGCTTGTAAGTCACAACGTCCCGCTTGCACTCGATAATCCGAGCACGGAAGTAGCCTGCCGTTGTGAGCCACATAGCAGCTCGAGCTCGTCCGTTGGTCGTGCGATGCCCGTATAGCCTGGCATCCTGCGCACCATCTATAGCGTGTTCCCACTCCTCACGTGCTTTTGCGAGCTCGAATAGAGCGCTTTCAACGTGCCATTGCGTAATCATGTGACTAGTTTCCCTTCGTGTTGGCGTGCCGTACCAGGATTTCCCAGACCAAATCCTGTAGGTCTTTGGCAACTTCGGTTCGGCCTGTATTGATACCCCGCCAGTATTCGTCCTTCTCGTCGGTAGCTGAAACTGAGCGATCCTCAATTGCAATTGCCCAATCGCGAATCTCACCCAAAGCTTTAGTGAGGTCTATGCCTACGTACTTCGCGTTGTGTGTCATGTGCGTGATTCCCTTCACTTGCGGGTGGACGTGCGGAGTGGAGCTGCCACTTACATTAGGTGGCTGGCAGGGTCTTTCACGATTAAGCACTATCAATCGTGTCACTAACTTACCCGACTCGTTATCAATCGTCGCGCTTTGTTATCGCATAATGCAGAGCGTGATTAAGGTCAAGATCATGTTGTCCGGATATTTCCACCAGGTACTTTAGGATATTTGGATTCCTTAGTCTGATAACTGGAGGTACCTTATGTTAAAATTTTGGTACCATCTGCCAAAAGTTAGTTTTCACTTGAAATTTTTTTAAAACCATGCTAGCATGACTAAACACAGAGCAGAAGGGAGCTAGCACATCATGCGTAGACAATACAAGGAGGCATGCGACCGCATAGAGATGCAGTGGTCCATGTTCTCACACTTCCCAGATCATAACGAGCTAAAAATAACTTACGAAATTGAGGACCCAGATGATTTCCTTAATAACAGTGAAGTCATAAGATTTCTTACCCAGAGAGGTATTAATTATAAGCTCAGTAACGACTTAACCAATGAGCAGATGGCTGCAATAAATACCATGATTAATTTCCAGGACCGCCGAACCAGAGCTTCAAAGCTGAGAGACCTCGGTATTACACCAGCGAAATGGCAGGGTTGGCTTAAGCAGAAGCGATTCAAACAGTTTCTTCACCAGTTGTCGTCCACTGAGTTCAGTGATAACCTTCACGTAGCGCATGAAGGGCTCTTAAAGGCGGTCGATTCGGGGAAGCCGGAAGCGGTTAAGCTTTACATGGAGCTTACTGGTAGATACCAGTCGCCGGAGTCCCAAAACGTAAGGTTAATCCTTGCGCACATAATTGAGTCCATCCAGCGACATGTTAAGGATCCAGAAGTTATCAAGGCGATCGCTAAGGATTTCGAGGCGATAATGGCAGGGCAGTTACAACCAGACCTAGCAGCCCCTGTAGATAGCGCCGCAGGCGCGTCCCGGGGTTTGATCCAGATTGACATTTAGAAAGGACAAAACATCATGGCAGTTGTTGAGGGAGATCCGTTTTCGGGAGTTAAAGAGGAGAAAGGCCCAGTAAGTCCAGAGCCAAGAGAAGTAAATCTTTTCCATAGCCGGTCAGATGTAGACTCATCATGGGAGTCACAACATCACACTATAGGCATTAAGCATGACCAGTCCGCAGCAGGAGACCATAACCATGATGGCAAATCAAGCAGAAAGGTTGGCACAGGGCTTGGGCTTGTCTTGACTGGGACGACTACTAATGAGACTCTTAACAATCTCATTGAAATGCTTAAGAAAGTTATAGAATTCACCGACACCCACTCTTCATAAGGAGACAAGAAATGTCAGAACTTAACTTCTCAGCTGGGCCTAATGACCCCAAAGATGGATGTAAAACACATAAATCTAGTGGAGCAGTTATATACAGTATTGAATCTAGGTTTGATAAGCAATTAGCTGATGGAACTAATGTGTGGGTTACTATTTCTGCATCCAAAGTCGACGCAGTACCAGAAGTTGGAGACCTTTTTGACGTAAATTCTACATATACAGTAGATATTACTAAGGATATTTAATGGGAAGACCAAAGAAAACCTTAGACTTGGGGGAGCTTACAGGGCTTTTCAAAGAGGGATTACAGCGCTCGGCAAGGCGGCCGACGATTTATGCGTACGAGCCACATGATAAACAGATGATATTTCACCAGGCGGAAGAAAGAGGCCGGCTTTATATTGGAGGTAACCGATCAGGAAAGACGGTTGGTGGGATTGTAGAAGACATTTGGTACTTGATGGGGAAGCATCCTTATAAACGAGTTCCAGAGCCACCAGTACGGGGTAGGATTGTCACAACGTCCTTTACTGAAGGTGTGAAGGAAATTATTATCCCGGAAATTTCAAGGTGGATTCCGCCAAGTTTGCTTAAGAATGGATCCTGGGAGGACAGTTATAACAAACAAGAACGAATGCTTCGGCTTACAAACGACTCGCAGTGTGAGTTAATGTCCTACGATCAGAAGCTTGACCACTTTGCAGGAACCTCAAGACACTTTGTGCATTTCGATGAAGAACCACCAAAAGCAATCTTTGATGAGTGCCGGATGCGTTTGCTTGACACGAGGGGGTCATGGTGGCTTACAATGACACCAGTGGAGGGCATGACCTGGGTGTACGATACTCTGTACGTGCCGGGGAAGGTTCCTGGGGGTAACCTTCTAGTCATCGAGATCGATACAGAAGAAAATCCATATATTAGCAATGCTGAAATTGAGATTGTCCTCGAAGGTTTAGATCAGAATGAGAGAAAAGCTCGTAAGCAGGGAAAGTTCGTACAAATTGGTGGACTTGTATTCAAATCATTTGATCCTGAGAACCATATTATAGGTCAGGATATTAAGATTCCCCCTAATTGGACACATTACGTTTCCATGGACCATGGATTTAATAATCCAACATGTTTTCTTTGGCATGCAGTCAATACTAATGGTGCAGTTGTTACATACGATGAGCTTTACGATAATGAGCGCACCATAGAAAGTTATGCTAAGGAGATTCATGAACGTAACTCTGAGGAAGGTCGCAGACCTCCGGACATTTATGTTGGTGATCCCGCTATTAGACAGCGAATGGCCAACACTGGTGATAGTGTTCAGACCACATATGCTTTGCAAGGAATCCCCATTGTTCTTGGTAACAATGATGTTAACATTGGAATAGAGAAAATGAACCGCTACTTCCGTGGCGGTAAGTGGCTTGTTAGTGAGAACTGCCCTAACTTTATTAGAGAACTTCAAAGAGTCAAATGGAAGATCTTCGAGAATGCTAAGCGACGACATGATAATAATCCTCGTGAAGAAATTCACAAGAAGGATGACCACTCGACAGACTCAGCGAGATACTTCATTAGCTTAATGCCAGATTTGTCACTTCCGCGAGATAAGAATACTAAGATGCTAGATATTAACAAGGCAGTTTATGAGTCGCTCCAACCGGCCACAGCAATTGTGGGCGGCTTTAGGGTTGACCAGGGGTTACATAATACCCGACCAGACAATCTAGATAAAGAATGGACGGTTATAGATGAGCATATTGGAGGGATCTGGTAGTTACCGCCTGTAGATCTTGTAGTTTTGTTCCGATTTTCAGGAATAAGGAGTAAAATGACGAATACAATGTCACGCTTTAAGATTGTTAACGGTGGTACATTAATGCCGCCAGGTAAGTGTGCAGTATGCGGTTCGGTTAGTAAGGCATGTATTGATTTTGGGTTTGATTTAGACTTCTACGGGGTTGTGTATATCTGCATTGAGGATTGCTTCAATGAATTAGCTCAACAGCTTGATTATGTACATGCGCGCCACGTTAAGGGAATCGAAGAATTAGCTGAGCAGTTTAAGAAGGAAATTATCGAGCTTGATAAAGAGAATGGAGAGTTACGTGCAGCTCTTGGAATCGTTGATCGTATTCGCAGTGACGTGCCTGATCCTAATCAGCTCCAGTTGGATTTTGAATCTGAGTCAGGGGAAACAGAACCAGGAACTGAGGAAACAGAACCAGGATCTCCTGAACAGGTTAATGAGTCAGGATCTACAGACGTACAGCACGATGACAGCCTTGAAAAACTCCTCAAATTCTCCACAGAACTTTGATGCTTATATTCCTCAACATGATTTAGCCGAGGTAGAAAGACTTCAGGCATTATATGGTAGCGCTGGTGTAGATATGGATGTTTCTGATGACTTAAACGAGTTTATGCAAGACATGGGTTTAAATCCTAGTAGTCCGGAGGAGAAGTGACTTCAGCTGAGACTTATGCGGAAATGGGCAGTACTACAAGTGAGCCAGCAACCGGACTAACGGGTGGGGCCGAAAAGCTTGATTTTGCCCAATCTTCTGCTGCGCGTAAGCAACACGATCAAATTGCTAAGTGGGTACACGATCAGTACCAGGCAATACGTAATGCGCGTGTGCTTACTGAGCGTCAGTGGTATATGAACTTAGCCTTTTACTTTGGGAAGCAAAATGTTGCTATCCTCAAACCACATTCTTACGGAATTGGAACTGGTAACCAAACCAAATTGTGGATACCCCCGGCCCCTTACTACAGAGCTAGACCAGTTATTAATAGAATTAGACCGACTATCCGAACAGAGATTAGCCAACTTACTGCTAATCGACCCAATGCTTCCGTTGTACCTGCATCCGCTGAAGACAGAGATATGTATGCAGCAATGGCTGGGGAGCAGATCTGGTACAATTTCTATTCAGAGAAAAATATAAAGGCTCTTATTCGTCGTGCGATGTGGTGGACATGTGTAACTGGTACTGGGTTTATTAAAACCTGGTGGGATCCAAATGAAGGGGAAATGGAAGAGCAGGTAAATCCCATGACGGGAATGCCTGAGATTGATCCGTCTACAGGGCAGCCAGCTATGGCGCCTGTAGGTGATGTAATGTTTAAGCATGAAACACCTTTCCATGTACTTTGTCCTGATTTAAGAGAAGAAGATTTAGAAAGTCAGCCTTTCTTAATTCATGCGCAGACTAAATCTCCTGACTGGGTGTCTATGCATTATAAGGAAGCCTTAGATGGTTCTCCGATTAACCCAGCATCTGCCGACGCTAGAGATATTCTAGAAGATTCTTTTATGAATCTTATTGGAACCCAGTCTTTAGATCGACAACGCTCGATGCTTGTTATGGAAGTATGGGTTAAGCCAAAATCAGTACCTATGTTCCCTGAGGGTGCTTTCTTTACTATGGTGGGTAATAAGATTGTTCAGGGACAACAGGGCTGGCCATACTCCCATAAGAAGTATCCATTTGCTAAGTTTGACCATATCCAAAGTGGTAAATTCTATGGTACCTCGGTTATTGAAGACTTAATTCCCTTGCAGCGTGAGTTTAACCGTACAAGGGGTGGTATTATTGAAAGTAAGAATCGTATGGCTAAGCCACAGCTTATTGCTCCTCGCGGCTCTGTAGATGCCTCTAAGATTACTTCGGAGCCGGGTCAAGTTATCCAGTATACTCCTGGTTTTGAACCTCCTAGACCCTTACCTATGCAAGACTTGCCTATGTATGTTATCCAAGAGTTAGATAGGATTTTAGTAGACTGGTCTGATATTAGTGGTCAGCATGAAGTTACTCATGGACAAGTTCCTCCTGGTGTTACTGCTGCCACCGCAATTAGTTATCTACAGGAGCGAGATGAGACCCAGCTTTCAGCAACTTTTGATTCCCTAGAAGAGGGAGTTGAAAAGATTGCTAACATGACGTTGACTTATGTTCACGACTATTGGAGTACTAAGCATCTAGTAAAGATTACAGGACCAGATGGCTCCTTTGATGTTATGGCTTTTAAGGGTAGCGATCTTAGAAATAACCTTGATATTCGCATTGAGGCTGGGTCAGCACTTCCTGTAAGTAAGGCTGCTAAGCAAGCGTTTATTATGGACCTTATGAAGATGGGCTTTATTGAACCTCGTAAAGGTCTTGAAGTTATGGATATGGGTGGTATTAATAAGCTTTATGAGCAGATTCAGGTTGATCAGCGTCAGGCTCAGCGTGAGAATTTGCGCATGAGTAAGGTTACCGAAGAAACTCTTGAGCAGTTTAACCAGCAAAATATGCAAATGCTACAGAATAGTATTGATCCTGAGACAGGCGAACCTACGGCATTTGATGGTAACTTACCACCGCTTATTGTCCCGGTTAATACATGGGATAATCATGCACTTCATGTCGAGTACCATAACCAGTTCCGAAAGGGACAGGCGTTTGAACAATTGCCTGAATTCGTGAAGGCATTGTTTGAAGCACATGTGCAAGAGCATATCTGGGCGATTGGTATTGAGTCTGAGACTATGGAGCCTCGTAAGTCTGTAGGCTTACCACCAGAGGATATGGAAGGTGAAGAAGGTGGCCAAGAACAACAGCAACCTGGACCAGAAGCACAACCAGAAACTTCTGGTGACCAACAAGGAGGAGCAGTCTAATGGCTAACATGAGTGATTCTGTTTTACAAGTAGCATTTACAGATCCTAGGCGAACTGATACACCGACGGATACGTCTTTTTTTGACGTACTTGTTGCTACTGGTGGTACTATCTTTACTGCTAATGCGGCAGGTACTACTACTACTGTAGTGGGAGCAAATGCGGCCCCTGGTACTGGCACAAATGTTGTGCGCATTGGAGAAAAGTTTAAGCTTTTTTCTGGTGGGGCTGAGAAGGAATCTACTGTATTTGAAGTTACCGGCGTTGCCGTAGATACACCCGGAGTGGGAAGTACTACAGTTACATTCACCCCCGCTGCTGCGGTTGCAACTGCTTCTGGTGACGAGATGCGACTTGGAGAAGCAGGAGTAATTAACGATGAGGCTGGTTTAGATGCTGCGCTTTCTGAGGCTGGTTATTCTGCGTCTGATATTAGCCTTATGACTCAGAATGATAAACTGTATGCCGTGAGGGTTGAGCACGATTCTGGTTCCTTTGGTAGCCACGGTGCCTAACTAGCGCCTGTAGATCTTAAGTTTTTGTCCTTTTTCAGGTTTTGAGGTCAAAATGCCTTTTAAAAGTGAAAAACAAAGGCGATACCTTTGGCTTAAAGAACCAGGGGTTGCAAAAAAGTGGACTAAGAAATATGGATCTAAGGTCCGGCAAAAGGCTATAAAGAAAAGGATGAATAATGGCAAGTTCAACCCCTAAACTGGGTTTATACAAGCCTGGGCCGGCTGAAATTATCGACGTGACTCAGGATTTAAACCAAAATCTTGACAAGATTGATACCTTTGCTAGTAAGACTGATTTAGGCTGGACTTTTATAGCTTCTGGTGGACCAGAAAATAATTCATTTACTATTGATATAACTGATGGTGGAAAATGGCCTGCTGGTACTTTCAGTATGGTCAGAGTTAAAATGTCAGGTAGGGTGGCTACGGCTGGCTCTATTATATTACTTAGGGTTAATAATGATTCTACAGCAGACTTGCATCGTAGAGCTAGAATAGGTTTTAAATTTACTGATGGGCTTGTAAGTCTTTCTGCCTCCGGTCTTTCTACTAGTTGGCACGCGGGATCATGGAGTTCTGATGATTTTAATTTATGTGAGTTTACTATTTTTGGAACAAAAGTTAGTGCACAGCTTTCATTTGTAGGAAATACTATTAGAACTGAAGCTAGTGATACATCAACTAATAATATTTATAATATAATTGGGGGAGACTTGAGTGTAGCTAGACTTTTGGATAATTTAAGAGTTGATAATGGTTCTTTTAGAGATACACTTTGGGTTGCTGAGGGGTTTTTGGAGGCGATTCCATAATGGCGACTTCAACTCCGTATTTACAGATGCATAGACCCGCAGATGATGGGTCTGAAAGCATGGCTAACCCTGAGCAAGACTTTAATGCGAACTATGATAAAATTCAGGCTTTTGGAGATAGAGCAGCTAATGGCTGGGAATTTATTGACAATGGATTTTCAGAATCAGGTAACTTTGTCATTGATATAACTAAAGGTGGAGAATTTCCTGCTGGTACTTTTAAGATGTTGCAGTTTCATTTAAGTGGGTCAATGTTAGAAGATACTAATGCTTTGGGAGCTAGGATTAATTCAGATGCTGCTACTGATTTATATAAGCGTAGACGTATAGTATTTGGTACTAATGGTGGTGTAGATCATTCAGAAGCAAGTTCAGGGGAAGAATTTTTAGGACCTCGTTGGGATTCAGGTTCAGAGAATAATACTGCTGAATTGACTATATTTAAGACTGATGTTTTATCTAACCTGCCTATTTTGTGGGAGGGTGGGCGTCCAGAGTCTACTATAGCTGATAGAAGTTTTAGTCTTTGTAGTGGTGCTTTATCTTCTAATAGATTAATAGATAGTTTACAGATAGTTACTGCTTCTCCAGGAGTTGGGGCTGGTGTTAAGAAATTAGCTTGGACTGTAAAGGGTGTTAGAGCTATCCCCGTACCTCTTGCTCCATTACATCAATATGTTGCTACAGATACTTCGGGAAAGTTACTTAATAAAAATGCTAACTGGGATGAAATTGATGCTCTTGCAAATAGAAGTGACCTTGGATGGACTTTTATAGGTTCTGGAGCGGAAACTGCTGATTTTGATTTAGATTTAACCGTTAGTGGTAAGTATCCTGTAGGTTCTTTTAGGTTAATTAGAGTTCATTTTATAGGTGAGTTGACAATCAATACTTATCTTGTATGTAGAGTTAATGATTTTTCCGCTGCTAGCTCACATAGACGGGGTGGTATAGTTTGGAATGCATCAGATGGTACCCAAAAGGCTGCTTTTGAGGATAATGCTACTTTCTGGCGTTTAGCGGACTGGTCTTTGATTCCTGGTAATAGTTGTGTTATGACTATTTATCCAGATACTTTTAATTCTAAACTATCTGGTATTGATGCCCCTGGTATGCAATCTTATGGATTTAGATCATCTAGTAGTACTGCACAGACGTTGAGTAAGTGTATTGGAGCTTTTGTTAATCCAGATATTGATACTAGACCATCAACTCTAAGAATTGGCTCAGATGGTGGTAATGTAGATAATTTGAAGTGGTATGCAGAAGGGTTTAGGATTCCGTAAGGAGGTAGAGTTATGGTCCATATCTTGATAGATACTAATGATGAACATGATAATGAAGATGAACTTGGTACTAACAAAGATGAAATAAGTACTATAATATCTAGAAGGAAAGGAGGTGTAAGACAAATGGCATATGGAAGTATGGGTAAGAAGTATGCTAAGAAGAATGATCCTGATTATAAGTCCAAGATGAAAGCCATTAAAAAGCGTATGAAAACAAGTCATAGTGATGAAAACGACCAAACCAAAAAGAACAAATCTGTCGGTTACTAACTAAAATAACTGCTAGGGCCACTTAGGTACGGCAAAAGAAAGGGTGACACGTAATGACTGGACCGCTTGAGGGAACTATGGTACCCTCGGAACCAGAGCAACAGGGAATATCTGGACAGCAGGAATCGCAAGGTCAGGGAGGTAACCCGGCCTGGCAAGAGTTCCTAGACGTCGTTCCCCAGGAGCTGCATCATCAGGTAACTCCCCTCCTTGAGAAGTGGGATAAGGGAGTTCAAGATAGATTCCAAAAGGTACACTCAACATATGAGCCTTGGAAACCTTTAGTAGATGCTGGTGTAGATCCCGAACATGCTAGTTTTGGAGTTCAGTTTTTAGACTATCTCCAAGAAAATCCCCAAGATGCATATAATATGATTGGGGAATACTACGGGATCTCTGCTAAACAGGCTCAGGAATTAGTTGAGCAGGGCCAAGATGGTGAACCCAACGAGGAAGATCCTTACGATTCTAGGTTTACTGAAATTGAGCGGCAAAATAAGATTATGGCTGAGGTCCTTCTTGATAATCAAAATCGAGAGTCTGAAATGCAGGCCGAGGCTGAGCTTGATACAGAATTTAATCAACTTTACCAGAAGTATGGTAGATTTGATGAGTCTACAGAGAATATTATCCTTGGACTTATGAGTTCGGGAATGTCTTCTGAAGATGCCGCGCAGACTTACTTTAGTAATCTGGAACGAGCCGCAGGTGCTCGTACACCTAAGCCTTTAATTATGGGTAGTGGTGGAGGAGCACCAGGTCAGGGAGTAGATGTGAAAAAGCTTGACGAGAAAGGCACAAAGAACCTTATCGTGCAATACCTTCAGGCAGCGCGCGATCAAGGCTAAACTCGAAAGGAAAGCCAAATGGCCGCTTCAACTACTATGTCAGTGGTTGACGCCATTCTCAAAGAGGTCTACGAGGATAAGCTTCGGGACCAATTACAGAGTGAGGTTATCACTCTTAAGAGAATTGAGCGTACCACTGAGGGCGTTACGAACGAAGTAGGCGGTAAGTACGTTACGTTCCCAATTAGGGTACGGCGTAACCATGGTATTGGTGCTCGTGCAGAAAATACTGCACTTCCTAAGCCACGTAGCCAGCGATACAAGGCCGCAAGGATTAACCTTGCTTACCTTTATGGTGCCTTAAGTGTTACTGGTCAGACCATGGAACTTGCCGGTAACAACTTCCAGGCATTCGCTTCTGCACTACAGCAGGAGATGGATGGCCTTAAGCAGACTCTTGTTAAGGATACTAACCGACAGGTTTACGGAACTTCTCGTGGTGTTCTTGCTACGATTGATGTTGCAGGCCCTACTGTTAACCAGGTTACTGTAGATAGTACACAGTATCTCGAAATTGGTATGATTATTGATATTGTGGATGCAGTTGATGATACTATTCATGGTTCAGAGCGCGAGATTACGGATATTGATACTGCAACTAATACTGTTACTTATAGTGGTGCAGACGTTACGGGGGATGCTACTGGTGACCACCTTGTTCGTAATGGTTCTCTGAACCAGGAAAAGGTTGGTTTTGAAGAAATTGTTGACAATGATAACACTCTCTACAACATTGATCCAGTAGCCGAGCCATTGTGGGCTGCAGTTGTAAATGATAATGCTGGTACTAATAGGGCTCTTTCTGAGGGTCTTATGATTAAGATGGTAGACGATATCCGTACAAACGGTGGTCGTACTACGGTTGTCTTTACCAGTCTTGGAGTTAGGCGTGCTTACTTCAACCTTCTGGTTCAGCAACGCCGATATGTGAATACTAAGACCTTTGAAGGTGGATTCAATGGTCTTGAGTTTACTACTGACTGGGGTGATGTTCCGGTTGTTTCGGACTTCGATTGCCAGCCGAACCGTATGTATTTCATCAATGAGAAGGAACTTAAGCTTTATCAGGAAGCTGACTGGTCCTTTATGAACCGAGATGGCTCTAACTGGCAGCGAGTTATTACTACTGAAGGTAATTTTGACGCCTACGAAGCAATGATGTACAAGTATTGCCAGATTGGTACTCACCGTCGTAACTCGCACGGTCTTCTGGCAGATATTACGGAGGCTGCATAATGGCAATGTCTCAACGAGAACTTAACTTTCTTCGAGAAGAGTTAGGTGTTTATACTCTTGCTGACGCAGCGGGGGTTGAATTACCTAATGATACTCGACCTGAGCTTCCTGTAGACCAAGACCCTTTCTTTGATGAGGAGGTGTAGGAAATGGCTGATGGTAATGTCGAAGGTGGTTTCAGGATCTATGGTGTAGAGTCTCATGCAGATGATGAACTTTACCGGGTACCTGATTTACTCACTCAGGCAGAGTTTATTGAATACATGCTTGATGTTTATAATGCTACTGTGACTGTTGTCCAGAACTAGGTTTTAGGGTAGGGGAGTTTGGTCGCCCTTCTCCCCTACCCTTATCTATAAGGAGATGTTATGTCTTCGGTTTCTGATATTGCTAGGCAAAACTTGGTATCAGAATTGCCTGGTGTTTTGTCTCCTAATCCTTATTTAGAAACTGATCTTTTTGGTTGGTTTTTCTTTGGTGGTACAGGAGAAAGAACAACTGAACAATTTTTATTTAAGGGTGCTTCTGCTAAGTTTACTCCTAATGGAACTACTTCAAGTCCAGATTTTGGAATAGGCTCTGGTCAAAAATCAGCTACTGTAGAAGGTAACGTAAGGACAGCCAGTGTTTGGATATATGCTCCTAAACCAGTTCCAAATGTAGGGGTTCAATGTAGATTTTTTGATGATTTAAATGCTACTTTAGCTGTTGTAAATGGTCCATTAACTACTATATTTGGTTGGACCTTTCTTTCTGTAACTGCAACAGCCCCCGCTCTGACTGACGGAGCTAGTCCAATTGTAAGAATGACTAGTACACCTGAGGTTACAGATATTATTTATTTAGATGCATTGAGGCTTACAGGGGGGCCTGTAGATCAACATATTAATTTAAGTAACGTAGACTTAATGCGTTTACTTCTTGAAGGTACTCAGACTCTTATTGACGAAGGTGACGAAACGGCAGCCAATCACTATTGGCGTTTACTTAAAGGGATTGGTTTATAATGGTTTTCATACCTACGGAGACTAATCACTGGGTTGATGAGAGTTTTGAGCGGCTGGCTCGAATGGTTAAGGACTATGATGAGTTTCTAGAGCTTAGGTGGATACCTCCTGAGCGCCGTACTCGTGAGGATCGTAAGCCTTATATTATTTACGATATTATCCGTAATGTTGAGGTGTTATATGCTTCCGAACTTGATAATCCTCAAGAAATTCTCACTAGGCTTTACATGGCTGATACTACTCGTAATGATGTTCTTGGGCTCTTGGAAGCTAACGAACAAGCTAACCAAGCATATAATATGCAGCGGCAGGCTGATCAATATGAGGAAGCAGCGGATCAGGCTAAGTTTATGATTAATACAAGGCTTCATACTTTCAAGATGAACGGTAAGAAATTTGATGGTCACACCCTTAGAGTAAAGGAGTGAAACCATTAACGTAAACGATATCCTTACAAGGGTTAAGAAAAAATTCGGTGATGAGGCTGGCGTTCAGATTACGGATGCTGATATTATTCGTTGGATTAATGATGGTCAGGAGCAAATTGTTCTACAGAATGAGGGACTTCTAGAAACAACGGCAACACAAAATAGTGTGGCTAAGCAGCAAGAATATGCTCTGCCTGATGATACCCTCATCCTTAAGTTTGTACAGTTTAAGGATCAAGGACAGCAATCTTATTTCTTGATGAAAGCATTAAGTATTGTTGAGTTCAACCGTTTTGTAGATGGATGGGATGGAACTACTTTCCATAGTGGAACTCCAACTACTTATACTGTCTATGCTGGCAACCTCTTACTTTTTCCAATCCCCGATTTCAGCGTAACTGATGCAATTAAGATTTACTATACAAGAAAACCTACGAACGTAGTATTAACCACAGATACTCCAGATTTACCTTCTCTTTACCACAAGGCTTTAGAAGAGCATTGTGTATATGAGGCTTATGAGCTTGATGAGAACTGGGAAGCTGCACAAGTTAAACTTCAAAAGAGAGACAATGACGTAGCATTATTGCGTGGTAGAATCGACTGGAAACAGCAGGAAGTCTACCCTACAATTAGCGTACTTCCTGAGGACGAATGGTGATATAATGACTATCTCAAAGAAAGGAAGGTGATCTTTCCCCATGCCTGGTCAACCGTTGCGTCTCGGACCTTTTATTGGGGGCCTTTGACTCAATTTAGGCAGCGATCCCACGGCGATTGCTGACTCTGAATTACTAGAGTCCACAAACTTAGAACTTGATATTGATGGATCGCTAATTTCACGTCCACCTTTTAAAGAGTTAGCAGGACAGGGTACTTGGACTGAACGTATCATTCTCATTGGAGAAGGGGTTTTTGCAGCCAATCACTATTTAATAGGGTCCAATACGAATGGTGTGTTTCACTTTCTTAATGGTACGTGGACTCTTATTACGGCTACGTTCCAAGCTTCTGTAGCTGTGCAGTATGATAATCATGTATATCTGGTTCCAGACATAGGTCATAATGGACTAGGTGGTAAATGGGAGCCTGTAGGCGGGTTTACTGTCATAGCTGCAATACCTACAGGCCAGGCTGCTGTAATACATAAAGAGAGGTTGTTCTTAGCTCCAGGTGTGGATTCAACGACAAATAGTAGCCGGCTTAATTTTTCTAACCCAGGTAATTTGGATGTGTGGTCTGCTTCAGATTTTATTGATATTATGCCAGGTGATGGTACAAAAGTAACTGATTTAACAGTATATCGAGATAATTTACTTATTTTCAAAACTAGGTCCACGTGGATTTTAGCTTATGATGTAGAGCCAGCAGATGCTGTTGTGCGGCACACTTCCTTGACTATTGGAGTTGAGCGCCATAGACGGATGCTGAATTATGAAAACCAGGTTTATATTTTTCATGGTGGATGGGTATACGAAATTATTAACTATGACTTCCATAGATTAAATACTAAAGTACCTTTTGTAATTGATGAAACAGCGCCTTCTCCTGTAAGTGATGAGATTATACACCTTAGCCAGTTAGAGGATAGACTTATCTGTAGAATCTTTAATAAGATATACTTATATGGATTGCGTACTCGAACATGGTCTGAATGGAGTAGCGCAAGAAATGAGTTACACTTCTTTGGTCCAATAGTTACGTTACACTTTTCTGAGGGGGAGCATAAACATTATGCTGGTTCAGCTGTATTGAGTCAAACATCTTTCATAGAGTTATTTGATGAGGCTACTCTACAAACAGAAGAAACGCTTGATTTAGCAGTTAACTTGATAGCCTGTAGAACAAAGACTAAAAACTTTGATCTAGCTGTATCACATCAGTTTAAGCGTCTCTGGTGGTGGGGTGCTGATGTTACATCTAGGAATGATATAACAGGCATTGCAACCCCTATTATTGCTTCATTTGATGTGGCTTGGCAAGATATAGAAGAGACGGCTTGGCAGGATTTAGGCACATGGGCACAGCCTCTAGATGAACCTGGTATTGTTCAAACTGTGCAGACTACACAAAGTGGTGTTGGTAGACGTTTTGCTAAGTTTTTACGAGGATTAAGGTTTAGGCAAATTAATTTTGCGGTTGAGTTAACTACAAACGGCTCTACAGTAGATGGCCCCGGTCGTGTGTTTACCATGACTATTATTACAGAGTCTAAGCAGACTGTACCAAAGGGGGTTAACTAAATGGCTATGTCAACTAATGATGTAATGCCTTATGCTGTAGGTAATAAAATATATGGTGGCGGCCGGTCCTTTCCTACAATGGGGCCTGTAGACAAACTTGGCTATGCCGAGCGCGATGCAAAACATGCGGCTAGACGGCAAGCTATTTTAAAACGAATGCAAGCTAAGCTATCCGGTAACTTTGCATCAGCAGATGCGCAGAGAAAGGTTTAGACAATGGGTGCAAGAGCTGCTTTAGCACAAAGGCGAATTTCCCAAAGAGCTGCTGCTCAGAGGCTAGACAGAATGAAAGCAAGGCAATATAAGCAAAGGGCAAGGAGCAAGTCTCCTACTTATAAGCCTTCTGGTGGTTACCGTCCACCTCCAAGACAAGTGTATCGACCTCCTGTAACTAGTGGTTCTACAGGACGTTATTCTCCACCTGCCCCTCCTCCTAGAGGTGGTCCAGGACCAATTAGGCGGCTTGCTCAGCCTAAACCTAAACCAAAGCCACGGCCTCCTTCAGTTAGTAAATTCTTGACGAGGGATACAGGTTATCAGCGTCAATTACAGCAGTTAGCAGGTCAGTTAACAGATTTTGGGGCTGATGTAACAAGACGTCGAGGAACTTTAGAGTCCGAAACTCAGGAATCTAGAAGAGCTTTAGGTAAACAGCGTACTAGTGATTTAGAGGATATAGAGGCTGACTTTGCTGCACGCGGTATGCTTCGCTCTGGTCTTTATGGCGGTAAGGTGGGTGAATATGAAGAGGAATTTGGTGAAAGAACCTCTGATTTAGAAACCCAGCTTAAGCGTGCTCTTGCTCGGTTGGAACAAGAGCGGGGTCAGTTTGGTAGAAAGCAAACGTTAAGTAAGCAGGAAGCTCGGGAACAAGCTATTGAACGTCGGGCTTCTAAGTACGGCCTGTAGATAAGGAGGTGTACTATGGGTTGGTTAGATGATTGGGTTAGAGAACGTCTTGCAGGGCTTGCTGGTGGTATCGGGCGGATGCAAGAACGTAAAATACCTAGTGATGCCTTTAGTCAATTAAGGCAAGCTGGGCGTACCCATCCTGGATACGCTGGTTTTACTAGTGCCCCTCAAGCGCGGCGGCGACCCTCACCAAAACCCCCACAGATCAGGAGACCTGGTGGTAGTGCAAGGGATTCTTGGGATTATTCACGAGGCGAAAGAATTCAAAATCCTTATAGGCAGGATACTAGTAGACAAGACTTATTTGATGAACTTTTAGGTCTACAGGATCCTAGTCGTTACTATATGGATGAAACCGAGTTAAGGCGTCAAGCACAAGCTTCTGCGGCTGCTCAATATAATCCCTTGATTGCTGCGTTGAAACAGCAAATTACAGGAACTACTGAAAGAGCTGGCCGGTATGGTAGAGAAATAGGTGAAATGTACGGCGGGCTTAGTAGAAGTATTCGAGAAGATATTCCTGATATTCAAAAGCTCTACAAAGAAACAAGAGGGCGTACTGGAGAACAGTTTGAGGAGCTAGAAGGTTCTATTAAGGGTCAGTATGCCCAGTCTCAAAAAGAACAAGAAGAGACACTTAAGAGACTTAACATCGAAGCTGCTGCTCCTGATATTTTACCTCAACAGCAGGCAGATAGGGATTATTTTACAGGACGGGCACGAGAAGAAGCGGCTACTGCTAAAACTGCTTTAGGGCAGGAAGAAAGAGGCGGGATAGAGTTTTCACGGCAAGGTGCTCAAATTGCCAGAATGGGTGGTGTAGAGCGTCGAGCAGACTTACAATCAGAATTAGAGGAAATTGTAGGAGCATTACAGGGCCAGGTTGGTGCCCATAGAGCTGCAAGATCTCAAGCTGCTACAGCAGGTTTTGGACAGTTACAGCAACAGATGATGCAAATGGCTGGCCAAAGAAGTCAGCAGGAATTCCAAAATCGTATGGCCATGCTTCAATATGAGCGTAGTTTAGAACAAGATGAACTTGCTCAAATTGCACAGCAACAGGAAGCAATGCCTGAGCCATTTGTTGGACAGGATGAGCAGATGCTAGAAGCTGCCCGAGGTTATCCTGGTGTTAGTGATGCGAATGCCGCCCGAGTTGTTAAGGCTATTAGTAACGCTGAGCAGAAACAGGGCTTTGGGTTTGATTCAAGTGGTCAGGTTTCTCTTGGATCAAGCGGTAAGCTTCAACACATAATTGCTGAAGGACGCCGGATGAGGTTAGGTCCAAATCAGTTGAGGGCTTTGGAACAGATTGCTAGGCAGTATCTAGGAATCGGAAAGTTTGGATAAGAAATGACTGCACCTAGTGGCGCCTTTAGGGAGTTCATTAGGAGTAGAGCTGTCCCTTTAACTCCTCTAAAGCCAAGTAATGACAACATAGCTAAACTTATCTTAGCCCAATATAACGTAGGGCCACGCGCAGGATTTGGAATTCAAGAAAAACCAGCAGATGATGGTGCTCCGTCGTCCTTACTAGGTCATATATTTGATAAGCTGTCTCGTACAAATTATGCGGTGGCTGAGTTTGCTAGAGACTGGGCAGCTACAGGCACGCCCAGCCTTTCAGCCCTGGGTAAAGGATTTACTGCTGAAAAGCGTACTACCTATAGTGATTTCCTAGAAGAATTGGGTATGGAGGATGGAAAGGCAAGAGCTGCTTTAGGGTTAGGTTTAGATATCTTTGCCGATCCTCTTACGTATATACCCATAGCTGGTGCTGCGGCTAAGATTAAAACTGCTGCTAAGGGTGTACCCAAGGCGCTACCAAAGAAGCCTTTACCTGAACGTGTGCGTATTTCTCAAGAGGAAATGGTACGTGGTAAGGTTCCTCCTGCTTTTAGACCTGAGCCCAAAGTTAAGCCTGAGTTATTCGAGCGCCGAGGTCGAGAATTATTTAAGCCTGGCGAGCAAATGTCCTTTCCTACTATGCCGTTACCACCTGTAGGTCGGGCGGCGAAGCCGCCTCCGTCTTTGCCAGATTTTCCAATTATCCCTAAAGAATTACCTGGGCAGCAGGTATTTAAATTTGGTAAGGGTTTCAATGTAAAGGAAATTCGTAAGCAGTCAGCAGCTAAGGCAGAGAATATTGTAGAAGGTGTTACCCAAGGTGCTGGTTCAGCCATTGCTAAGATTGCTCCAAAGCCTTTACCTACGCCTAAGATGGGTGGGGCCAAGTTACAGGCTGCGGCTGATGATATTCTAGGAAAGTTTAATCCGTCTGCAACTAAGGCTCAGTTAAATAAGGTCTACCCTGATTCTATAAATGCTAGACAGCAAGTACGGCTTTGGCATAATGCCAGGATAGCTGTCCAAGGTAAGACTATGAAGAAGGGTAGGGACCCTGCTAAAGTACAAGATGAGATTACTGCTAATACTGTTAACTTAGTAAAGCGTATTGAAGATGGATTAATAGCAGGCGGCAAGGTTCCTCGTATAGGTAGTGCACATGCCGCTGAGGACGTTAAACTTTCTGATGTTGTTGGTGAGATGCTTGCTCGTGGCCAAAATGTTACGGACGACACTCTAAAGGAGTTTGGTAGCACTATTAAGAAGGGTTCGCCTCTTGATAGTGCAATTCAAGTTATACGGGCACGAGGAGCTATTAAGGACAGTTCCTCTGTAGGCGAGATTATTGGTAAGGTTAATGAAGGTAGACTTCTTGTAGAAAATAGTAAACTACTATCAGACGCTAACATAAAAGGTTTTGAGCAGTTTGCTAAGGGTTTTGCTAAAGATTCTGCTAAGATGGCTAACCTTAGTCCTGCTGCTATTAAGGCCACAGGATCTCTTATGGAGCAGGCTATAAAGGCTGGAAAATCTGCTGCTCAGGTTGCTATTGAAGGTAATCGTAGGATTCTTGATGATATTGTTGCTACAGGGAAGAATAATCCCAAGGTTGTTGACTCATTAACTATACAACTTGAGAAGGATTTAGGAAAGCTTCCTAAATTGGTACATAATGATAATAAAGCTGTGGAATGGATTATGGCTCGTGTAGCTACACAATGGGGTCAGAAAGAGTTACGACCAATGACTCTTAACTGGATTGGATCTGGTTACTCTACAGCTAAAGCACGTGGTGAAGTTCTAGATCATATGTTTAGGAACTTTACCCCTGATCAAGGTGCAGATGCATTTAAGATTGCACAGGGTCTTGCACCTACAACTACAGCTTCCCAAGAAGTGGTAGGGTTATCTCAACAGATTACTAGGTTCATGGATAATGCCTTCGGACATGCTATGGGCCAAAGTGTTGTGTTCAGGTCCGGGGTAACCATGGACAATCTTAATAAGTGGATGAAACGTTGGTTGCCACCTAATCAGAGATTCATGAAGGATAAAGTCAAGCACCCTCTAACTGGAGAAACTGTAGATTTATCTAAGGGTGCTGATTGGGTTGAAGGTTGGAAGTACTGGGATTTGGCTAACACACCTCCTCAGGAATTTTTGTATAATCTTCAGCATGCACTATCACAGGCTACTGTAGAAAGAGCATTTTTTGATGATCTGGCTGCTAGATTTGGAAGTAGGACTGTAAGTAAGGATTATAAGACTAAGGTAGAAGGTTTTGATTATCTAGACGGATGGCACTTTCCAAAAAACATTGCAGAGCAGATTCCAAGGGCTGTACGTGACTGGACTCTAGAAGGTAGAGGGCCATGGGGTCCGTCCAGTGATTTTGGTAAGTTCCTAGATCGTTTACAGTCTATGTGGAAGTCCTCTGTTACTATTTACAGGCCAGGACACCATGTCAGGAATATGTCTGGAGATGCTTATCTAGGATGGCTTGATGGTGTTAACTCTGTAAGACCTTATAAACTAGCTGCTCAAGTACAGCGTTCAATGCGTGGGCAGTATGAAGACATAGTTGATGTTGACCGACTTATTGAAGTCGGTGTAATGCATAGAAGTTTTGGAACTCCTGTGCCAGGTCAAGTACTCTTTAGGAATAAGAGTGGGATTGGGTTTACTGCTGAGCAAATTAAGTATGTAGCTGATCAAAAAGGTCTTCTTGAGCATACACGTACTTTGGAAGATATTATTGACTTGGGAGAAAAAGGTCGTAAAGGTATTCTTGGAGTACAACCTTTTGGTGGAAGGGTTCAACGTGTAGCCAGAGGTGCATCTGAACTTCAATCACATAATGGTAGGCTAGCGCATTTCATTGATAAGATCCAAAAGAGTAAAGGTAACAATTTAGACGAAATCTTTGAAAAGGCATCTAGACGTGCACGTAAGTTCCATCCGACTGGTTTGGATTTAACATTTGAAGAAAAGAAATACGCACGTCGTATTATTCCTTTTTACAGTTGGTTACGTAAGAGTACTCCACTTCTGTTAGAGGGACTCTTTATGAAGCCGGGTAAAACTGTAATACCAGCTAAGGCATATGGAGCTGTTCAGGAAATGGCAGGTATTGAAACACCTGGCCGACACGATCCTTTCCCTGTAGATCAATTATTTCCTGACTGGATTACAGATCAAGGACTAGGTCCTGTAAGTAAGGAAGATGGTTTACTAGCTAAATTTAGTAACCAGACTATACCTGGTTACGTCATGGGTGGCGTAGGGCTTAATCCTTTTACTGACCTTATGGCCTCTATTAGCAGTCCTGAGAGAGGGCTTAAAGAGACTGGATCTTTGCTTACTCCTGGTGCAGTAATACCTATTGAGCATATGATGGGTAGGAAGATGTTTACAGGAGAGCCGATTACAGGTCCAGAAGCTAGGCCAGGAGCTTATAGTCAGTATGTTGGTGAGAACATACCATATTGGACTTATTTACAAGATATGCTGGGTGTTACACCTACAGGCACTCCAACTAAGAGAGAAGCTAAAGGTACACGAGCGCCTAGAGAAGCTATTCTTCAGTGGTTTACACATGCTGGTATTAAGGGTACAGGTCAATACATATCATCTGCTAAGTTTGAAGAAAGACAACCATTCTTACAACAACGTAGACTTGGGAGAGAAGAATTCTTCCGAGGATTACGTGAGAGTGAGGGGTAATGGTTATTACACGAGAGAAATTTCAGTTACCTAAAACTACCGTTGTAGCACCACCACAACGTCGATACAACATGCGTCAACCACAATTCTACGAGCAGCAGGTACAGCCTGTTCAGGAACAAAAATTAGAGCCATCTCCTGATTTTGAATCTATAAGAATACATGGAACACAGGTACCTAGCGAAGAGGAGTTGCCCACATCTGAGGAGCATATTAGAAGTGGTATCCAGGCTTTACAATCGCAAGCATTAATAAGACCTGAAATACAGCCTGGTGAAAGGGTAAGATCTCCAAGTGCAGAACTTGTACAACCCTCACAATTTAGAACTTTCTATGAGAATCTACAAACAATTGGGCGTATTGGACAGGCTAGAGTAGGCGCTGAGCAACAACGTGCACAGCACAGAGAGTTAGAACGTCTAAAGGATATAATGTCTCAGCAAGTACCTGCTTTTGGTGGTGTACAGTTACGTGGTATGGGAAACTATAACCAGAATCTCATTGCTAAATCTGCACCATTAAGAATGCTTGGAAGAGGGATTCAACCATACGCTAGAAGTGCTGCCCAAGAAATAAGTGGTAAGTTCGGTATTTCTAACATAGGTGGTCATGCAACTAGTGGTCATATTAGAGGGTCTGACCACTACACTGGTAATGCTATTGACGTTATGGGTGGCAAAGGTGGCGTTGTTAGATATGCTTTACAGAATGCTGGCCGTTTAGGTGTTAAATATATTATCCATAATCGTAAATACTGGGAGCCAGGTAGGGCTCCTGTGAGATATACAGGAAGTAATCCACACACTGGTCATGTCCATATTTCATTCCATAGCGGTGGAGGAGCCTCTGGTGGTGGCTATGGCGGTGGAGGAGCCTCTGGTGGTGGCGCTAAAGGTATTGTACGCAACATAGCTGCCAAACAATATGGCTGGTCTGGTAAAGAATGGCAGGCTTTACATACGTTAGTTCAAAAGGAATCTAGCTGGAATCCAGGTGCTGCAAACCCACGATCTAGTGCTCGTGGCTTATTCCAAAAAATGACTAGTTTGCACGGTCCTATTGAGCGAGGTGCAGCAGGGCAAGCAAGGTGGGGACTTAACTACATTAGACGACGCTATGGTTCGCCTTCTAGGGCTTTAGCTTTCCATAGGAGGAACAATTGGTACTAGAATGGTTACCAAATATTGGAGCAGCCAGTCTGTTGGCAATTGTAATTTTATTAATTCTGTCAGGTCGGTTGATACCAAGACAATTGCTACTTGATATGATTGCAGAAAGAGATGCTTGGAAAAACTTAGCACTTGAATTATTATCTCAGAACAAGAAGATGATGGTTACAAGTGAGGTTGTTGCTGATGTAGTTAATGCAATTCCTGTTCAAAAAAGTGAGGAAATATTATGAAATGGAAATTAAGGGAGCATTCAGAAGGCTGCACTAATGAGCCAGAACGCCTCCTTGAGGAAGTTGAACAGCATAAAGAAAGAGTTGAAGAACTATCAAAAACATTAAGGAATAGACGTAGTATTAATAGATTTGCTGATGGTTTGTTGCTAACATTTAGGAGATTTGACGCTAGAAACCGTTAACAATTGCCTTATGATGGTGAGGTACACCTTCTATAACAAAGGAGATAACCATGACGAATCACGGAGAAGAATTTACAGGAATCCTTCCTAGACGTTTTAGGAAATGGTCCTATGGAGTAATGGCTGCTGTAGCGATTGTAGGTGTTTTTCATGGTGTCGTTACTGAGGAACAGGTTGGTCTTTATATTGCAGCTCTTACGGCAGTTTTCGGTTTCCCTGTTGCTTCAATTAATACTAGAGGCGATACGACAGTCGGCTGAAAAACGAGAGGCTGGGCGACATGAAAATTTATCTAGATCCAGGCCATGGAGGAAGAGATCCTGGAACCTCTGGGAATGGTTTATTAGAAAAAGACATAGCTTTGAGTATAGGATTAGCAACTAGAAATATTCTTCAGAAAGAGTATGTCGGTGCGGACATTAGGCTGTCTCGCACTACCGACATACTTGCAGGAGGTGATCACTTATCTACAGGTCAGTCACTTAGTTGGCGAGCTAATGACGCCAACGAATGGGGTGCTGACCTATTTGTTAGTATCCACTGTAATGGTGGAATTGCTAACGGTTTCGAATCATTTAGGTATAATGGGATTTCTAGCCCCACTAAGCTACAGAAAGTTGTTCACAGAGAAATAATGGACCAGTTACCTAACTGGGTAAATGACAGAGGAATGAAGTCAGCTAATTTCGCTGTACTCAGAGATACTAAAATGCAGGCTGTCCTAACAGAGAATTTGTTTCTAGGACATAAAGACAGTGCTGACTGGCTTAAGAGCAATTGGCCTAAGTTAGCACGAGGACATGCAGAAGCTTTAGCTATCTTAGGTGGTTTAAAAAAGAAGGATAAGGAGGACGATATGCCTACAGCAGAAGAAGTTGCAAAAGCTGTTTGGCGCATGAAGATGCAGAAGCCCCATGCTGCTAAGGGAGTATTATGGCAAATGAACAGCCTACTTAAATGGGCTTATGGACATTCATTAACGGCTGTTCGTCAAGGTGTGGTTAACGAGGCTAAACTAGATGCTCTTATAACAGCTTTGACTGAACATGACGAAGGTCTTCAGGAGCGTCTTAACCAAGCTCTACAGGATGCAACCCTTACTGTAGATGTAAATGTTAATACTTTTGAAGAGGAGCCCGAAGAGGAACCTACTCAGTAGGCATAAGAATACCCCTGTAGACCCTTAACTGAGTCTACAGGGGTATTCTATTATTTAATGTCCTTTGTCTCCGTAAAGCCTAGAGGTTCAACATCTTGGCGTGGTAAAGGTTCCTCGTAAATCAGAGCACTGATTCCAGTACCTACTGTATACTCCATGTAAGAATCAGTTGTTGCGTCCCTTCCATAATACGTGTTGCAAGCGCCTTCACCACCATAGTAGACACCATCCATAGCAGGAGCTGGAACTACAACTAGAGCACCATTTGAGTTTCCCTCAAGACGGAATGGGGGAGTAAGGGATACACAATAACTTACAGGCAGGCCCTTAAAGATGTAGTACCCAACAAGTTGTCCGTTACTAGCCTGTAGATAAACGTAGGACAGTTTATTTGGCTTATCCCAAGTCTCCATCCAGAAGTTTACAGTATCCCGAGTTGATGAGTGCTTCATGGATTTGGCTGGCTGCTTAGCAACTAAGTTTTCATAGTTACCCTGTTGTCTGCCTTGTTCTTCTCTTTGTGCATTCGGTTGATCATTACAAGCTGTCAGAAACAAAACAATTCCAAGTAAAATAAATACCTTTTTCACTACTCTACCTCACATTCAGTTTCTTCTTTAATATCTAGTCTATATGGTAGTCCGGATGCCTTAAAGTGAGCTGCTGTTTCCTCTTTAGCAGAATCAGCATTAAACTCTTGGATGCTCTCAGCGCGTTGTGATTTGATTGCCATAATTGTGCTATTAATCTGCTCTTTTCGTTTATCTGTTGCCGTTTCGCGTTCCCCCTGTAGATTTTCAATTGTTGCTTCTTTGGCTTTAATTGTAGCACAAAGATCAAAGAAATGGTCATACTTTGCAATGCGATAATTAGGGTCAGCCAGAATTTTCTCGGCTTGTCCTACCTCACCACGGAAATTTGCAGTTGTCTTTTGGAACCATCCAAAGGCAAATACACCAATAAAAAGGATAGTTACGAATGTAACAATAAATGCTACTGCAATAGGAATAAGCTTTCCACTAAGACTCCACCCCTCCTTAGCTGTAGGCAAGTTTTCCCAGTCATATGCGTTTCTCATTCTGGTAACTCCATATCTATGATTTCTAGAGCTTTGGGAGGAACAACTGCAGGCATATATCTTCCCCACCTTTCATGAGGAGCCTTAGTTGGATTCCATTGAATACCGATATTGGCGAGAGCATTTTTCCTACAGGGATTAGAACAGTAAGCAACTCCCTCATAACTGTAGGTATATGCAAATACACCACCACACTGTTTACACTCTTTCTGTAGAAACTCATTTTTATGTTCAAAATAGAGGATGACACTTTCAGCTTCTCTAGCTTTGTCATCATCTGTTTCTACAGGAGTATTAGAGAAGAACTTATCTTCAGCTTCTTCATAAGAAATGCCCAGTGTATCAGCTACTGCTTGAATTGCCTGCTTCTTCTTTGTCTTCTCTTTCAGAGGCCCGCGAGGCATTCTTTTTCCCTTCTTTTTTATGTTGACAATCGCACCAGGAATCGGTCCAGGATTTACTTAAACAGCCATCATGTGCCCAGCCACTATCAGCAGCAATCTGGCAAGGGGTGCATATCATCATCGTATCCACATAAGTAATAGGATAAATACAACGATTGGTACAAGTACTACGGTGGTTTTATACACCAGTAAAGTAAATTCTCTCAGCCATATCATTAGTGAATTACACAATTCCTCATACCACATACAGGACAAATTGTTGGCAGTTTTACAAAGAAAAGTAAGCTTGCTAGTAATGTCATCATAACAAGACACCCCGGTGTAGTAGGTGGTGTACTAATGGTCTTCTTCATGGTCTTCCTCACAATGAACTAGGAACTCTTCTACATTCGGAAAAACTCTACCACATGCAAGACATTGAAAGGCATCAGTCCCATCATCCGTCTTAATCCACGGCATTGTTACTCATTTCTTAGCGCAGGAACTGCACATTACTTGATCTGTTTTGATCCATTCGGTTACGCAAACAGGGCATCTTACCCACTGATCTGCCATTTCTCCAAACTCCAATCTTCTATCAATATGGTCAATATGAGCACCTGCAACAGCCATGACTTGTACTAGTTCTGCTCTTAAGGGTTTAAGTTCTGTTTCTCCTAGAGCTTCAAATACTTCCTCAAGAAGAATCTCAGCCCAATTTTTGGCTGAATCACCATTAATTTCTTTGAATCTTTCAGCCCACTTAAGGTATTTAGGGTCAGTGCCATCTGGATGGTTCTGTTGACCCCACTTAATATCCTGATTGAAACGTTCAGTCAAGTAATCTGCAATAATCTTATCCATTATCCATCAACACCTTAGGTGTAGTCAAACCGTTTTTAAGGAGGTACTCATATCCATGTAGGAATGAGGACATTTGATCAGGGGTGTGTCCTTTGGGTAATTTGATACCAGCATGCATAGCTGCTATCTTAAGGATAGTAGCTGGTTGCATTACCACCTTGATTCCCTTACGAGACGCATAACCTGTTAGGTTACCAATTACCCGTGCTGTTTCGACTTTGGAACCTGTATGGTTCACGTTACCATAAACAGTGTATTCTTCAATTACCCAAACTGGCGCCTCTAACTCCTCAATTGTATCATCTAGTTCTTTTACTGTCAAGGTTTCTGAGTACGCTAGAAAGGGGTCTTTATCCTCTATTTCTTGCCAGGCTGAAACACCTATACGTTTACCTGGATCAAAGGCAGTCAGTATGTAATTCATACTGCCCATTTTTTGGCCTCCACCTTGAACTTAACTTGTGGGAACTGAATAACGTTTTCCATAACATGCTGCCACTCTGGCACGTATATACTTTCCTTCCCTTCTTCAATATCTAAGCGGATTGAGTCATGTACCTGTAGATCAATTCTACATTCGTCATTGTTTAATCCTGCTTCATCACCTATGATCATGGCTCGTTTGACAATTTCAAACGCTCCACCTTGAATTGCAGAGTTAAATGCCTTGCGAGCCTCTTGCTCGGGCCATTGGAAATGCCTTCTTCTACCCGTCCAAAACTTGACGTATCCGCGATCACGAGCACGTTCCTCTGCAAGTTTTGATATCTTCCTAAGACCTGGGTACTTACCATAGTAGTTATTAATAATGGCTTTAGCTGCTGGTACTGAAACGCCGAATACAGTACTTACCCTATCAACTCCACCACCATACATCATGGTGTAGTTAAGAGTCTTAGTTTGAAAACGATTTAGTCCTAGATCCTTTGCCATCTCGGAAAAGAGATCGCGATTTGGATCTCTGAATATCTCAAGAAGCCGTTCTTCTCCTGCATATGCTGCGGCCAAACGAAACTCAAGTTGAGAATAATCGAGCTCCCAAGCGGTACGCCCCGACTCGACAATGAAAGCCTTTTTGAGGGCACCATTCCATTTCTTCTCAGATTCTCTAGGTATCTGCTGTAGATTAGGATGCTCGCAGGACAACCGCCCAGTTTTAGTTCCATGGATTTTGAAGTTCGGGTGAAGACGCCCGTCCCCATGTCGAAGCTCCAAGTACGGCTTATAATTGGAAGACGTAGTTTTCTGCCAACCCCTATAGGTAAGTACCAGGTCCGCTCTTGGGTCCCCTGAGAGTTGTAGCAACTCATCATATACTTCCAATGCATATTTATCAAATGATGGCTTATTCTTTTTGGTCTTTTTAACTGGTTGCATTCCCATATCCTCTAAAAAGAACTGTCCTAGTTCCTTAGGAGATGAGGGGTTAAAACCAAGGGTTTCCTTAATATCTCCCATGATATTAAGCCCATAATCAAGTTGTTCCTGGCAAAAGTTTTGATCTACAAGGATACCATTCTGCTCAATCTTACCAACAAGACGAGTCCATTTCTGTTCCCAATCCCACAGCTTATCATCAAACTGTTGTTCATACTCAGGCTTTAGTTTATAGAAAAGCTTCTCTGCCATATATGCATCATGTCGAGCATATTCTTCTACAGTGTTTGGATGATACATTCTATCAATATCAGGATCACCTGACCAGAAGAACGGTTTCTTAGTTTCATCCAAGTATTTCTTACCAAGATAGTCGAGCGCCTTACTGTAGATATTTTCGTCTATCATATGGGTCATAAGCATTGTATCTACAAACGGACCATCATATGGTATGCCTGCCTTAGCAAGCGCCTGTAAATCATGTTTAGCGTTATGGAAGATAAGACAGTTAACCCCCTGTAGACCATCTTTTAGTTCCGAAAATTGGGTTTGGCTAATATTGTCCCCAGCTACATGACCTACAGGAAAGTATTCAGTTACTCGATCAATGCTAGTGGAGATACCTAGGCAGTAGTGATATGGGTAGCCCTCAGTATCTACTGCAACATAAGGAGCATCTTGTAGGTACTTAGTAATACTCACAGATCCATCACCCCTCCCATTATAGGACCCTTATTTAGGTCATGCATACCCTTTACTAATTGGAAGTCTAGGTCAGGTGTTCTTCTAATCTTAAACGACTCGAATTTCTCTGCAAGGCGCAGTTTCAAACAATCGGCCTGAATTTCAGGGCCTACAGGCCAAAGTCCGACTGCTGCTCCAACATTAGCAGCATAATATTGAGAGCCATACAAGTCATCCAAAGCATTAGGTCGCTTGTTACCTGCTTGACCTTTTCTCGGATGGTGGACAAACCATACAAAAACTCCATATTCGTGACGAATTCGGTCGATAAAATCGAAGACTTCGAATATAATTTTCTCTGAGTTAATATCATCCATGACACCCTTTCCAAATGAATCAAAGAATAAACCCTCAGGTTGGAATTTCTCAATAGTCTTACAAATATCTGCTTGTTTTTTCTTATTATTTAGCCTGATACTAGAGCCTACAGGCATGAGTAACATATTCTCTCTGAGAAGCCCACTATTTTCCATTTTCATTTTGTTTAGGAAAAAGTATAGTTCCTCATGAGGCATTTCCATAGAAACAAAGAGAGTTTTAAGTGGTGATCCAGCTTGCCATTTAAGAAATGGTTGGCCCTCAGCCATTCTTTGTGCGAACCTTAAAGAAACTTGTGACTTACCAACACCTGGCGGACCTGAGATAGAGAATAATCCTTTCTTATGCAGAAGATCTGGTATTACCCATTCAACTGTAATCTCTGTATTAATGAACTCCTCGTATGTGTAAACCTTAAGTCTTTCATCAATCTCTTTTTCTACAGGATCTACAGGATGACGTGAACGACAGTAGTTAATAATCCCCAGTAAGCGTTCTTTACGGTCCTTACGTCGAGTGAACTTGTCCCAGCGATCGTCTGCATTATAGAGTATACTTAGTGTCTCAGCATTATTCATACCCATCTCAATACAGAAATGACCAAGCTTTGTAAGTCCTGAGCTACGGGTTCCCTTCACTAACT
>Ga0213870_1000212_pt1 | contig 30551 bp, 24 predicted proteins | sample WICALVC2017_Meta_FD_160119 | JGI IMG/M metagenome (GOLD analysis project Ga0213870, IMG submission 160119) | Freshwater microbial communities from subterranean cave lake in Wind Cave National Park, South Dakota, United States - WICALVC2017 | ecosystem: Environmental > Aquatic > Deep subsurface >... | reverse complement strand
TATTTTATGGGAACGAAAGAGATCAAAGTAGCGACTGTTTAAGAGGAGGAATGTCATGACCCATTCATCGGAAAATGTGACATTTCTATTTAGTTAAACTATGTGACATTTCTAATAAGTGTTGACACATTGAGTTCCAAACTAACCAGCCCGCGCACCGACACCGAATAAAACAATGCGACGCTGATGCGGGTCAGCCGGAAGTCGCGACCCCAGAGCTTGCGGATGGATTTTATGTAGCGTTAAGACATTTTAGGCTGAAAGCGATAACAGCATTCGAATGCCAGCGGCCTGTTGCGCCAAACCTTCTGCATCGCGTTCTGGATGTGGCATCATTCCAAAAACATTTCTTTCCCGATTGCATATTCCTGCAATATGATCCACGGATCCGTTTGGATTGGCAGACACTGACAATTCCCCATTTGGATCGCAATAACGAAAAAGAATTTGATTGTTTTCCGTTAGACCCAATAACCCATCAGTCTCAATATAATAATTCCCTTCAGCATGGGCAATCGGCATAGAGATCACTTCTTGATGAATAAAGTTTTTTGTTAAAATCGTCTCTTTCGTTTCAACCCGAATAAAGGTGGGTTTACAGATAAATTTCAAGTTTTTGTTTCGAAGAAGCGCGCCCGGAAGAAGACCTGCTTCAGTCAATATCTGAAAGCCGTTGCAAATTCCCAAAACCGTTCCCCCTTCATAGGCACGTTGCTTCACCGCTTTCATAATGGGGGAATGCGCAGAAATCGCGCCCGTGCGAAGATAGTCCCCATAAGAAAAACCTCCGGGAAGAATCAGGACATCTACATCGGGCAGTTTTTCTTCTTTATGCCAGATGGGAATAGACGGCACGCCAACGATCTGCTCAATGAAATACAAACAATCGCGGTCACAATTAGAACCCGGGAAAACAATGACTCCAAAACGCATTATTGATCTGCCCCCAAAATTCCACGCATGCGGAATTTAAAATTATAAATTCATTTGGCATAGTGACGATTGATCGCGTCCGCAATTTTATGCAATGGAAGCACCTTATCCACCACGCCCCCTTCAATAGAAACACGCGGCATGCCGTAGATCACCGCCGTTTCTTCGGACTCCGCAAACGTAACACCCCCCATCTCCTTTATGCGCTGAAAACCAATATGGCCATCGTGCCCCATCCCTGTCAAAAGAATCCCCAATATGTTAGATTTGAAAATCTCAACGGCAGAACAGATCATCCTGTCTATTGAAGGAACATATATATTTTCGTCTGAGGCAGGAGACAACAGCGTATAGACCGCTTCGCTTCGTCTCTCAAAAAGAAGGTGATGACCTCCCGGCGCAAGATAAACATGGCCATTTTCAAGCCGCTCCCCGCCTTGCGCTTCTATGACCGTCAAACACGATTTTTTATTCAGCGATTCCGCAAAGGCATGCGTGAACCCTTTTGGCATGTGCTGTGAGATCACAACGGGAACTGATAGATTTTGTGGAAGACGCCCAATCACTTCATAAAGGGCGCGCGGGCCGCCTGTGGATGCGCCAATGACCAACAAGGAAGTGACGGCTTTTTCTCCTTGCTCGTATTTCTGTATTTTCTGCGGGAAAGCATTTTGAAAAATAAGTTTCTTTGCGACAATCGTTGATACAGCCTCGATTTTTAAAATCAACTCATTGGAATTTTTAAACCATGCCTCGTGCATCCTAAGCTTACTTAAAAAATCACAAGCACCCAGCTCCAGGGCTTTAAAAACATTGTCTGAATCGGAACGGCCAGAGAGCACCAATGTCGGTGTGGGATAATTGACCATCAGCCAGCGCAAAAATGTAAACCCATCCATGCGGGGCATCTCTAAATCCAAGAGGATAACATCAGGCTTCGTTTCCACAACAAGCTTCATCCCTCTCTCTCCGTCTTCTGCAAGTCCAACCACAGAAAGATGCGCGTGTCCTTGCAGAATCATATTCAGAAGACCGCGAAACGATACGGAATCATCAATCACCGCAAGACGAAGGGTCTTTTTCATGGGTTTGACGCTAAGAAATCAAAATAGTTGGGTTGAAGATTAAGCGGTTTTTGGTAGAGTAAATCGTTTTTAAAATGCCGCAAAACAAAATCTGTCGAGACGGCCAGCAAAGATTCCGAGTGGCCCAACAACAAAAAACCGCCCGGCTGTAATTTCTGAAAAAAGGCATCAATGGACCGTCTTTTGGAGGCGGCATCAAAATAAATAATGACATTTCTGCAGAAAATCGCATCCATTTCAGGCAAAAGTCCCCAGCGCTCCTTTTCGTATAGGTTAAGATGTAAAAAGACAACAGGCTGTTTAACCTTGTCAATAATGCGAAATTCAGACTCCTCTTTTACAAAATAGTTTTTTTGGAAATAAGGATCAATCGCCCGAAAAGAGGGTTCTCGATAGACCCCCCTGCGGGCGCTGGCCAATGACGCTCGGCTAATATCGGTCGCATAGATTTCAAGGTTAATATCCCGAAATGCGCGATTTTCCAAAAAAAGCATTGCCAACGTATACGGTTCTTCTCCTGTCGCACACCCCGCGCTCCAAATCCTCAGGCGGCCGTTTTTTCTGGCACGATCCGCAAGCTCCGGCATGACTTCGTCCATAAACGTTTCTAACTGTTTTTTCTCTCTAAAAAAATAGGTCTCATGGATCGTAATCGTATCAAGCAATACGGCAATCTCCTCTTCTTTTTTGGAATCATATTTCAAGAAGTAATAGTAGTCGCCAAAATTCGTCAGATTCCTTTTTTTGAGGTTCTGCTGTAATCTGCTTTCCAGAATGGGCTTCCCATCTTCCGCAAAAAAAATACCGGATATTTCGTAAATAAAATCCCGGAGTACTCGGAACATTGCATCGGTCAATGGAATATGATTCATGGTGACAAAACTCAACTAGGATATCTCCCCTTGAAGACGAGACAGAGCAAATCGCGCCGCATCGCGGACCAATGGATCGTCATCGGTATTGGCCATCGTTTTAATTTTAAGAGAGACATTGCTTAAGCTCGCAACCGCAGACACCGCAGAGGCCCTCAGGTCCCAATGCGGATCATCTAACAAGGGAATAATAAACGGCAGTGCCGATGGATCCCCATACACCCCCAGCGCAAGAATAGCCGATTTTTTAATATCTTTGTCTTCGGAAGGGAGTTTTTTGAGAAGCTCTGACAATATTTCCGACTCCGTCCGCGACCCCAATGCAGAAAGTGCCGCAATCTGAACCACCCCAGTGGAATCATTCACAAGCTTTCTCAAAAGACCCAATCCTACCTCTCCAGGAACTGCCCCAATGGTTTTCGCCAACGCCGCACGAACCCACATATTGGCATCATACGCAAGGGGAGAAAGCTCTGCCAATAAAGCATTCGCCCCGCCATGCTCTAAAACCTTTAACACCGCAACCCGAACCTTATAATCCTCATCCCCCAAAGCAGATAAAAGAAATCGAACGGTCTTCTCCAATGGAAATCTACCCAAAGCCGAAATGGAAGCCCTGCGTACATCTTCGTCTGAATCTTTTAATAAAATCGCAATGTCTGAAATAGCACCCTCAAAACCAATCTCTCCTATCAGAATAGCGGCATTCGCGCGAAAATGAGCAGATTTTTCTCGCAACGCCAGTCGCAAGTCATCATGCGAAATATCCGATTTCATTTCCAATAGAGACAAAACTGCCGCTTCTTGCACTTCTGGATACGGATCTTTTAAAAGGAGCATCAATGATGAAATGGTCGCCGTACTTTTTATTTTTCCAAGCGCAGTGGCCGCCGCCTCCCGAACAGCGGCAGAATTATCTTTTAAAAGGTCGGTTAAAAAGGGTACGCTTTCTGCGTCTGCAACCTCGCCCCAAATGTTGGCCGCGGCTTGGCGCGTCCTTTCATCTTCCCATAAACCGCGCTCCATAAGTTTAGACATTTCTGGAAGAATCAAACGCCCCATTTGAGACAAAGCCGCGACCACATCTTCAACGTATTCATTTAAAAGAGGCATCAGCATGGGGACTGCGCGTATTTCAGACACCCATCCCAACACCGCGATTGCCCCTCTTTTTAAAATAGGATCGGAATGATTGACCAAAGAAAGTAAAAATTCATAGTCCTGTTCGTTATAGGTCTGTCGCAGGAGCTTCCGAAAAACAGCCTTGTTCTCATCTTGTTGTTTTAATCCTAATGTCGCAATGGCCTTCAACGTCACGCGGCGTATATTCTCAGATTCGGAATGGAGATCAGCCAACAAACAAGGCAGGGCTTTCATATCAGAAATTGCGCCGAGTGCCTCTAACGCCGCGCGTTTAAACATCTTCTCTTCTGATATCTCAATCAAATAAGGGACTGCCAAAGGCGACTTCATTAACTGCAAAGATTTGATCGCTGAAAAAGTCAGGAGCGGATTCCCCGTCGAAAGAAAAGGTATCACTTGCGTAACGCCCTCCGGCGGGCCGATTTTCCCAATCGCTTCAAGCGCAGAAGAACGCAGGTTGTCCGCAAAGCCTGCAGAGGTTTCAGCAATAGAATCCCCCCCTAAAATGTCTGTCAAAAGGGGTGAAATGGCACGCGGGTCCCCAATATCTCCCAAGACATCAATGACCACCTTTCGGGTATCTTCATTGACTGTGTTTAAGTTAAGCAACAAAGTCGGAACAGAGGTTTTTCCCCACTGTACAAACAAATCTGCGGCGGCGTTCCTTCTCCCCACATTATCATTATGGCCTATACGATCTAATAGACGCTGAATAATGGTACTTCTATCAACAATACCCTTTGCTTTAATCATCACGGAAACGGCTTCTTTGCGAACCTGCCACTCGCTATCCCCCATTGCCTCTATAATAAGCAAAAGTGAGGACTCGCCCATGTCAGTTGGAAGTCCAACTTTTTCAGAAAGGGCTTTTAAAATGGTAAGACGTGTGGGAATATCGCTATTTTTAAACTGATGCTCAATCTCTTCGGATGTTAGATTTATCATAATTTCTCAACAAAATATTAAACCAAAACCCCTTTTCTTTTCTTCAGAAAATCTTCAAGGACATCACCAAAATAATCTTTCTGCTGTTGAATATCTAAAGCAATACGAGAATTATAATGCTTGCGGCCCTCTTCAAGTTCTTCCTTTAACAGTTCATAGAATGTCCCATTCGCAACGCCTTCTTCTACTTTTTTTTCATTGTACAACACAATATCCGAGACGATAATTCGGGCCAAGCGATTCGCTTTCTCTACCGCTCTATCCTTTGAATCAACGCCCATAGATGGTGAGACGATGACAGGAGCATCGCTCTTTTGCGTCGCCATGGTAGGCGTCGTCGTGGCGGGCGTTCGTTTTTCTTCCTCAAAAACAGGCCTCGAAGAAGCATGTTCGGCACCAGAAGACTGTGGTGTCAATATTGGAAAATCAGTGTTAGGACTCAAACATAATTTAATTTTATTGATCAAGTCTCTTTGAATATTGCTCCGTTCGATATAGCCGTCCGCGCCTGAAAAAGGAATCTGTTTTTCAGGAGAGATACTGGCCTTGCCATATCCCGGAGAAAGCAGTAACAGGTTCGCCTTATTTGGAGAAAGATCTTTTGCAATGACTTCGTGCAGTTTAATCTCTGTAGCATTCGGAAGACTTAAATCCACTAAAATGGTCGCAGGTCTGAAGGTCGCAAGCTGAGAGAAAAGAACCCCTAACGAAGAAACGTCTTGCACTTCAAATAGGGCTTCTTCCAAAAGCTCTCTGACAATTTCTCGGGTGCCTTCTCCATTGATTGCAACCATAACCCGTTTGGAATCAAGCTCGCTATCAGGAGACTTAACTATTCTCTCTAAAGGGGAAACAGGCTCTATTTTTTGCGATTCCAATTCAACAGACAGATCAATCTGAACCTTAATATGCGTTTGACAATGCGGACAAACTACCAACATACAACTCCTCCTTTTCTTTCTGAAACAGACCCCTTTGTTTTTTCTTACAATAACGTAACGTCTAGCGATGGTTTACATGTACATTGGATATGTCTTTTTCCAAAACAGCCGTCTCACGCATTAAGTCCTCTACGGAATTACCCACCCCTTCCATCGTGTCTACAGTCTTTCGTGTGACCTTTCTAATTTGATCAACAGCGCGGACAATCTCCTCGCTTTTCCCCTTTTGTTCCATCGTAGCCTCTGAGATTTCCCGCGCCATCATTGAAACCATCTCCGTGACTTCCTTAACCTTCTTCATTCCCTTAGAATGCGGCAATATAGCCTCTTCAAGCGACTCCGTAATAGATTTCATGCGATAGGCCGCTTCAATAATCTTCTCTGATTTTTTGTCCTGCTCGCCTGTCGCCTTTGCAATCTCATGCACCCGTTCATTCACACGCATCATGGCCGTCCCCACCTGACGCACGACGCGAGACTGCTCCTCCATCGTATTGGCCACCATCGTTGTGCGCTGTGTGGAACGATCAATGCTGTCATATATTTTTGCCAAAGCCTCTTGCGCCAGCTTGGACAAGGACACCCCTTCATCAATCCGCGCATTCCCAATTTCAATCGCCTCCACGGCGGTCTTTGCTTGCGATTGTAACGCACGAATAATTTCATGGATCTCATGGGTTGATGCGGCAGTTCGTTCGGACAACTCTTTAATTTCGTTGGCCACAACAGAAAAAGACCGCCCATGTTCGCCTTCTTGGGCGGCGATAATCTCAGCATTGAGCGCAAGCAGATTGGTTTGATCGGCCATGTCGTCAATGACATCTAAAAATTTACTAATATTCCCTGTTTGCCGTTCCACCGTGCGAACCGCCTCATATACATTTTTGGAATCGCTCTTAATCCGCAAAATGCCATCACGCGTTACTTCAACGCGTTTTCGCCCTAGGTCCGCATTTGAATTTACCTCCTGCGCCAATTCCACCATTTCCAAAATATTCATTCGCGTCCCTTTGAGAGACTGATCCATTTCGATCATGGACGCCGAAGTTGCTTCTGATTCTATTAAGAGATTCTCCACATTTTTATCTATTTTTTGGATCTCCGATGACATCGCCAAAATCGCGGTCGCAGTCTCATCCACCGAGGCGGATAAAAATCGTGTGTTCTTTGTGATATCTTCGACGGCAGAGGTCATCTGGTGCGTTGCATTTGCGCTCTCCTTGGAAGAGACCGCCAACTTACCCGCCGCATCAGACATGTTAGAAATCCGCACATTCATCTCTCCCATGTAAACGGATGTCGCCTCAATCGCATCCACCTGCACAATCGCGCCCTGCATAATCTCTCGGCTCCCCATCATCAGGGTTGAAGAGGTTGCAGAAACCTTTTGCGCCATGCCAAATATCTCCGGCATAATCGCCATAATCCGTTCAGCAAAGCGATTAAATCCAAAGGCTATCAGACCTATTTCGTTATTGTCGCTCCGACTATCAAGCCTCAAAGAGATATGCCCCTCTGACATCGCAACGATCTGGTCCCCGAGCTTTCTCATCGGAAGCACCACCAATATATACATCAAGAAAGTAATCGCGGCTGAAAGCAGAACCACAAGACCCAATCCGATATAAATTTCTGCCATATCGGAAAGGCCAAAAAGAGAATACATCACCATAACGCCAATGAATAAAATAAAGAGGGTCCCGCCCATGATCTGAATGAGTAATTTATTATTTTTTTGTACCTGCACAATTCCCCCCTAACCCAAAATCCTATTCAGGATTTTAATGCTAAGCCACTTGTTGTTGTACCCCAAATTCCGTGATCGCGGCATTTGGGTGTATTGTCTCTGTAATTAAATTTCGTACGGCTTCCGTAAAAAGTCGTTCCAAATAAAGCAATAATATCAGCCGATCTTTGTATCGGAACACCCCTTCAATCACAGGAAGTGGCAGTTCAATGAGATTTTTTGCAGACTGCACTGAATCCTTATCAATCACAACCACATCTTGAACACGATCCACAATAAACCCAACCTTTTTGCCATCAATTTCCACAATCATAATATGCCCAGACAGCATACTGTCTGATAAACTTGCAATTTTCCCCACGCAAAGCCTCTTTCCCAAATTGATAACAGGAATAATGGTGCCGCGAAGATCAATGAGACCTTCAAAATAATCAGGCGCGCCAGGCAAAGGACTGATCTTCTTTCCGTAGATCACTTCTCGAACAGACGCAATATCCACAGCATATTCTTTCTCACCCAGAAAGAAACTAACTGCGCCTTGTTGTTTGGCCAAAGATGACCGTATCTGATCTTTTTTGTTCTTAGACAATGCCACGATCTATCGCCCTATATCTTGAATCCATCCGTCTGTGTTTTTAGCCCTTGCGCTTTTTTTTGCAAATCGTCCACTACCTGATAAAGACGATCACACATTTTCTTGTTAGACTCAACCATCTCATTGGCCTCTGTAATAAACTGGGTCAACGCAGTTGCCTCTTTTCTCTGATCGTTCATGCTCTGACCCACTTGGGCAATCCCCACCGTAATTTCTTCAATCGCGGCGGCCGTCTGCTTACTGCCAACCGCCTGCTCCTCGACTGCGACCTTAACCTGTCGTGTAATGAGACGCACCTTTTCAGACCCCTCCGTAATGTGCTCAATCACCTTGCCTTGCTCCTGCATCGCGCTGTTCACATGATGCACCATGGCATTCATTTTATCCATGGACGATGTCACCGCGTGAATCGCCTGTACCTGCGCAAGCGTAGATTTCTCAATCTGCCGCGACATCGTAGACGAACGATTCGCCCCTTCCAAGATCGTGTTTAACGACCCGCGCGCATCCAGAGAAAGACGCACCCCCTCTTCCACGCTCTTTCCCCCTTCACGAATCGAGTTGACCGCGTCTTGCGCCTCAGACTGTAAATCCCGAATCAATTGCGCAATCTCCTTGGTAGAGGACCCAGTGCGATCCGCCAAGCTCTTAATCTCATCGGCCACAACGGCAAAACCTCTTCCGTGTTCTCCAGCCTGCGCCGCCAAGATGGCCGCATTCAAGGCCAACAAATTGGTCTGCCGCGTCACTTCGTCAATGACGGTCAGAATCTTACCAATATATTCAGTGCGTTCGCCTAATTTATAAATGACGGAAGAAGATTTCTCCACCGCTTTTTTAATGTTGTCCATTCCCTCAATCGTCTTTTCAATCGCGCCGCGCCCCAACTCATCCGCATCTTGACTCACCTTTTCTGTAAGCAGTGCCGACTCTTTTGCATTGCTTTCAATGTCATTGATTGAGGTACTCATACGACTACACGATGCGGTTGTGTCAGACATACTGTCTGTCAAGGCGTTGATATTTTCCACAACCTGCCGAATGGAACTGGACATTTCTAATAGCGCAGAAGCGGTGTCTTCCACATACGAAGAAAGATTTGTTGTGCTATTGGCCACCTGAATTGTGGCGGCACTCATCTGCACCAACGCAGGAGAAGTGGTCTGCGCAATGCTTGAAAGCTCATCCACCCGCGTGGAGATACGAAGCGCTGAAGCGTTCATGGCCGCAACAGACAAAGATGTTCTTTGCGTCATCTGCATCTGGCTTCCCAATCCTTCTCTCACACGGACAAGAGACTCCGTGCATCCATCCATGGAACCATTCACCTGTGAAATCCCGCTATGGACCTTGTGCACCATTGTCCTTAAACCCACGACCATCTGGGTTAAGGCATTGCCCGATCCCAAACGTTCTCCATCACTGTCAGAAAGATCGCCCCGCCCCACACGCAAGGCCGTGACTTGCATTTGCTCTAACGGGGCGACAAGATTTCTCGTAAAAAGAATCGTGGCCCAAATCACACTCGCCATGAGCACAAAAAGCAGAACCACCATTTTGAAAAATAACTGACGAGACAAGTCGGAAATCCCTTTGAGAGATATTCCCATCTGCACCCATCCCGTCGCATTCTGAACCTTTCCCTGTAAACGAATGGGGGTGGCAAGATAAAAGAATTTTTCAGAGTTATACGTCCCATCTGAAACAGTCAGTTCCATAGGAACCGACTTTAAAGCGGTCTCTCTCAACATCGCAGACGCAACTTGACCATTGATATCCGCAATGACCTCTCCCGAAGAACTCACAATCTGTAGATAGGCAATCTCCTTGAGGGCAACTGATTCCTGTACCACATTCTGCAACAGTGTTGGGTCCCCCCCTTCAATCGCCACCGCGCTTTTTATGGCAATATGACCGATCATTTCAATGCCACTTTCTCGAAGACGTTCTTTTTGTTTCTCTGCAAAACTAAGGATTAATACCGTGCCTAATATCCCACCCAACAATAAGATTACGGAACTCACAAAAATAATAATCTTGTTCCTGACCTCATGCCCCAATTCTGTCTTTTCTTCCATTACGTTTCTCCTTCTCCGTGATCCACCCGTAGCACCTTATCTGTATCTAAAATAATTAAGATACGTTCCTTCACCCGTCCAATATTTTTAATAAAGCCGCTTCCAGAAGCCGCGATTTTCGCAGGCGGCGGTTCCAACTGATGTTTCTCAAGACAAACCACATCGGTCACTTTATCCGCAATAATACCAACCTCCGACTGCTCTGACCGACAAATGATAAACCTATTTTTATTGCCCGGCACAAATGCAGACAACCCCATCCGAACATGCACATTCAGCACAGGAATCACACGCCCTCTTAGATTAACAATCCCCTTAATATAAGCCGGAACACGCGGAACAGTCGTCACGACAATCGGCCTTGTAATTTCTTCAATCACCGAAATATCAATTGCGTACTCTTCATGGGCGAGCCAGAAGGTCAACGCCTTCAAGGAATCTTCCGTTTTGATAAGACCTCTTTCCCCAACCTGTTCCCATTTTTCTAGACTTTTTTCTAGATTATTGTCTACCAATGCTTCCATCTCATTGCCCTATTATTTAAGCTGTCGCTTGTAGCGCCTCTTTTTTCTCAGTCACTTCCTGTATCAAGGCAGAAATATCCAAAACCAAAATCGCCTTACCATCGCCAATCTCGGTCACACCCGAAATCCCTTTGACGTTTTTAAGTTCATCGCCCATTGATTTTACCACAATCTCCTGCTGGCCCTTAATACTATTTACAACAAGTCCCATTTTTTTGTCCACAAAGCCAACCACCAGCACATAAAGAGTATCCTCCGAGACAGGGGCAGGGGCTAAATCAAAAAGTTCCTTGAGACGGACCAAAATCAGGGTTTCGTCCCGTAATTGAATCACTTCTTGCCGTTCAATCGTTCGAATGACTTTGTCTGAAAGAATCATTGATTCCAATACCGAACTCAACGGAATCGCAAACGTCTCTTCTTCCACTTCCACAATCAACGCCTTGATAATCACGAGGGTGATGGGAAGCGTTAAGGTGAAAATAGTCCCCTGTCCTAAAACCGTTTCGACATCTACCATACCAGAAAGTTTTGATATATTTTTAGCCACAACATCCAATCCCACCCCGCGTCCTGAAATTTGCGTGACCTTCTCCCGCGTTGAGAAGCCGGGCAGAAAAAGCAATTTCACAAGCTCGCTTTGGCTATACTTTTTGCCCGGCACCACCATCCCCCGCGTTAATCCCTTTTGATAAATCTTTTCCGTATCCATCCCTTGACCATCATCCTCAACCTCTACGACCACATGGTTTCCCCGCTGTTCAGCGCGCACCATAATGGTTCCCATAAGCGGCTTGTTTTTAGCAATGCGTCCCTCATTGGTTTCCAGCCCATGATCCAAGGCATTTAAAATAAGATGCAGAAGCGGATCAGACAACTCTTCCACCATAGACTTATCCATTTTGGTATCTTCTCCTGAAAACAGAAGATTAACCTCTTTCCCTAAATCTTTGGAGACCTTATGCACCACACGCACCAGCCGATCGAAAATTTGCCCAATGGGGGTCATACGCACCTCCACCAGTTTTTCCTGAAACTCGCTGATCCGCTTGTCGAGCATCTTGGATGCCTTTTGTACTTCCAGCGCAAACGAAGAAATCCCCTCTTGACTCAATAACCTTCTGCTAATCTCGCTAATCTGTCCTTTGCTGATTACAAGTTCTCCCACCATATTTAGCAAAAGATCTAATTTCTGAATATCCACGCGAACCGTTTGGCTAAGACTTCGGATGGATTCTAAATCCCCGCCCGCATCCATCTCCGCAGACGTCATTGCCTCTGTTTCTTCTGAAGCGGATCTTGGGAGTTGCGATTCTGTTTGTGTTTGTAGTGATGATTCGGAAGGTGCCACAACTTGAGGCGACGAAAGCGGAACAACCTCTTTTTGTTTTTTAGACATTTGTTTTTTAGACAACAGTCTAACTGTCACAAATTCAGAAGTAATTTGCGTCTCTAGGTCGGGCGCGTCTTTTGAAAGCGCCACAATGATACGAAACTCCATCCCGCCTGCAGGCGAGGGACCAGGGAGTGTCGCAACGATTTCACCCAACACCCTTAATTTGGCATTCAGGTCAGACAGGTCGGTATCGAATGTCTCAAGCGGGAAATTGGCCACGGCCTCATACAGCCTTCCAGAAGCCTTAATACTTTGAAGCAGACGATAATGCTCATATTCCGTAAGAAGATTAGGCAAAGCAGGAGGCAGATCAAGATCGCTCAAAAGATCTTCTCCTTCCACCTTTGGTTTTTCAGAAAGGGATAAACGAATCCGATCTTCAAAAAATGCAACGTTGGGTTCAGGCTTGCCAAGACTTGCCGCCTTGATCATCGTCTGCAGTAAACTCACCCCGTCAATCAGCAGATTGAGAATCTCTGGGGTAAAACTTGCCTTCCCCATCCGAACCTTATCCAGAATATCTTCAAAATGATGACTGACCTTGCAAACGCTATCCAAGCCGACCATTCCCGACATCCCCTTGAGGGTATGCGCCGCGCGGAAAATGGCGTTCACCATATCGGGCTTGACATTGTCTTTATCGGCCAAGGCTTCAATCTGATGAAGATTTTGATGAAGCACATCAATCATCTCTTCGGCTTCGGGAACAAACTCCCTAAGCATTGAACTGTCTTTTTTAGATCGCGCGGCCATAGTCAGACTAATTACCCAGAAACTCCACAACCGTTTCTTTCAATCGTTCCATCTCAAACGGTTTTATAAAATAACGGTTGGCGCCCAGGGACAACCCTTTTTTGACTTCTGCTTCGCCATGATCGGTCGAGATAATAATGGTTGGAATCTTTTTGTACGCCTCATTGCTTTTTACAAAATGCACAATTTCCAACCCGTTAATCTCCGGCATATTAATATCGGTGATAATCATATCAAACGTATGTTGTGGCAAGACTTTCAGGGCTTCGTAGCCGTTACACGCCTCAACGGTCTCAACCCCGTTGATCTCTTCTAATGCCGATACCACAAGCGATCGCATAATCGCCGAATCATCTACAACCAAAACCTTCTTACTCATAGACCTTATCTCCTATCTATCCCCATCTACCCTTCCTCTTTCAAGGAGGGGTAAGCGGTGGTTCGCATTATTCGGAGGTTGATCCCCCACCCTTTCGTTCCAAAAGTTTTTTCTCTAATGTGGCCTTCGCATAAGCAATACCAGCTATCTTTGCAAAGGCATCCAATCCGCGGGTACCCGAAAGCGCAGTATGATGAGGAAGATTATCTCCATACAAAACAGCCACCGTATTTTTTCCGTCAAAAAGCGGCGCCACAAATACCTCTGTCGGCCAATCCCCTCCCCCAATTTGACCCATAAACTGCCGATGCGAAGCGGTATCGGAAAGGGCACCCCGATAGCTTCCAGACTGGTCAATAACATCTTTAAAAACAGATGCGTCTGACAAGGAAATGCGCACCTTTTTAATCCGTTCGTCCGCATCTTCATCGCCAAATTGTAAACCCGACTGCCCCATTCCCGTCAATTCCTTTCTCTTCACCAGAAAAACAGCGCACCTATTTAACACCTCACTGGCATATCGAAAAAAAAGAAGCAACACTTCATTCGTGCTCATTGTCCCAAGCAATTCAGATGACATTGAGATAAACAATGACCACTCTCCCCGTTCTGCCAATGTTTCTGTCGTGTCTGTTTCAAGACCAGACCGCCATGAGTCTACAGGGCGCGTCGCCTCAATGAGCAACGAAGGGAGATTGAGTCCGTCTTCTAAAAGAATCCCTTTTTCTACGCGCAAGCCAAAATCAAAATGAAACGATCCGGATTCCCATCCCAACAAAACCCGAACCACCGACACAAGGTGCCGCTTTAATTCCACTTGCAAAACATCCTTTGAGACAACACCTGTCTTTTCGAGAATATCGGCAATCGGGATATTATTTTCATCCGCACGCTGTGTTGCCAGGGCTTGTTCAAGCTCTGATGCGGTAATGATTCCTTTCTTGACCAAAACATGTCCGAACGGATGCATGCTGTCGCAAGAGGCATAGAACAATTTCCCCTGACTAAAAACAAGTTTTGCATTGCCCTTGGTGTCGGTCAGTGTTAAAACACCCGTCTGCTTACAAAGGGATACCGTTTGAAAAATCTCCCCGAACGGCATCTTCTGAAGTTGTCCGTCTAATGTCCTCAAGAAACCTCTCTTTTTTCCATTATTTCATAACGGTATTTTTCAATCACGGTATTGGCCAACAATTTTTCGCACATTGCCTTTACAAATTCCTCTGTAGTCTTCACGCACCCATCGGGCAGATCAAGCTCAAAATATTTACCCGCACGAACACCAGAAACGCCATCAAAGCCCAACGTTCGCAATGCCTGCAAGATCGCATTTCCCTGCGGGTCATGAATGCTGTCCTTGAGTGTAACATAAACTTGTGCCTTCATAAACCCCATCCCTCTGCTTTTAAAAAACCCGTTTGTATATCGTATCCACTTCTTGAAGATACGCCTTAGGGTCAAAACAAGACAACAATTCTTTCTTAGTCAGGTGGGATAACAAACCCTTCTGCGACAACACCTTGGATTGAAAAGAACCGCCTTCTTTCAGTACGGCGGCTGTCATTTCCTGAATAATCTTATACGCGTCCTCTCGTTTCATCCCCTTTTCGATCAATAATAGCAACACTTTTTGTGAATAGACAATCCCTCCGCTTTTCTGCATATTTTCAATCATGTTCTGCGGATAAACAACAAGCCGTTTGATAATGTCCGTAAAACGGTTCAGCATATAATCAAGAAGAATCGTTGCATCGGGAAGAATAATCCGTTCTACGGAGGAATGAGAAATATCTCTTTCATGCCATAACGCGACATTCTCAAGCGCCGCCATCGCGTGAGAACGAATCACACGAGACAAGCCACAAATGTTCTCACACCCAATCGGATTCCGTTTATGCGGCATGGAGGACGACCCTTTTTGTCCCACGTCAAACGGTTCTTCAACTTCCATTACTTCGGTTCTTTGCAGATGCCGAATCTCTGTTGCGAATTTTTCAAGACTCGCCGCAATCAACGCAAGGGTTTGCAGATAATGCGCATGACGGTCTCTCTGTACAATTTGATTGGCAACAGGCTCCGGAAAAAGCATGAGCTTCTGCATGACAAAGGCCTCAATCGCGGGAGAAAGATGGGCATACGTTCCCATGGAGCCTGAGAGTTTTCCAAACGAAATCTCTTCTTTTGCGCGCGTCAACCGCGTCAAGTGGCGGGCTGTTTCTGCATACCAAATCGCCATCTTCAGGCCAAGTGTAATCGGCTCCGCGTGCATTCCGTGAGAACGCCCCATCATCACCGTTTCCCGATGCTTCTCTGCTTGTTCGCGCAAAACCTGCATCAATGCCGTCAAATCATCAATCAGAATATCGGAAGCCTTTCGCAGTGTGACCGCCGTTGCCGTATCGGTGAGATCAGACGAGGTCATTCCCCAATGCAGGTACCGCCCCGCCTCTCCCACTTTTTCCGTAATGGACGACAGAAAGGCAATGACATCATGTTTCACCACTTTCTCGATTTCGTCAATACGCTTCACATTTATTTTGGCCTTTGCGCGAATTGTGACATACGCCTCTTTTGGAATCGTGCCCGCGTTGGCCAACGCCTCGCAAAGCAAATGCTCAATTTTCAGCCAAACGGCATATCGCGCTTTCATGTTCCAAAGCGCAGACATCTTAGGACGGGAATATCGTTCAATCATAATGTTACATTCAATCTGCTTGCAATCTGCTTGATGCCTCTGTGTGCCGACTTAGTTATGGAATGCCGGATACGACAACTGGAATGGCAGAGTGCGTCATCGTCCCGTTTCCAAGCTGGCCATTGTTATTAAGTCCCCAGCAGTTGATCGTGCCGTCTTGGAGCAGGGTACAGGTGTTGCCTCCACTTGCTGACACGACTGTAGCATGGGGAGGATCATTAACACAACTGACCACAACATTCGTGACACGATATTGTGGTACACTTTGTTCTATGAATCGCTCTTTGGATAAAAAAATAGCTGGGGTCATGATTCCCCTTTTCTCCATTCGCACAAGAGAGAATTTTGGCATCGGCGAGATATTAGACCTGATCCCGTTTATTGATTTTATGGTCGAGCACCATCTCTCGCTGGTTCAGATTCTCCCCATCAACGAAGTCATGCAGGAGGAAACATCTCCCTACAATGCCCTGACCTCTTTTGCTTTTGATCCGATCTATATCTCACTGCACGCTTGTGCAGATTTTCTCGAATGTGACGAGGCGCAAGCAGAAGCCGCTCAATCTGACGTTAAAAAATGGCAGGATTCCCCTCATGTTTGTTATGAAGAAATACGCGCGTTTAAATTTCGCGTCTTTGAGATGATCTATGCGCACTTTAAAGAGTCCGAACATAGCCTGCAAGAAGGGGATTCTCTGCGTGCAAAATCGTTTCAGTCGTTTATAAAAAACCAGTGCGAATGGCTAGAGGAGTACTCCCTGTTTCGTTTACTTTATGAACAACACGGCAACTTCATCAACTGGCCTGATGCGTTCCGAAATAGAAACGCCGACGCCATTGCAGGCATCAAAGAAGCAGGGCGAGAACGGCTTCTTTTTTTTAAATACCTACAGTTTCTCGCATGGGAGCAATGGCAGAAAGTCAAAACGTATGCCCAATCAAAAAATGTTTTCATTATAGGGGATATTCCTTTTCTGGTAGGCCGCGAAAGCGCCGATGTCTGGAGTCGTCCTGATTTGTTTCCAGAGGACGGCGTTGTGGGCGCGCCGCCTGATGATTTTACCGAAGAGGGACAATTTTGGGGACTTCCGATGTTTTCCTTTTCCAAAATGGAGGAGAACAATTTTCAATGGTGGCGACAGAGGATTTCGTTTGCGCAGGGACTATACGATATAATCCGACTGGATCATGTCGTTGGTTTTTTTCGCACATGGATTTTCCCAAATGAGGGCAGTCCCTACTTTGATCCGGGAGATGAAACCGCGCAAAAGGAGCGCGGCAAGCGATTTTTAGAAGTCTTTCTTGAGTCTGCGGGAGACGCAATGCTGATTGCGGAAGATTTAGGCGTCATTCCGTCATTCGTCTATGAACGGCTCTATAAATTGCGTATTCCGGGAATGAAAATTACGCGGTGGCAAAAACGAGGATCAAAATATCTTCATCCTAAAATCTATCCGTGGCTGTCACTCTGTACAACGGGAACGCACGATACAACGCCAATGGCATTGTGGTGGAACGATCTTGCGCTTGAAGAACGCGTTTCTTTTTTAGCCATGCTGGATAAAAAACAAATCCTATCGGCAGAAGCCCCCTTTACAGACCCGTTGCATCAATTGATGGTGAGTAGTATGTTAGAGGCCGGTTCAATGATGGCCATTTTACCGTTTCAAGATATATTGGGTTTCTCTAATCAGATCAATCAGCCGGGAACCGTTTCCGAAACAAATTGGCGCTATCGCATGCCGGATTATATTGACGCGCTTTGCGATCACCCTTTGTGGAAAGATAAATTGGAATTTTTAAAAAAAGCGATTATTCAGCATGACCGCGCAGGCGTTGCCTCATTAGTAGAGTTGCGCGGCTTATGAACCTCGTCATGACCACGAATCTTCCGTTTGGCCCCGTGAGACGTGGCAAGGTGCGGGACATCTACGACTTGGGAGATACCCTGCTTCTGATTGCATCAGACCGAATCTCCGCGTTCGACGTCATCTTGCCCGACGGCATTCCCGGCAAAGGACGCCTCCTCACACAAATATCTTTGCATTGGTTTGCTTGGTTAGAAAAAGAGATGGGGCTTTTCCATCACTTAATCACGGGGGACTTTGATGCGTTTCCTGCGATGTTGCATCCTTATAAAAAAATACTGGAGGGACGAAGTCTATTGGTTAAAAAGGCTACGCCCTTTCCTGTGGAATGTATTGTGCGAGGGTATCTTGCAGGCACAGGCTGGAAAGAATATCAAAAGACGGGAACAATCTGCGGCCAAAAATTGCCTAAAGATTTGCTTGAATCTTCTAAACTGCCTGATCCGATTTTTACCCCTTCCACAAAAGGCGCGATTGGCGAGCACGATATCAATATCTCGTTTGATGAAATGGTATCTAAAATAGGCGCGTCTCATGCCGATAAGATTAAAAGTCAGAGTCTCGTTATTTACAAAAAAGCGGCAGAGTACGCGCAACAACGCGGCATTTTAATTGCCGATACGAAGATGGAGTTTGGCCTTCATCCTGTAACCAAAAAAATTATTTTGATTGATGAGGTTCTCACCCCCGATTCTTCCCGATTTTGGCCGGAAGACGTCTATCAGCAAGGACGCAGTCAAGTCAGTTTTGACAAACAGTATCTTAGGGATTATCTGCTTTCAATAGATTGGAACGGGACATCAACGCCACCCGCGCTTCCCAAAGATGTCATCGCGCAGATTGGGCAACGCTATGCTGAAGCCTTTGAACGCTTGACGAACCCCACTCAGTGAGGTTATTGGTTGACAATGTGCCGTGTTAGTTTATAGAATGGCGTCCACTTAATTTAGGCATGGGATTGTTTTTCTTGTAAGCAGGAGACGCACTCAGTAGACAATGAAGATTCAGGTAGAGAATATCAGTTCGGTCAAGAAATCCATTCGCGTAGAAGTTCCGCAAGAAGCAGTCTCTCATGAATATCATCATACATTGGGGCATCTTCAAAAAGATGTGCGACTCGCAGGGTTTCGGCCGGGAAAGGCCCCGATCCCGCTCATCATTAAAAAATATGAAGCAGAACTGAACGAAGAAGTCTTACGAAAACTAATTCCAGAGTACGGTCAGAAGGCTATCAAGGAGGCAAGGCTTTCCCCCATAGACACGCCTCTTATTGAAGAGATTGTCTTTCAAAAAGACGCCCCGCTTTTTTTCACGGCCATTGTTGACATTCTGCCTGAAATAAATCTCGCAGAATACAAAGGAATCACCCTCTCCAAACTAGATATACCTATTACGCCGGAAGAAGTTGCGCAGGGGCTTACGATTCTGCAAGGGCAACAAGGTTTTTTAGAAGGATTGCCCGATGACCATGCTATTGCCGCGCCCGATTATGTCATTGTTGATTTTATAGGGGAAGTGGGAGGCAGAACGCTTTCGGGGGGCAAGAAAAAAGATTGTCCCATTGAGGTAGGATCCGCACAGACACACCCAGAGATTAGCGCGGCCCTATTAGGTCATAAAACAGGTGAACGTATTGTCGTTGATGTGACGATGCCGATAGACGATGTTGATCCTGAGATCGCTGGGAAGACAGCCCGTTTTACAATAGATATAAAAGAAATCAAGACCAAACGTCTGCCTGAATTAGATGAAGAGTTTGCGAAAGACTTGGGGTTTGACTCGCTTGCCGCATTAAACGAAAAGGTTTTAGACTCTCTCACGACGGAACGCGCGCGGATTGAGGAGCAACGTCAGAAGAATCAACTGATGAATCAGCTCATCGCTTTGCATCCGATTGAGGCACCCGCACCGATGATCAGTCGGGAATTGGCTTTACTGCTCAAACAGCGAAAGATGACCCTAGAATCAGATGCGGCGCAGGTTGCGGAACTTTCTGCCATCGCTGAAATGCGCGTCAAAGGCTCTCTGATTCTTTCTGCCATTACGGAAAAAGAAAAGATTGAAGTATCCCCTGCCGAGATGGAAGAGGCGATCAAACAAATGACCGAAAATATGCGGGTACCTTTTGAGCAGGGAAAGCAAGAAATATTAAAAAACCCGGATGCCTTAAATGGCTTGCGGGGGATGACCCTCGAAGGCAAAACTTTAGATTGGATTTATGCAACAGCTCAGTTTGAAGAGGCAAAAAAATAAGGAGACGCATGCTTGTACCTATGGTAATAGAACAATCCAATCGCGGAGAAAGGGCTTATGACATCTACTCCCGACTCTTGAAAGACCGCATTATTTTTCTAGGATTTGGCATTGATGACAATGTGGCCAATCTCGTGATCGCCCAGCTTCTTTTTTTAGAGGCAGAAGACCCAGAGAAAGACATCAACCTTTATATCAATTCGCCCGGCGGGATGGTCACCGCGGGGCTTGCCATTTACGATACGATTCAATACATCAAGGCTCCTGTCTCCACCATTTGTCTGGGACAGGCCGCCAGTATGGGGGCATTGCTGTTGGCCGCAGGTTCTGCGGGAAAGCGATTTTCCCTGCCAAACTCGCGCGTAATGGTGCATCAGCCGATGGGCGGTTTCTCCGGTCAAGCCACTGATGTGGAGATTCATGCCAGAGAGATTTTAAAGGTGCGGGAGAGGCTCAACGAGATTTTGGTCAAACATACAGGTCAGACGATGGAGAAAGTTCGCACCGATACGGAACGCGATTATTTTATGTCTGGAGAAGAAGCCAAGGCCTATCACATTGTAGATGAGGTTATTGAAAAAGCGCCCGTCCGAAAATAGCAGGCGGTTTTGGTAATTGTAGGTAACACGGCGTGCCGTGTCACAAAGAACGCAGTCGTTCAAAATGATTTGCAATTCATAAAGGAGAATCATGGCGAAACAAGATAAAACCACACCGCTTTGTTGCTCTTTTTGCGCAAAAAATCGGGACGAGGTTAAAAAACTAATTGCCGGTCCTTTGGTTTATATTTGCGATGAGTGCGTTGATCTTTGTAACGACATTATCGCCGAGGAGTGGGAAGAGGAACAAACAGAGACCGGTGGTGGCATTCCAAAGCCTGCTGATCTCAAGGCGATCTTGGATCAGTACGTCATTGGTCAGGAGCGTTCTAAAAAAATTCTAGCAGTGGCCGTTCACAACCATTACAAACGGGTGGCCTCAAATGCCCAACACGACGATATCGAACTGCAAAAAGGAAACGTCCTGCTCATCGGTCCTTCCGGTACAGGAAAGACCGCGTTGGCGCAGACACTGGCGCGTGTTTTGAAAGTCCCGTTCACCATTGCGGATGCCACGACGCTAACAGAGGCAGGTTACGTCGGAGAAGATGTCGAAAATATTATCCTAAAACTCCTGCAGGCCGCCGAGTACGACACAGAGAAAGCTCAGCGGGGCATTGTCTATATTGACGAGATTGATAAAATCTCTCGCAAGAGCGAATCAGCGTCCATCACGCGGGATGTCTCTGGAGAAGGGGTTCAGCAGGCATTGCTGAAATTGATTGAAGGAACCATCGCCAATGTACCGCCACAAGGGGGTCGAAAACATCCGCATCAGGAGTTTGTCCAGATTAACACGACCAATATTCTTTTTATCTGTGGCGGGGCGTTTGTGGGTCTTGAATCAATCGTGGAACAGCGTCTTCATAAAAAAACAATGGGCTTTGGCGCGCAAGTTAAAGGCAAGGGGGACCGAAAAGCAGGGGCTCTTCTTGCCCAAGTGCAGGGGGATGACCTGATTAAATACGGCCTCATTCCTGAATTTGTCGGACGTCTGCCTGTGGTTACTGCGTTGGAAGAGTTATCCGAAACAACCCTAATGCGCATTTTAACCGAGCCTAAAAATGCCCTCATCAAACAATATGAAAAACTGTTTTCTCTGGAAAAAGTTCGACTTAAATTTACAGACAGCGCGCTCTTAGCAATTGCCAAAAAAGCCTTTAATCAAAAAACAGGTGCGCGCGGTCTTAGGTCTATTTTAGAAGAGACCATGCTTGAACTGATGTACGATCTGCCGTCCATGACGGGCGTGCGAGAATGTGTTATTACAGAGGAAGTGATTACGAATTCAGGACAACCCCTGTTTCTCTATCACGCAAGAGAAAAGGGAATGAAATCGGCATAGGAGGCGTAGAGGGGTTTATGCAAAAAATCCGTTTTGTAGCGAGTCTTTTCTTCATCATTTTATTAGCTGGTTGTGGGGGTTCGCGTGGTTTCCTAAACAAAAGTTCGCTAACCAATATCAACGTCACACCCCGCAATCTTACGCTCACTTTGGGCCAAGAGCAGAGTTATACTGCAGAAGGGATCATGAGTGACAATACCTCGGAAGATATTAGCAAAGAAGTAACATGGGCTGTATCTGATACAACCGTGGCCTCGTTCTTTAAGATAGGCGGAAAAAGCACCCTACTGGCCATTGGGGCCGGCACAACCACAGTCACCGCAACATTAGGAGCAACAGAAGGCGAGGGCGAGGCGATGTTACACGTGATTGCCTCTTCCTTAAAAAGCCTTCAGATCAATCCTCTGAATCCCGTACTTGAAATGGGGATCAGTCAACCCCTTGCCACCATGGGAAAATTATCAAACGGCCAAACAGAAGACCTCACCAGCGGTACGGTCTGGTCGTCATCAGACCCTTCTATCGCAACCATTGACGCGTCAGGGGTTATCACCGCCCTCACTTCGGGTGTGGCCGTGATCACCGCCACTGCAGGAGAAATGCGCAGTACAAGCAAACTGACAGTGGCTATCCCAACCCTCAAGGCATTGAAAGTAACCCCATCCAAAAATTCAATTGTGGCAGGCCGAACACAACAATTTACTGCAGAAGGTTTTTTCTCAAATCGAACCACTCAAATGCTAACCGCAAACGTCACATGGAATTCATCAGAACCAGCCGTTTTGTCAATCAATGCAAGTGGGTTGGCCTCTGCAGTGGCCAAGGGTTTGAAACAGCCTCGGATCATTCTAATTACAGCCATTTCTGGAAACATTAACAAGTCAGCCACCTTGACCATCACCCCTCCAGAGATGGAGCGAATTGAAGTGACGCCTAAAGATCCTGTTATCCAGACTGGACAGACTATATTGTTGTCTGCATACGGGATGCTCACGGATGGAACAACAATCCCGCTTACATCCGATATCTCATGGCGTTCATCGGCACCTGTACACGCAGCAGTTTCAGAAACGGGGTTGGTAAAAGTAATTTCCGTAGGGACGGCCATTATTACCGCATCTTCTAAAGACCACACAGGAACAGTCTATCTCACGGCAACACCGCCTGATCTCATAGAAATACGTGTTTCTCCAGCCATTCCTTTTATTGCATCGGGACGAACACAGCAGTTTTTTGTAGAGGGTTCCTATTCCGACGGATCGGTGAAGGCCGTGCAAGAAGGGCTTGCATGGAGTTCCGCAAATAGCGCGCTTGTTGCGGTTGACCAGCATGGGTTGGCCACGGCTGTTGCCAAAGGGATCACCACGCCGTTACCTGTTCGCATCACTGCGGCGAGAGGAAAAGTAAGCGGCACTGCAAAATTAACCGTGACGCCTGCTGAGTTATCGGAGGTTCATGTGATTCCCGTCATCCCTTTTGTGGCTGCTGGTAAAACCCAACAGTTTGCTGCAATGGGAACATTCACAGACGGAACCGATCAGGTGTTAACAGGTGTGAAATGGTCTGCATCAGATCCCACAGCTGTTTTCATTGACAATCAGACAGGGCTTGCGACCACCAAGGTCGCAAAAAACGTGACCGTTACGGCCTCCCTAGACGGCATTATCGGCGCGGCTAAATTAACGATTACCCCGCCAGAGATTTTGGCGATTCGCATATCGCCCGATCGTGATGTTCCATTGGGACGCACAGTCCCCTTTACCGCAGAAGCAACTTTTACAGATGGGGTACTATCGTCTATTACATCAGCTGTAAAATGGAGTTCGTCTGACCCTGCAATGCTTCTGTTTAAAAACAATTCCAATATGGCAACAGCACTCTCGGAAGGAAAGGTCATCCTGACTGCGGCTTATACAACCGTGAGTGGCCCCATAACAGGAACACTCCCCATCACTGTAACGCCAGCTGTCATCACAAAAATTGATATTTCTCCCGTTGTCCCGATTGTCGCAGGCCAAACTGTTTCCTTTTTAGCAAACGGAACCTTCACAGACAACACCGTGTCACACCTTACAGGAGATGTAAAATGGCATTCTTCTGACCTCTCAATCCTTAAGATCAAAGAAAATTCCAGCACAGCGCAAGCCCTCGCAAAAGGAGAGGTGACTCTCACCGCAACAGCAGGAACGGTTAGTCAATCGGTCAAACTGACTGTGTTAGACCCCGTGCTCACGGCCATCCGCATCGTCCCTTCTGAATCTATCCTTTCTGCAGGACAAACACAGGTATTTACAGCTGAAGGAAGTTTTACCAATGGCACAACAGAACTGCTAACCTCTTCTGGCCGAACAAACACCATCTCTTTCTCGTCGTCTAACCCATCTGTGGTTCAAATCGAAAAAAATTCAGGTCAGGCCACGACGTTTGTTGCAGGGTCTGCGACCATCACGGCTGTCTCTGGAAAGATAAGCAATGTAGCCAACATAATTGTGAACCCACCTGCATTGAGTGAGATACGTGTCACCCCTGACAAAAAAACAATTACGGCAGGAGAAACGCAACAGTTCTTTGTAGAGGGAGTCTATACAGATAAAACATCAAGACCTCTAAAAGACGATATTATTTGGAGCGCATCAGATCCATCTGTGATCACCATGAACCAAGAGGGTATTGCGAAAGCCGCGACAAAAGGGGTTGAGACTGCACAGACGGTCAAAGTGATAGCGGCGAGAGGCAAGGTAAGCGGCATGACCAAACTGACCGTCGTTCCTCCAGAATTGGTATCCATAGTAGTAACACCAATGACTGCTTCTATCGTCGCAGGACGGACAGAAGGATTCACGGCCGCGGGCACCTTTACGGATGGCACAACCCAAGTTCTCACATCCAGTGTAAAATGGGGGTCATCAGAACCCTCAATGGTGACAGTCAGCCAAGAGGGATTGGCCGCCACAATTATAAAAGGGCTTGGTCTTTCCAAACCCGTTAACGTCACTGCAACACTAGGAAAAGTGCAGGGCGTCAGCAAATTAATAGTAACCCCGGCTGAACTCACAGGGATTCGTTTACTCGTCAATGAAACTGCGGTCGCGGCAGGAAGGAAATCCTTGTTTTCGGCTGAAGGATCATTCACCGATGGCACGACACGCAAGATGACAACAGAGATAACCGTTTCTTCGTCCGATCCAAATGTTGCGATTATTGATATGGGACAAGGTCTTGTAAAGACCCTAAGACAAGGCACCGTCACACTGACAGCAATGGCAGGAAAAATCATAAACTCAACCAAATTAACGGTCACGGCGGAAGAATTGACGGAACTTCGTGTGCGAACGAGCAGTTCATCTATCGCAATGGGACGAACTGTCGCAGTCACAGCAGAGGGATTATTCACCAACGGGAAGACCCAACTTCTCGACAACGCACTGACATGGACATCTTCTCATCCCGATCTACTTTCGATAAACAACGATGGATCTGGCAAAGCATTGGGTATAGGGAATATCACGGTAACAGCCTCGTTTGGAAATGTTTCAGGAACGGCAAAGTTAACCGTAACTCCTGCAGAGCTGACATCTCTGAAAATGACACCCGATGCGTCTTCCGTCGTCGCAGGGCGATCACAACAATTTTCTCTATATGGTTTATTTTCAGATGGCCAAACATTGCCTGTCACGTCTGATGTCAGATGGTCTTCATCAGTGCCTTCTGTTGCAACTATTGAAACAAGCAGTGGATTGGCCAATGCCTTGACACAGGGAGCGATTACAATCACAGCAATTTCAGGAAACGTCAAGGCAATTGCGTATCTCACTGTTTTGCCGCCCGAATTGACAGGGGTTCGGATCACGCCAAAGAATCTCTCGCTTGTATCGGGAAAGACACAGCAGTTTGTTATTGTAGGATCGTTTACAGATAAAACAGATCGGCCATTAACAAGTGATATTACATGGAAATCCTCGGATACGTCCGTAGCAACCATCAACCAAGACGGATTGGCAACCTCAGCGTCGCGTGGGGTGGATATTCCCCTGACAGTCCGCATCTCATCTGTTTATGGAAAGTGGACCGACACGACGAATCTAACCATCATCCCCACCCAGACCCCTTAATCGCCGTTGTCTATATGGGATGCCATTCAGAACGGTTTTCAGAACATTCGCAACACAATTGATTTTAATCTCCGTTCTCATATCAGATGGAGCAGGGAGATTCCTCAAGAGGCGCCCCGAAACCCTGTAGACCAGAGATTGCAAGAAGAGTGTCGGCAATTTTTAGCGTTATTTGATTGGCATGCTATTCTAAAATGTTTAAAACCCTCTTCAACGCTTACTGTTGCAGATATTGGTGCTAGAAATTTTGCCTTTGCGCCGGTACTTGATAAACATTTTACAGCTTTAGGGTATCATCAGCCTACCATTCATGGCATTGAGATTGACGCCTATCGGCGATTGATTGATTTTCATACGCGCGCCGATTACGGGCATTACTACGCAAAGATGATTGCGTCTGGTCAGTATCACCCCATCGATTTTTTAAAATGGAATCAGCCGTTACAGATTGGTTTTTTGCTGAATCCTTTTGTCACGCGGGAAGCCATTCTTGCGTGGGGGCTTCCCCTTTCAGTGCTAGAACCGATTAAAATATTTAACCACGCCTACGCATTATTAGATCCACAAAATGGCGTTTTGGTATTAAGCAACGTAGACGAGGATGAGATAGAAATCTCGTATCAAATTGCAAAAGAGGCAGGATTTATCATCGGCGCGTCAAAGGCATGGTTCCCAAACACAGGGATCGCGAAGGCTCTGCCCCGATTCGGAACTATTTTATATACAAAACACTCATCTCAAAATGCGTGAGTGCATTTCAGGCATTTATCTTGTGATAAATTCAAAAGCATCTTGAGGACTCACTACTTTTAATGAAACGTCTGGGTATAATTCTTTGAATAATTTACCCCCTGTTATTTTAGCTGAGGGGTTTAATTTAAATTCAAAAGCATTGATACGCCCTTGGTCATTTTCTACATAATCAATTTCTTTTTGGGTCGTAGTACGCCAAAACATTTGTTCTAATCCAAAACCGCCGTGATGCGCAATATATTTCAACCGCTCTAAAATGAGACCATTTTCAAATAATATACCGCCATCTAATCTTCCATTTTTTTCAATGGGGTCAAAATTATTGACCAGAGTATTGCGTAGACCTAAATCGGTGAAATATATTTTTCTTGTTTTAACGACTTCTTTTCGTTTGTTATGAGAATAAGCATGGAGTCTAAAAATAATAAAATTATTTTCTAACAAATGAATATATTTTTGTATCGTATTGACGCTCGTTTGTAATTGTGATGCCAATTCTCGATAAGAGACTTCGTTCCCAATCTGATAAGCTAGGAGTTTTAAAAGCGAAATAATTAATTCAGGTTTTTTCAGCCCTTCTATAGCCAAGACATTTTTATATAAATATTGGGTAACGAGTAAATTCAAATTGCGTTTCTTTTCCGCTTCTGTGAGATCGCGGAGTCCGGGATAACTTCCAAAACGTAAGAAATTTTTTAATTCACCTTGCGCATCAAAACGTGTTTTAGCGATCTCAGTTAAACCCAGCGGATACAGGGTAAATTCTAAAGAGCGACCCGTCAGCGGCTCACTGACTTCATTGGCCAAATCAAAGGACGAGGAACCCGTGGCAATGTATTGGACTTGCCCTTGATGATCAAATAAACTCTTTAGCAATGAGCCGATTCCTTTCACTGTTTGCGCCTCATCAAAAACAACAATTTTATAACCTTGAACCAGTGAAAATATTTGTTTATCATCTCTCGACCTTAAAAGATCATTGTTGGATAATAGTTCACAATCTACATACCTTACTTCCTCTTCTTTAAATTCTTTTAAAATATGTTTAACGAGTGTTGTTTTTCCAGTTTGTCTGGCCCCATACAAAACAAGCACTTTTTGTTTAAATAATTGATTTTTTATAACTGTTTCCAAATCTCTTTTGATATACATATAATTAATGTTGTCAAAAATACGGATATTTGTCAAGTTTAATAGATCAATTATCTCATGAAATGCGATTCCAAAATTCCGCTATCTCGGAATTGATGACAATCAATCTTGATATGGGACTTTAAAGTCGTGGGACGTTAAAACGCACAATCCCAAGACGGGAGATGGCACGGCGTATGGACCCATTTAATGCGCAGGGGTTGATTCAACGGCCTCGACAGGTCGAGAAGGACTCACCGATTCTTGTACAGAATGACTCGCAGGCTTAGCCTGTGGCTTTTCATCTCCGTCTATCACAAGAATATCTATTCGGCGATTCTTTGCGCGACCGTCCATGGTCTCATTGGTATCAATGGGGTGGTATTCAGAATAACCTGCAATGGCAAATCTTTCAGGGACGATTGCGTTTCTTTCTACAAAATGGCGCATAATCGCTGTCGCGCGCGCGGTTGAAAGCTCCCAATTAGAAGGATAGACTGCCGTACTAATCGGCACATTATCGGTGTGACCCTCTATCTGAATTTGATTGGGCAAATCGTTTAGGAGCATCCCTGTCTTATCTAACGTTTCCTTAAATCCTTCGTTGATTTCTGCGCGTCCCGGGGCAAAAAGTGCTTCATCTGGAATCCGAATCACAACGCCGCGTTTTACTTTGCTTACACTCGACCCTTTGATGCCAATTTTTTTCATCCCCTCTTGAATACTTTGATACATCGGCTCAACAGTAAAAATCGCAGGAGACCCACCCGATTGTGCCAAAGCAACCACCGTCTCCTGCGCCGCAGTTTTTTCTCCAAAGCTACTAAATGCCCGCTTAATCCCTTCAATAACCGGAATCATCTTAGGGGGATCAACCCTCATAGACCACATCACCACAAAAAATGCAAATAGCAGTGTGATAAAATCGGCATAAGAGATCAGCCATCTTTCTAGATTTTCATGTTCTGGATGTTTATGTTTTTTGGCCATAGTATTCTTTTACAGAGTCTTACTCTTTCTCCTTAGGCATTTTTGCCCTCTCCGCATCGGTGAGATAACCGAGGAGCTTCTCTTGCGTCATGCGTGGATTTTCTCCCGCCGCAAGCGACATCAGTCCATCAATAATCATAAAGCAAGATGCCCCATGTTCTTTTGCCCTCATCTTGAGTTTATTCGCCATAGGCAGACAAATCAAGTTCGCCATAACCAATCCATAAACTGTGGCCACGAATGCCACAGCAATACCTGCCCCGATCATTTCAGGCTTATCCAAGTTCTGCATCACCACGATCAACCCCAGCACGGCCCCGATAATCCCGAAGGTTGGCAAGTACCCACCATACGCGTCTAACCACTTTGGGCCAACCTCTATCTGCTCTTCGTGCATCATCACTTCCGTCTCGAGTATCTCTCTTAATACGCGTGGCTCCGTGCCATCTAACAGTAATTGTAATCCTTTTTTAAAAAAGGGATCATGGATCTCCGACATTTTCTTCTCCATCGCAAGAATCCCCTCTTTACGAATAATCGTACCATATTCGACCATTTTAGCGATAATGTCAGGCCCATGGCTTGGCGGCTGTTTGAGCGTACCGATGACAAGAGATAGGCCATACTTAAATTGCACTACAGAGAACTGCACCATAACCGCCCCAAATGCGCCGCCAAAAACGATCATGGCGGCTGTAGGCTGTATCAGTGAATTCACATCTCCACCCTCAATGGCCTGCCCTCCTAGTACAAACGCAAGCGACACAAGAATCCCTAATGGAACCATAATATCCATAAAATCTTCTCCTTAAACAATATCGAAAAAATAAATTAAAATAATTTTACGCCGCCGATTTGGAACGCACGCCCAATAATCCCTTCAAACGCAAAACAGCTTGCGTATGAAGCTGACAGACACGGGACTCGGTAATATCCAGCACTTTCCCGATCTCTTTCATCGTAAGTTCTTCCACATAGTAAAGAGACACCACCCTTCGCTCTTTTTCGGGAAGATGGCCTATTGCGTCTGTTAACGCTTCCTGTGTATCTTGGGCCAACAACTGCAAAAAAGGGTCTGTCGCTTTAGAATCGGCAATCGTATCAAACGATGTATCCTCCGAAATGCCTAAATCTTCTATGTGTAATAAAGAAACCCCTTTGGCTTCAAATAAAAATTTCTCGTATTCCTCATCGGTCATAGAAAGCGCTTTGGCAATCTCCGACGCTTCCGGCGCTCGGGCTAAATTCTTTGCCAACTGGTCATACGTCTTTTGAAAAAGATGCATTTTTTCATGAACAGATCGAGGCACCCAATCCAACGAACGTATGGTATCAAGCATCGCGCCGCGAATCCGAAACTCAGCGTAGGTTTTAAACTGCGCTTCTTTTGTGGGATCATATTTTTGTACAGCGT
>Ga0213870_1000211_pt1 | contig 30556 bp, 33 predicted proteins | sample WICALVC2017_Meta_FD_160119 | JGI IMG/M metagenome (GOLD analysis project Ga0213870, IMG submission 160119) | Freshwater microbial communities from subterranean cave lake in Wind Cave National Park, South Dakota, United States - WICALVC2017 | ecosystem: Environmental > Aquatic > Deep subsurface >... | reverse complement strand
CCATAATATCTAGGCGCAGTTGGGGGGAAAAGACTCTGAAGTCAAACTTACAGTATACGTAAGAACAGGGTGCAAAACGTGCAAAAGAGCCGTCGATTACTTAGCAGCCAAGAAACTTAGTTTTCACACCGTAGATTTCTTCAAAAAACCGTTTTCAAAAGATCAAATCAAATCGCTTCTGAAGAAGGCCGATGTGTCTTCCCAACAAGCTCTTAGAAAGAAGGATAAAATGTTCAAACAGCTTCAACTTGACAAGAGAAAGTTGAAGGACGAAGAGATACTATCTCTGATGGAGAAATATCCGGGACTCATTCTCAGACCAATAGTTGTGCGTGGTGAAAGAGCGACAATTGCAACCAAACCCGAGATGATCAACTAACTTTTAGCCTGAATATCTACTTCCGCGTCCAATCGGAGTGGAAATATCCGGATTTATCTATGCGTTCACACACACAAACAGCTATAACAATAGGAAGAAAACTGGAAAAATACGAAGTGTAGTGGTGGCTGAGAAGATGACAGCTCTTGACGAGCTCTCCCACCTGTTATTGGAGAAGCGAAGAATAATTCTCATAGCTGAGGATTCCGTAGATCTCGGTTCGCTACAAGGCAAGAATTTCATCTACATCCTTCAGCTACCTGAAGGTTCAAGTGCAGCAGGTGGTAGAGCTGGAGGCTTCGGCGAGAGAAGGATTCAGAAGGTCTACTGCTTTAGATACGAGAATGGAGCTTGCGAAAAGATTCTTGAAACTGATGATCCAGAGAAGTTGGAAAAGTTCGAGCTACCGTATCATGCTGCTGGGCTTCCGGTTGTGTTACGCGATGGCACGGAAATGATTGTCTCTGGAGTAGTAGACCCTGAATTGGCCCAGTCCTACAGACAGATGGCTTGAGTAAATCCAGCTAGTCACCGCCTCCCAAGCGTTCGATCTCGGGAGAGAACCCTTAAATAACAAATTTGAGTCGCGGCGACCATGGAGCTAACTTCCACCCTTCGAGCGAAATATATGGAGCACGTGGGGAAGGATATCGAGACCTATCCTGCAACCTGCAACGACGTGGTATCAGCTTGCAACAACATGTCGGAGTTCACTAGTGCAGAGAAGGAATGGTTCTCAAAGAGCCTACCGCACGGAACTTTCAATAGTCCGGATGAAATCAAAAAGGCACTCGATCTCTAGTTATTTCAGCATCTCTCCAAGGCACGTTCGAATTCAATTAAGGCGAGGAACGTTTAGGTGTCTAGCGAATGCTATAGAGCAGTCTAGCATCAACAGCTGGGCCCATTAGTGAGACAGGCCCGGTATCTCACCACCGAACGCTTCATCGAACTTTATGGTCTTGGCGGCTCGTACCCCTCTGACAACGGCATTTGCTATCTGCTCTGCAGCGAGATGCCCGACGATATCCCTCCTTATTCCCAGCCATTCTCTTTCGATAGTCTTTGGGACAAAGCCCTTCAGTTGTCCAGTCGATACTCCGAAGAGAGCATCACCATCGGTAGCTGTATGGCTTGGGCGAATCGACCTAGCCAATCCGTCGTGCGCCATCTGTACCATCTTCTGAACTTCATCATGAGTTAGAGCGGCGTTCGTGACTACGATACCAATCGTAGTGCCTATCGGGACTTCCGCACGTCTTGACAGGACACTTGGCAATAACTCCGTGAATTCGTAGAATCCCCCCTCTTCCCTACGTGTTCCTGCGATTATCTGTCCGGTATGAGGATCAACTATGTTTCCCACAGCATTCACGGCAACCAAGGCACCAACCTGGAGTCCATTCGCCAGCTTGATGCAGCTGCTTCCCAGACCGCCTTTCATGCTGAATTTCATGCCCCTCAACTTCCCGACTGTGCATCCTGTACCAGCGCCTACATTTCCCTGCTTTACAGTCGAGTGAGAGGCCTTTTCACATGCCTCATATCCCATTAGAGCGTCTGGTGCATGACCCATCCTCCTTCCCAAGTCAAAGACAATTGCTCCGCTTACCCCAACAGGGGGCTTCACCTTTACTCCAAAAATTGGAGGCAGCTTTGTTCTTTCCATCAAAAACTTTCGAATTCCAGAAGCGACGTCCATTCCATCGAGACTCCCGCCGGAAAGAAAAATCGCCTTCGCAGAACGTATTGTTGCGGACGGATGCAAGCCTGCTGTCCCATAAGTGCCTGGGAGACCCCCGCGTACCTCGACTGCCACCACGGGCCAGCCATGGGTCTCTAAGACGAGAACCGTACATCCGGTTAGTCGAGAATCATCTTGAATATGTCCAACTTTGACGCCTTCTATAGCCGTAATAGTTTCGTTTTCTCGTCCCAATTCACGCGAACATGATTTCTGCCTCTTATCAACTCTGCGAATTAGTCTGGCGCAGTAGGAGGAAATTTAAGTCGAGGGAAGTGAATCCATTCAGCTGCCGATCAGGAAGTTGCAGTCTTCTATCCCTCCTCTAGTCGGAAGGGAGAAGGAACTAGCTATCCTCAAGACTCGAGTCAACCTAGCCCTACAGGGTAAGGGCGGGCTGGTGTTTCTCAGAGGAGAGGCTGGTGTAGGAAAGACCAGACTCGTCAACGAGCTGAAGAAATACTCCGAATCTTCAGGCATACTCTTTCTCTCCGGAAAATGTGACTCGCCAACGATTCCTTATTCGCCTTGGATTGAAGCAATTAACGAATTCATCAGAAAGTCCAGTCCTCAAAAAATTAGGAGTGTTTGCATCGGACCAGCAGTCGAAATAGTCGCCCTAGTTCCTACTCTTTCCTCAATCATCGGGCCTCATGAAAGAGAGATGGGCCTGAAGGACTGGATCAAGGGGCCTAAGCCTTCGTTCCAGGAGCACCCTGCTTCCGCTCTGGCAGCAGCAGTCCAAGACGAATCAGGTCGAATAAGATTCTTTGAGGGGATAACCGAGTTTTTCCTCAACATCTCAAAGGAAACACCTGTCCTTATCTCCTTAGAAGACCTTCATAGAGCAGATAAGGTCACACTTCAGCTGCTCCGGTATCTTACACGTCACGTCTTCGACGATAGGCTGCTCGTAATCGGCTCATACAGACAGGAGGAGATCGACACTTCCCATCCACTTTGGAACTTAGTGGCGGACCTAGCGAAGGAGGTTCTGAGTCAAACAGTTACATTAGAGGCACTGCCCCAGGAGGCTACGATTGAGTTCGTCATACAAACACTCGGTGATACGGAACTATCCAAGCAGGTAGCGAGCGTAGTGCACAATACGACTCGTGGAAATCCATACTTCATGCTTGAAACCCTACGCTCCCTCACTGAGCAGGGCGTTATCGGAAAGGATCACATTGACTCCATGAGATTGGCAACGATCACTCTTCCTCTGACCGCAAGGGTTCTGATGAGGCAGAGGCTCGAAAGACTCGACCAAGAGTGTGTAGAACTCCTTGCAGTCGCCTCAGTTATAGGACTCGAGTTCGATCATGAGCTCCTGCAAGAAGTGGCTGGACTTACTGAGGATAAGATGGTTAACCATCTTGAGACAGCTCTCCGGGCAGGCCTTCTGTACGAGAGAAAGATCGCTACATCATATCTCCTAGGTTTCATGGATGCAAGAATAAGGAGCATCCTTCTGGACGATCTTAGCACAATCCGCAAGAGGAGGTTGCATGAGAAGATAGCACAAAGTATGGAGAGGGTTTACTCAACAGGCAGAAGTGAGTACCTTGGTCAGATTGCGGACCACTACGTGGAGTCTGCAAACGTAGCGAAAGCAATCGAATATTCCATGCTTGCTGGGGAGAGAGCGGCATTGACGCACGCCTATGACGAGGCTATCAGACACTACAGAAATGTGATCGACCTGGGCGAGGGTCTTCCTAAAGCCAAAGAGGCATTTGCCAAAATTGAAGGCCTGCAGAAATCGATTGAAAGTTGGAACCGAGCCTTGGAGAAAGCCTCGGACATACTCTATTCGAAGGGGTATGACAGGATACCTGAGTTTTATGAAAAGAACATCGTACCGTTTTTCGAACCCTTGGCGAAAAGGGTAGTTGAGATGACACGTATTCAAGAGCGGGAAAGAGTCCTTGACATAGGCACCGGAACAGGCTTGGCAGCATTTCTAGCGGCCGAGGTGGCGGGCCCCACGGGAAATGTTGTCGGAATTGACATCTCCGAAGGGATGCTTTCCGTCGCCAAAAGAAAACGTGAAACGTTCCGCTACAATAACGTTGAATTCCATAAGATGGATGAGACAGCACTTAATCTTCCAGACAATAGTTATGACGTGGTCGTCTCTGACCTTGGCTTGGCCGTCTTCAACACGGATCTAGCCTTCAAAGAAATGTACCGAGTCGCGAAGCCAGGTGGTAGACTGGTCTTCAACGAATGGACGGAAAAGTCTTCGAAACCCGAGGAACTTTTTCAAGAGATTATGATAAAGAATAGGACCCCGAACCCGTCTGAGTTCCTAGTTGCCGCTCGAGAAGCTAGAACCTACAGACTGCGTGGATTTGAGAGGCTTTATGATAAAGCGACGTTGAACAAAATGTTGCGAGAAGCCGGGTTCAAAGAGGTTTCCGCGGTGACTATCCAACATCAAGCTACTGCTCCGACCATCAAAGACTACTTAGAAATGCAGTTGTCATGGTGGACTGTCGCAGCTGAGCTCGCAGAAATGACTCCTGATGACAAACAAAAATTTCTCGGCGAAGTCAATGATGCCTTAACCCCTTTGCTTACTCCATCCGGATTAATTCTTGACTGGGAGCTGAACTACTTCACAGCCAAGAAGTGATGACTAGATTCGTGGCTTAACGTTAAACAATGTAGCCAAAACATAGGAAGCTACCCAGGCAGCTGCTGCAGCTAAAACCACTAACTCCAAAACTTTTCACACACCCATTTTGGGTTCGCTAACTTCGCCGACCAACTGTAAGATGGTCAAGGAAGTTCGCTGGGTTCTCTCCGCGAGTTGATCAAGGAACCGTTGGGTAGACACATGTGTTTTTCGCTTCAGGACTAGCCTATGCTGGTCTCCGTCAAAATACGCTTCTCCCCTCCATACCTCCGCCTTACCTAACGTTTCCCTCAGGGTTACCTTCTTGCTCCACTCCCTCACCTGTCTCACCTCTCCTCCTGCTTCGCCAGCTCGCATACAATCCGGTCGATTTCAATTCGTTTCATCAGCGTCTCTGTCGAAATGCCCGAGTATACTTCGTCCTCAACCAACCAGCGATCCACATTCTCCTGCCTCAGTCTGTGGGTATTTTCCAGAAACTGAGGATCGTTCGGAGTCCATCTCAAGCTTATACCAACAGTCTCTCATTGAACAGGCCGACGGGGACTAGAATTCGAGACTAGAAGTAGGCTCTTAAAAATGGCTACGAACTTTACGTACAGCCCAATCGTACGTACTCTTCCTCCAGACCCTGAGTTCACAATCGTTTAGGAAGACCTCACCGGATGTACGGTCAGGACGACGGCACCTTTGGAACATGAGATAATAGCCCCGCTGAAGGCTAAAAGGTCACGCCTGGAAATATACGCCGACATTCTTACCGCTACAAAAGCTGAGATGGAGTCCTCTAGAGACGGTGCAATTGTAACGCGTGTCCAGTATCAAACGAGAACGCCATACATGCGATTCAGGAGGTATCTCGAGATCATGCAGGGGCTGAATCTGGTACAGTTGCTGAACGGAAAGATAACGATCACATCGGCAGGAGAAGAACTGCTTTTGGATTACGGGAGGATAAGGAATCTTCTAAAAAGAACTCGCTAAAAGCGGTCATTTCGATACTGATTCTAGGGCATACAAACCAATCCACTCGCGTCTAAATCCTTTAAGGGGCACGTAGCGCCTCTCAGTTCGCAATCGGGTCCTTTGGAATCGCCTCCTCACGGCCCATTTGCCTACGCGCCAAGGTTGACCATTTCGCTAGCCTTGGCAATCTTCATAATGGTTCTAGAGATTGTTGGTGGTTTACTGAGTAATAGCCTCGCTCTCTTGGGAGATGCAGGACATGTTTTCGCAGATGTTCTTGCTATAACCCTAAGTCTGGCGGCTATGAGGATCGCGGTTCGTCCTCATACCCCATCGCTCACTTTTGGATATCACCGTGCTGAAATCTTAGCGGCCCTGCTAAACGCCATTGCACTGATTGTAATAACAGGGTTCATCTTCTACGAGGCCTACCTCAGACTATCGCAGCCTCCGCCGGTTAAGACACCAATCTTGCTCCCAATCGCCGTCATAGGACTAGTTGCGAATTCAGGTATGATCGTTCTCCTTCGAAAGGGCAGTCGAAGGAGTCTGAATCTTAGGGGCGTCTACCTTCACGTACTTGGCGACTCTATTTCGTCAGTCGGAGTCGTAATTGGCGCAGCCATCATAGCGGCGACAAGTTACTACGTTGTTGACCCTATAGTGGGTACATTGATTGGAGTGCTAATCCTAAGAAGTGCCCTGATCTTATCGAGGGACTCCATTAACATACTTCTCGAAGGAGTGCCGCGCCATCTCAAGATCAAAGAAATCGCAGAAGCAATCAGGGAAGTAAGCGGAGTGAAGGAAGTGCATGATCTACACGTCTGGGCGATAACCTCAGGCCTCTATGCACTCAGCGGCCATATTGTAGTTGAAGATCAGAGCATCAAGCAGGCTTCAGAAATTGCGAAGTTAGTGGAGAGCAGGTTGAAGGAAAGATTCAATATCGCTCATAGCACCATTCAGTTAGAGCCTCAAGAAGTGACGGAGATTCGCAAGGGAGTGTAGGGAAGTCACTCCTAGTTTCGGATGTCGTGTCCGAGGGCAGGATTCCAGACGGAGTCAGAATGAATCCGAATCTGTGGGCAGCGTGTATCGCAGGGGTCCTAGAGGAGGGGCATTATGTGCAGCTGATGAAAAATGCAGGATTCAAACAGGTAGCGCTAAAGCAGAGGAACGAATATTCTGATGGATAAAGCTCGAGTCAACGCGGTATCATAGGTTCGGAAACCGTGAAGCCCCTTAGTGAAACGTTCTTTGCTGTCAAGTGACACCCTTTAACCAAGACCCTTCCCTCGGCTAGCAGACACAGAATATCTGTTTATCGTCCTCTTGGGAACCATGCAAAATCTTAAATGCATGGCATTCGGCGAATATCATGGCAAATGCGGGAAGTCGCGACAGTGACGAGTAAGACCATGGTAACCATTCCTGCGAGGATACGTCGCAAGTATGGGCTAAAACAGGGAACTAAGGTGGTCTTCCTTGAGTCTGAGGGCAGTGTTAGATTGGTGCCTGTGCCATCCATCTCCGACCTGTTCGGCATTGACAAGCAGCACAAAGACATTCTTCTGCAGGCTGTTCGTGAACTCGAGGAAGAGCATCGCCGGGAAGCGAGGGAATGAAGAGGAAGTTCGTCGTTGACGCCGGAGTCCTAACGCTCTTCTACGCTGGCGATTCGAGGGTAAAGCCGTACTTTGGCGGCATAAAGGATGCCGAAACAGGAGGTTACGTCAGTTCAATTAATCTCTCGGAACATTACTACAAGACGTGCCAAAAACTTGGCAAAGAGGTCGCGGATCTACGCTATCACCAGTCTATGACGATTCTTACATCAACTGATACTGACGAGGGTCTGACATTGGCGGCTGGCCTCGAGAAGTGTCGTCGCACTCAACTCTCCTTGGCTGACTGCTTTGCACTTGCCCTCACCAAGAGACTCAAGGGTACACTCCTAACTACCGATAGCGAGTTGGCGAAGGTTAAAGAAATCACTGTGAAGCACTTCGACGTGCGTGTATAGTCCGGGCATCGCTCAATAGCATCGAACATACCCATTGCTATCGATTAGTACCAAATTCCTTTGATGCAGATCCTCCAATAAAGGCACGAATTTTCTGACGATGCACCTTCAGGCTAGGCCATTAATTGAAGATGCTCATGTTCACAAAAATTCCTTGAGGAAATTGCATTCCATTTTCACCCCCCCTGAGGGATCAATTCCGCACACACAAAATGCAATTTAACGCATTTCGCTAGTGAATACCGCTGTTAGACTTGGCGAGAGCTTTACGGTAGTTGCTCATCTAAGCCCACTGTCTAGGATAACGCCAATCTGAACCTAGGTCCCTGAACCCTATCTTGAATACCTCCGGGGGAAGACGTTTATGCTGGGTAACCCTGACCATAGTCATAATACGGTCTACTTTCTCCTTCGAAACTCCTAGCCTCTTTATGATCTCTTCCGAATCAAGCCATTCCTCAAACCTCAGATACAATATCTTGTCTAGCGTATCGTAATCGATACCCAGCTCCCCCTCGGCTGTTTGACCATCCCATAGTGCGGGGGTCGGAGGCTTAAGGATGATTCTCTTGGGAACTCCTAGGTGGCGCGCGAGTTGCCTAACGTAGGTCTTGTAGAGACCACCAAGGGGGAGTAAATCGACTCCTCCATCGCCATACTTCGTAAAATAGCCTATCATCAGCTCAGACTTATCACCCGTTCCGAGCACCACAGCTCTCTCCCTCCAAGCTCTTTGATGAAGGATGGCCATCCTCACTCGTGCCGTTAAGTTTCCCTCCTCAACCTTCGAGAGCCGTCCCAGCTTTTCTTTCAACTGGTCGACAATATCGCCGATCGGAATTAGTTCGTAATGGCCGTTGGGGACCTTGAGTCGCGTGACAATGTCAAGTGCATCGTCAATGTCCTCCCGCTTAGTTGCTCTTCCAGGTAGGACGTAGCAGAAGAGCTTCGTTCGTCCCAAGGCCTTTGTGGCCAAAAAGGCAGTCGTAGCTGAGTCGATGCCACCGCTGACACCCACGACGCCAGCTTTGGCGTGGGCGTATTCCAACACGTACCACTTCAATCTCTTTGTAATATAATCCGAAACTCGCTCTGAGTCCAGTTCAGGGAGCCTCAACCTCAGAGCCTCCCGAGTAGATCATGTAAGTAGCTGTGATGATCCCTAAAGGAGCTGAAACGCCTGACCCTTACGAGTCGGTTTAGGTCGACCTCCCCAAGAACAAAGTCTTCACTCAAATGCTTAGCCTTAGCAACCTCTACACCATCGGGGGAAATGATGGTGGAGCCGCCCCAAAAATACTCCTCATCCTCAGCCCCAGCTTTATTGACGAAGACCATATACACCGTATTCTCGATTGCCCTAGCTCCGAGTATCTTCTCCCAGGACCTTTCCACGATTGTCTTACCCTTGGCACCGTAAAAGCCTCTAATGGGAGATGAGGAGATGCAGAAGATTACATCAGCGCCTGATCTTGCTAGCGCTTCACATGGCTCGGGATGCCAAACATCCTCGCAGATTGTAATTCCTATTTTTGCGTATTTTGTGCTGAATACCCTGAGATCCTTTCGGCCTCCTTCTTTGAAGTATCTCTTCTCCTCGAAGAGGCCGTAGCTTGGAAGATAGAATTTAGGCATTACACCTAGGATTCTGCCGTTGTAAAGCAGAGCTGCCGCATTTTGATAAATCCCTGGTCTTAACTCATGAACGAACCCCAAAATCGTGTAAATGTCCTTTGAACTTGTGGCAATACGTCTGAGAGCCTTTCTGCAATCATTCGCAACCTCGTAGGCTAAGTCTCTGAGCATGTAGCCTGTTAGAGATAGTTCCGGGAAAACTACGAAGACTGCGCCCTTGCTTCGGGCCTTTTCAACACACTCCAGATGCTTCTTTTCGTTCTGCTCGACATTTCCTAACCTAGATCCTATCTGAGCTAGGGCTACGGTGAAATTCTTGGACATCTACGTAGCCACTGAATCTGTGACTTTACTAAGTATTGTCGCCTAGGCTAAACTTGCCATCAACCCAAAGTCCTCGGCAAGGCTGAAAACAGATGGGTGGGGGAATCCCTTCACCGCATTAGAAGGTGAATTTCCTCAACGAAACCCTGAGGTGTCACCTTACCCTTGCCAACCCTTACGAGCCGTATCAGTTTCAGAGTTTCGAGTAACTTCAAATCTTCGTAGACATTCTTAACGTTTCTGCCTGACTTACGAGCCAGTTCATTTATTGACTGGGCCCAGCTGGAGTTGATGAGGGACAGCAGCTCTAGCCTCTTCAAAGTCAACACATCGCTGAAGTCTCCTCTGTTGGAGTCATGGTATTCCTCCTCCAAATAGTTGAGTTCGCCATTCTCCAAATAGTTTCCATAAGCATCCAGCAATGCGGACCATCCTAGATAATCCACTAATTCATCCGAAGTGGCTTTGCCATCAGAGCATTTGTACTGCAGGTCTCTGTAGCCAGCAATATATTTCCTGCCAAACCCCATAATCCTAGACGACATCTCATCAGCCGTCAGCCGCCTAACCACCCTCACCCTCAATGCATTGGTGTAGAGACCAATGAAACTTAAATACACATCGGCTTTCCTGAATTCCGTCTTCTCATGGTAAGTCTTCTCGAATCAGTGAGGAAAGTCTCCGATGTGGTCTGGGACATCCCTCCCACAACTAAACAGGGGATGCGTGTTCCAGCAAGGATCTACGCCACCGAGAAACTCCTCAAAGATATGGACATCCAAGTGATCGATCAGATCACCAATGTGGCCACACTGCCAGGTATCATCAACTTCGCGTACGTAATGCCTGATGGTCATAGCGGCTACGGCTTCCCCATAGGAGGAGTTGCAGCAATGGATACTCAGAGCGGGGTAATCTCACCTGGGGGGATAGGTTTTGACATCAACTGTGGAATGCGACTGGTTCTAAGCAATCTAAGCTATGACGATGTCCGACCTCGCCTCAAAGAGCTCGTTGACCTACTTTTCGAGAGAGTCCCGGCAGGTGTAGGGACTACAGGCTTCGTCAAGCTCTCCCCCGCAGAATTCAGAGAGGCTGTCGAAACGGGTGGGAAATGGTGTGTAGAACACGGATACGGCTGGGAGGAGGACCTCGAAAAGACGGAGGAATTCGGACTCATGAAGGGAGCAGACTCTGCCAAGATCAGCGAAAGATCTGTTCAAAGAGGGCTCAATCAAATAGGAACTCTAGGTTCGGGGAACCACTATCTTGAGATCCAGGTGGTGAAGCCAGAATACATCTATGATGAAGCCACGGCTAAGAAGATGGGGCTATTTCCTAACCAGGTAGTAGTGATGTTCCACTGTGGGAGCAGGGGCTTCGGGCATCAGGTTGCGACAGACTACCTCCAGATCTTCCTGAATATAATGGAGAGGAAATATGGGATAAAAATTCTAGACCGCGAGCTTGCTTGTGCGCCCTTCAACTCTCCAGAGGGCCAGAACTACTTTGCAGCGATGAAATGCGCCATCAACATGTCCTTCGCAAACCGACAGACTATTGTTCACCGCATTCGAGAAGCCTTCTCGAAGGTCTTTCATAATGATGCGGAGAAGCTGGGTCTAAGAATGGTGTATGATGTAGCTCACAACACCGCGAAGTTGGAGAGACATGTGGTTGACGGGGCTTCCAAAGAAGTGCTCGTACATCGCAAGGGAGCCACGAGAGCTTTTGGACCTGGAAGAGAGGAGATCCCCTCAATCTACCGCGAGACAGGTCAACCAGTTATCATAGGAGGCAGCATGGAGACAGGCTCCTACCTTCTTCTAGGGACGAAGAAGGCAGAATTGGAAGTTTTTGGAAGTACAGCCCACGGCAGTGGAAGGACAATGAGTAGAACTAAAGCCAAGCAAATCTTCCGAGGGGAAAAGCTGCAGCAGGATATGCTGCGTAGAGGAATCTATGTCAAATCAGTTTCTTACTCCGGATTGGCTGAAGAGGCCGGGCCTGCTTACAAGGACATAGATGAGGTCATTGGAGCTATTGATCTAGCTGGCATCTCGAAGAAGGTAATCAGATTCATTCCAGTGGGCAATGTGAAGGGCTAGCCTTCGGATGACTCGGACTCCCATAACGATCGTTACCGGCTATCTAGGGAGCGGGAAGACAACTCTACTCCGTCAAATCCTAGACCAAACGGACCGCAGACTAGCGATAGTGATGAATGAATTTGGGGAGGTAGGAATAGACGGCAGAATCCTACAAGGCAAGAACGTGAATATGGTTGAGCTGAGCGGAGGATGTGTATGCTGTTCACTGACGGGAGAGTTTGAAGCGGCAGTTAGAGAGATCGTTAGCACTATTGATCCTGAAGCGATTGTCGTTGAAACAACGGGCGTCGCAGAACCGGACGCTCTTATCGTGAACGTCCAAGACAGCATACCTGAAGTAAGACTTGACTCGGTCGTAACAATAGTCGATGCTGACGGCATGCTGAAGTTTCCCAGTCTGGGCCATACAGGAAGAGTTCAAATCGAAATGGCTGATCTGATTTTGATCAACAAAACAGATCTGATTCCTCCCGAAAAATGGGCTGAGGTCGAGAGTAAGGTACGAGAGGTTAACGAAAGGGCCGCTCTCGTTAACACAGTCCGATGCAACATCGACACCGGGCTCTTATTCGGAACAAGGACCGTGAAGAAAACTGAGTCTAAGGTTAGACGACATCTTGAAGAGGAGCAGATCGAAGCTTTCACCTATTCTTCGCTAGCGGTCTTAGACAGGGAAAGATTTGAAGAGTTCCTCGGGAGCCTACCCAGGGAAATCTATCGAGCAAAGGGATTTGTTAATTTTCGGGGAGGACAATATCTTGTTAACTACGTCGCCGGAAGATGGGAGTTTGAAGAGTTTCAAGGAAACAGAAACCGGCTCGTATTCATCGGTAAAAACGCAAATGATCATCAGGGGAGTATAACCGAGCTGCTGAGGGACTGCGAAATCAAGATGTGATTTTATGCCCTACAAGTTCCTAGATGACATAGCTATAGCGGATGTAGCCTTTGAAGCTGAAGGTAGGACGCTGAGCGAACTCTTCCAATCAGCGGCGCTCGCGATGACCAACACTATGGTCAAGAACCTCGATGCAATTCTCCCTAAGCAAACTAAAGAAATCATCGTAAATGCACCGAACACAGAGACCCTCTTGTTCAACTTCCTCCAAGAGTTAATTTACTACAAAGACACGGAGCAGTTGCTCTTCTCAAAATTTGATATCGAAATAACTAACACCGAGGAGGGCGGGTATGTGTTAACTTCAAAGGCTTTTGGGGAAAAGTTGGACGTTACGAGGCATGAATCCTTGACAGACGTCAAGGCTGTTACAATGCATATGTTCGAGGTGAAACCAGAGGCTCACGGATGGAGGGCAAAGGTAATTCTCGACATCTAAGATTAGTTGGTCAGTGTCATTGCATTAAAGAGTGATGAAAGACGGGTATCCGCTGCGTGCTCTTCGATTTTGACGAAACCTTAGTCAACTTAGATGATTTCGTTGATTGGAAAAAAGCGAAGCAGGCCGTCATTCAGTCCTACATTAGTAGCGGAATCCCCACTGAAATCGTGAAAAAGTATCAGAGCAGCATGATGATGATATCTAAACTCTATGACTATCTACTGCGATCATATCCGTCGAGAATAAGCACTCGCATCCAGAATCATGCGTCAAGAGCGTTGGAGAACTATGAGCTTGAAGCGGCTGCGAAGGCGACTCTAATGCCCGGTGCAAAGGACATCCTGGTTTGGTCGAAGAGAAGGAAGCTAGGTACGGGAGTAGTCAGTTCCAACTCTGCACTCGCCATACGGGCAGCCGTCAGCAGGTTGTCCATCGGTAGATATCTCGACGAAATAGTTGGACGGCATTTCCCGCTCAAAATGAAGCCCAACCCTGATCAACTAATGCATTGCCTGCGTAACCTAAGATGCACACCGAGACAAGCAATTGCGGTAGGTGACAGAACCTACGACGTTATAGCGGCAAAGCAAGTTGGAATGTTTAGTGTGGCGGTCGCTAGCGGAAAGTCGAGCAAAGAGGAGCTAATGGAGAGTGGAGCCGATCGGGTGATCGGAAGTCTGTACGAGCTTCAGCCGATTGTGGAGTTGCTTTTCTAAACACTCCTAATGAAAAGCTACGATACCAGTCCACAGCTAACGGAGTAGATGGGTGGTAACCATTCAGCAAGAAGCTGCCAATTCTCCCCTTCGTTGACGCTGTAGAAGAGTTGACCCGTATTCGTTCCTACGTAAATTCCGCAAAGATCAGCACCGTCTACTGCCATTCCCTCTCTTAGAACCCCAAGATAAGCATCCCTAGTGGGTAAACCTCTGTCAAGTCTTTCCCATGTTCTCCCGCTGTTCCTAGAACGATAGACGGCAAAATGGCCGTTCGGTGGAACGTGGGATTCATCGCTTTCTTCTGGGACGACGTAGATCGTTTCGGCTTCTCTGGGATGTACGACTATCGGAAATCCATAGGAACTTGGCAATCCCCTGCCAATGTCTATCCACTCGTCGCCGTAAGAATCGGTTCTATAGACGCCACAATGATTCTGCTGGTAAAGCACATTAGGTCTCGCAGAGTGAAAAGCTACCTTGTGTACGCATTGTCCGACAAGTGGGTACTTGTTAGGCAGGAAATCGGCTCTAGTACGCTTATTCACTGGCTCCCAATTTTCACCATCGTTTGTGGTCCTGAAGACTCCAGCAGCAGAGATTCCAACATACATTTTCCTGGGATCATTGGGATCAAGGACTATACTGTGGAGGCACATTCCACCAGCTCCTGGGGACCATTGTCTCCTCGTCTTGTGATTATTCAGTGCTTCGACAGGCTCCCATGTTCTTCCTCTGTCCTCAGTCACAAACAAGCCTGCAGGATCCACACCGACGTACAAGCGATCGGGCGTACTCTTCAGCCCGGGCTCAATATGCCACAGGTTCTTTACTTTGAGCTTGGATTTCTTGCCGAAAGTAGGTTGGCTCTTGAGCTTCTTCCATGATTCCCCGTAGTCCACAGATTCATAGATCGCGGTGCCCCAAGTTTCGCTGTTTAATGCAGCATAAATTGTGTCATCCCTAGGGTCGAATGCCATGTGATAGATAGGGTGCGACCCCTTGTAGTACGGACCACTTAACTTCCAATTTTTCCTCTGCGGACCTGCATGAAAGATAAAGCCGCCCTTCTTGGTTCCCACTAGAACCAGAACACTACCAGCTTCGGGTTTTCGCATCGACTTAGCCCCCAGCTATAGATCTGAGTATATGTATGACGTCGTTTGCTTCCAATTTTGTATTCAACCTACCCCGAACATTAATGCTGTTGACAAAAAGATTCACGTATGGTCTGACTTTACCTTTTTCGTCACATATACGATACCGGATGCCGGGGAAACGGCGTTCGAGCTCCTCAATAACAATCTTCAGAGAGCGAGCGCGAACATCGATGCTGCTCGATCCCTTCGTATATTCGCTCAAAGCTAGAGGCATAAAGATTCTCACCATAAGCGAAATCCGGCGAGGATACAGACTATATAATCACAGACAGGGCGTTCTGATGAACACATTTCGCTTTAAAACGAGAGTATGAAATCCTTAATCAGCTCTCTGGCCTCCTCAAACATCTCAGGCGAAGTCAGTTTGAAGCCGTCGAGGTCCATCTTGGAGAATCCTAAGCCGGCAGGGATTATGGATTGACCGATGAACATCCTCTTTTCAGTATCCTCTAACCAGATAGAAACAAAAGCCGGCTTAAGCTTAAGTTGTGATCGTTCGGCCTCCTTGTACTGCCCCTCAGTAAAGACAGTCATTCTTGAAAGAGGTTGCTGGATGTAAATGCACAATACTGTTGTCGGATGTTTCGGAAGCGGTATTCGTCCAGACACCTCTTTTCTAAGCTCAGTCCTTTGAGCATAATCTTTTACAACTCCACCAAATACCTTGAAGACTTCTAGAATTCTCTTCGAGCCAGCGGTAAGCATCTTCCGTCCGAGTTCCGCCTCCAGCTCTTCGAAAGGGTACGGCATGTTTGCCTACACGCCCAATTGGAACAATTTACGCGCTCTGAACCTGCACCGAGAAGCTAGCTATTTTCGGTACGTTGTTCATCCCGCTAGCGTTGAAGGGAGCCGCCATACCAGGATCCAAATCTGAAGGGTCGGTAAACGTGGAGCCAAGTTCAACAACAGATCCGGAGGAATCATAGAACGTGACAAGCACCTCTACGAATCTGGCTATCGATGTGCCATTGTTAAGAACCTCACCTTTCACATCGTAAAAGCCATTCACGGCATTAACCCCGCCGCTCACTCCTCTGATCTTGAGGCTTCTATTAGGCTCCCTGTTTGAGATTGTAGCATCGCTAACTTCGATCCGATAGTGGTCTACGTTCAAACGCGGCTTTGTGCTGATGACCTTGAAAGGGGACTTCTGCTGAGGAGTAAGAATATCCATGAGCGTCACGGCAGTCGAATTATCAATAACGTTGTTAGCAGCGTCGAAGAATGTGGCTGCCATCGTCACTAAGTGCAAATTCTCGGATCCAGAATTCTGAACCTCCCCGACGACGTCAGTGTAGCCTAACCCGTCAACGAACTTTGCGTGAGTTAGGATCTGGACGGCGTCTTTCGCTCTGAGTGATGTAACCGTCGTTGAGGGCTGGGTGGTCACAGTGGTCGCTGGGGGAGTGGTAGTTGAGGTACTTGCCGTGCTCGCAGTGGCAAGCGAGGTGGTTGTTGTTCCAAATATCGAGGCGCCGAGAAGGCCGGTGAGATTACTTAAGGCTAGTATGACTACGATAAGTACAGTAATCCCGATAACAGCTTGTACCCTTGTGATGCCGTGCGTCTTCGAGGCCAACCTTCTGTTGCTTGGGATCTATTCGGGCGTCAGTGCGGCTTGAGCAGCAGCTAGTTTTGCGACAGGAATTCTATACGGCGAACAACTTACGTAGCTCAGGTTCAAACGGTTACAATAGTCAACAGACTTGGGGTCACCACCATGCTCCCCGCAGATCCCTATCTCGAGGCCAGGCTTGGTCCTTCTCCCCAATTGGACTGCAATCTCCATCAATCGTCCCACACCAGCTACTTCCAGGGTTTGGAACGGATTTTCCGCTAGGATCCCAGCACCCATGTAGAAGGGCAAGAACTTGTTTTCCGCATCCTCCCTACTGAAGCTGAATGTGCCTTGGGTAAGATCGTTCGTGCCAAAGCTGAAGAAGTCCGCAAGCTCGGCGATTTTGTCTGCACATAGACATGCCCTGACCACCTCCATCATCGTTCCGAATTTTATCGGTATCTCAAAACCAAACGTTCGTTCCACCTGCTTTCTGATCAGGTCGACGATCTGTTTAACAGGAATCAGCTCCTCCTTCATGGCAACTTGCGGAACCATGATCTGCGGTTCTACCTTCAGACCTTCTTGCATCAGTTCGGCAGTAGCTTCGAAAATCGCTCTAACCTGCATCTCATAGATTTCAGGGTAGGTAAGCCCAACTCTCACACCACGATGGCCAAGCATAGGATTTACCTCAGACAAGGCCTTTACCATATCGAGCATTTTCCGCACTCTTGACAGCTCTGAAAGGTCTCCATTTGCTGCCGACAGCGTCTCGATCCGTTCTCTGAGTTCCTCCCTGCTCGGCAGGAACTCATGGAGGGGAGGGTCAAGCAGCCGAATCGTTACAGGGTGGCCTTGCATGGCCCTGAGGATCTCCTTGAAGTCGGTCTTCTGAAGGGGCAGAAGCTTCTGCAGAGCTTTGGTTCTCTCTTCTTTCGTATCCGCTAGAATCATGTCGACTACTGTCGGAAGCCGATCAGTTGCGTTGAACATTCTCTCCGTTCTGCAGAGACCGATCCCCTCCGCCCCGAGCCTTCTAGCAAGCATTGCACCTTCAGGGGTGTCAGCATTTGCGCGCACTCCCAACCTCCTGAGATTGTCTGCCCAGTGCAAAAGCTCCGTAAACTCCGGAGTCGGCTCTGGTTCGATCGTCGGGACCTCGCCTAGGTAGACTGAACCGTTCGTCCCATCTATTGTGATCAAGTCTCCTTCATTCACTACAACATGGCCGACAGAGAATTGTTTTCCGGCGATACGAATATCGCTGCACCCAACCACACAGGGCTTACCCATTCCTCTAGCTACGACCGCAGCATGACTTGTCTTGCCCCCCCTACTAGTCAAGACTCCTTGTGCCGCGAAGAATCCGTGAATGTCCTCCGGTTTAGTTTCTTCCCTCAATAAGATGACTTTCTCGCCAGTTCTTCCCCGACGTTCTGCTTCGTCAGCATTGAACACCACCTTTCCGGACGCGGCACCAGGTGAGGCGTTGATTCCTATAGCTATCTTTTCGGCTGGTGCCTTTGGGTCTATTCTAGGGTGGAGCATCTGTTCAAGGTCATCTGGCTTTACTCTGAGAATAGCCCCCTTAGTGGTGAGGATGCCTTCCTTTACCATATCTACAGATGTTCGTACAAGAGCTTCAGCATTCATCTTAGCATTCCTGGTCTGAAGCATGTACAGTCTACCCTTCTCGATTGTGAACTCCAGATCCTGAGGTTCCTTGAAGTATCTCTCTAGCTTCTCGCTAATCTCCAGCAGCTTTTCATACGCCTGAGGCATCTCACCTTTTAGTTGATGAATAGGCTTGGGAGTTCTAACTCCAGCGACAACATCCTCACCCTGTGCGTTCGTTAGGTATTCACCATACAGTCTCCTTTCACCCGTACCGGGGTCGCGTGTGAAGACGACACCAGTGGCGCTGTCATTACCGAGGTTTCCGAAGACCATCGTTACAATTGTGACGGCAGTACCACTAGCTATCTCCGGCGTGATTTTGAATTCGCGTCTATAGTCTATGGATCGCTTTCCATTCCAGCTCTTGAAAACCGCGGTTATCGCCTTTTCCAGTTGAAGAAGAGGATCGGAGGGAAAGGGCTCTCCAGTCTGCCGAAGCACTATTTCTCGAAACCGTGTGACTGATTCTTTGAGAGCATCTGCGTCCAGTTCGGGGTCAAACTTGGCGGCTTGCCTTCGCTTGATTTCCTCGAAGACATTGGAGAAGAGTTCGTCATTTAGTCCTAGGACAACCTTGCCGAAGAGTTGAATCAAGCGTCTGTAAGAGTCGTAGGCAAATCTTTCATCGCCAGTCTCCTTGATAAGAGCCTCAATGGTACGGTCGTTCAATCCCAAGTTGAGGACCGTGTCCATCATACCAGGCATCGAGATCGCAGCGCCCGATCTGACGGAAATTAGAAGGGGATTCTTTGAGCCACCGAACTTTTTCCCCGTCAGGTTTTCAAGTTTATTCACGGCTTCCGCCACCTGATTCATTATGCCGTCGGGCAGTTTGCCACCATTATAATAGAACCTTTTACAAACTTCGGTTGTGATAATGAAGCCAGGGGGAACCGGCAACCCAAGCTGCATCATTTCGCAAAGTCCTGCCCCTTTACCACCGAGTAGCTTCTTGTTGCTCCCGTCTCCTTCATCGAAGAAATAGATCTCCTTATGGACAGATGCTGCATTCGTCTCACTCGTCAACTGCTTCGAGGATTCCATGCGGTTTCCTTTTGCTCAAGAGTTCCGTCGAATATACCTATAAGGAGTTTCTCGTCTTTGGAAAGAATAAAGGGGAAAGTAACTGAAGGCTACGGTCTACGACGGCAAAGTCACTAGGGTGCAAACAGCCAGTCTGGTCTTGCTGTCAATCGGCGCTTTCCTTCAAGTTGTATCAGGGTACTGGGACGTATACTCCCATCGAGCAACCTTTAGGATCTTCGACCCGTGGTGGAATCCCGCCCACCTTTCCATTTACACTGGCTTCGTTATCGCTTTGGTTGGCACCGTTCTCGGTCTCAGAAGATCTAGGTCGCTGATTAACGCCCCAGTTCGGCTAGGCTCTCTCATGGCCGGAATTGGGGTTGCGGTAGAGATTACCGCAGGTACTTGGAACGAGATCTATCATAGGCTTTATGTTTCGGAGCCGCCCATCGCACCGGCCCATGCCCTGTTAGTCGTAGGGATGCTCATCCTAATCACAGGGACGATAATTGGGTTGTCGGTGATGCTTGCAGTTGCCACGGAAAGCAAGGAGGGCTACAGCAAGTTGGTGAAGAAAATAATCTTAGTTTCCCTACTCGTGTCATACTCTGCAATCTGGCTGCTCTCAGCTGGCTCAACCATGTACGTAGCCGGGGTGTATCGAAATGTCGGAGGATACTTTGGAGCCGCCGTTGGACTTGCTTGGATAACTCCCATGGTTATGATACCTGCTATGCGGTCAGTGGATAGGTTTGGAACCGCAACATCGATAGGGCTGAGTTATGCAATAGTCAACTTTGTCTTCCTAGTAGGATACCTCTACGAAGAACTCTACCTTCCTCTTGGAGTCTTGTCCGCCTTTGCTCTTGACTTAGCCTACTTCGGCGCTAAGAGAGTCGGTAGCCCGAGAACGGCCGCCATGCTTGTTGGTCTCTTATCTGGGCCGTTGCTCCTAGTCACCTACTATCCCTTTACTCCCTCTATAGTGACCGTCCAATGGACTGAGTCACTACGATTGACTCTACTAGCCTCCACAGTAGCCGGGTTTTTCGGAGGTATAACGGGATATGCCGCGGTCGATGGAACCAGATCGCTGATTCTGAAACTGAGCTCAAGAAGTGCTCAATGAGCATGTCCTCTCAATTTACCTAGACCCGGACCACGAGAGAACTTAGTAGCCATTACACCATCCATGACCTGGAAGATGTCCATGATCTTTCGATTGGCCAGACTATAGTAGATGTTTGTTCCTTCCCTCCTCGCGGTCACCAAACCCGTTCGCCTAAGAATAGCAAGATGCTGGGAGACAGTAGACTGGGGAACACCTTCGAAGGATTTGCAAGTCAGGATCTCGGATACCGTCTTCTCCCGTTGTCTAAGACATCTTAACACGTGTAGTCTTTTGCTGCTAGCTAAGGCCCTGCCAACCTCAGCGTAGTAGTCGAAGGCATCTTCGTATCGCACAGCTTGAACGATTGGAATATCGTAATATTTAAATATTAAGATGGACTTAGTGCAATGCGTCGATGCTCTTCAGACAAATCCTCAAGGAGGATTCCAGCTGTGCTTCCTATCTAGTGGGATGTCAGAGTAAGGCAAGTGCGGCGATCGTGGATCCTCAGTTGGAAGTTGAGGGATACATAGAGTTGGCTGAAAGGTCGAGGGTGAAGATAACCCATGTCATAGATACACACATTCATGCTGACCATATTTCTGGGGCAAGAAAACTCGCGCTGTTGACCGGGGCTCCAATCTATCTGAATGAATCCGCCGATGTTAATTTCGAGTTTTCATCCCTAAGAGCCGGAGAAGAGTTTCGTGTAGGTAACCGAAGGTTAAGGGCCATCCATACTCCGGGTCATACCCAAGAGAGCATATCGCTATTGGTGGATGGTCGCTTGGTGCTGACGGGCGATACTCTTTTCGTCGGAGATGTAGGAAGGCTGGATTTGGCGGGAGCGGGAACCGCTGAGCAGCTTTACAGCAGTCTCTTCGAGAAGCTGTTGAAACTTGATGATGTTGTCGAAGTTTACCCGGCTCACTACGGGAAGTCGCTGTGCGGCAAGGGCCTAGAGGAAAAACCAAGTTCCACCATAGGCTTTGAGCGGAGGAACAACTATGCGCTAAGGTCGTCCTCTATGCCAGATTTTATTGAATTTGTTACCGGAAGCCCGCCGGTTCTCCCGCCGGATTACCTGAAGATCAAGAAGCTGAATAAAGGCCAAACCTAGCGAACGGTCATTTTGAACGCAACCGTAGGAAAGGTTCCTGTTGCGTACGGAATCCGCCCGAACCTTCTCCAGTTCTTCCTGCTTAGTCTTCTGACGTTCTTCGTCGGGTTAACGGTCGGTCTCGAAAGGAACATCTTGCCGGTAATAGCAACGGAAGTATTCCATGTAGCCTCTTCTACGCTGATTCTTTCCTTCATTATGAGCTTCGGATTTGTTAAGGCGATTCTGAATATGTTCGCTGGCAAGTGGTCGGATGAATGGGGGAGAAGGAAAGTCCTAGTCATCGGATGGGTAATCGCAATTCCAGTTCCTATCATCATAATTTGGGCTCCAAAATGGGATTGGATAGTGTTAGCGAACATTCTTCTGGGCGCGAATCAGGCTCTCGCATGGACGACCACCGTAACCGCTAAGGTAGATCTTTCCGGCCCTCAGCAGAGAGGTCTGGCTCTAGGCATCAATGAATTTTCAGGATACGCAGGTGTTGCTACAGGTGGACTCGTAACTGGGTACCTTGCTGCCGCGTTCGACCTTCGGGTTACCCCATTTTTGTTTGGTCTAGCCACAATCGTCTTTGCGCTCTTACTCACATTGACGACTATTCGGGAGACAAGAAACTTCGCTCTGGCAGAACGCTCACGGATGCCCACTGAACAGAATTCAAATTTCGGATTCACATACGTGTTCGCTCAAACCACTTGGAGGGACAAAGCAATGTTTGCCGCGAGCCAGGCAGGTTTCTTTGAAAAGTTCACGGACACACTCGTATGGGCGTTTTTTCCAATCTATTTCTTCAGCAAGGGGCTTAACGTGGTCGAAATAGGCGTCATAGTTGGAGTATACGCGTACACTTGGAGCATTCTACAGATAGCAACGGGCTACATAGCGGACAGGGTCGGGAGAAAGTGGCTGATCGTTTCTGGAATGTGGACATGCTCCGTCGGAGTGTATCTTACTCTTGTCGTCAGCGGCTTCATCCAATGGGTGCTCACCTCCGCCCTTATCGGGCTGGGTATGTCGATGCTCTACCCGAACCTACTTGCGGTGGTAAGCGATGTGGCTGACCCGGGTTGGAGGGCTGCATCCCTCGGCGTGTACAGGCTTTGGAGGGATCTAGGTTATGGGGTTGGAGCCCTTCTGATTGGGGTTGTAGCCGATTCCTTTGGATTTACCTCAGGCTTTCATGTAACGTCCTGGGTAATGCTAATCTCGGGATTCCTAGTGGCGATAACTATGTACGAGACACTGCATACGAGAGAGGCAGGTTTGGATAGCCGTGGTCTTCGGTGAAATTGGAATAGTTACCCCCTCAATATCCTATGGGCTGGTGACCAATCTTGAAAGGCGTTGTGTGAACAGGCCAGAAAATCCAACCAAAGCTGCAATGACGAAAGCACCATTATAGCCTTGGGACGAGAGAAGAAGAATCGATATCGCGCTTCCTGTAGCCATTCCTAGATCAATCATCATCGTCATTACGCCCATACCCAGTGTCAGGCTTTCGCTCGACACAGTCCTATCCACATTGAGTATGCTGGAGGGAATGAAGATACCGAGCCCGAGACCATAAACCATCATGGCTATCCAAAGTACGATTGGCGAGAAGGAAGCGAGGTACAATGTTGCGGCAAGCGCACTTAGAATAATTCCCATCTCGAGAACCCGGTCTTCCTTAATCCTAGATGACAACTTTCCGGAGAAGGGTCTAGCAACCAAATTGAAGACAGCTGCAATAGTAAACAGAAGTCCTACGCCTGATTGCGAGAACTTGAGCTCTTGTGTGGCTAGCAGGGGGATGATGACGGTTACCATGCCAGAGACATAGCTTACGGCTGCTCGGGAGTAAAGTGTCAGTGAGAATTGTCGATTCAGCATGGCCTTAGACCTAACTAGAAGGCTTGCGTTCTGATTCATCCCCGAACTATGAGGCCGTTCATCCTTGACGGACCCGAGCGCCAATGCGGTCCCTAAAGCGCAGATTGCCAGTGAGGACACAAAGACATTGAAGAAACTTCCAGTGACCAGCAAAGCTGCGCCCAACGCCGGTCCGAGGGATTGACCTAGCGCGGCGCCCGTAGATGTATACGAGACCACCTCCGTGGATTTTCTTTCAGCGATGCCCAGCCTCACCAGATAAGACAATACAGATGGGTGGAACAGCGCTAGGGCAACTCCTTGCAGCGCGCGGGCAAGTAGAACGACGTTGGCGTCGGGGACCAGAGCGTACAAAGCCATTCCAATTAGATTAGAGGCGAATCCGAGAATTATGAAGAGCCTATTGCCATACCGATCAGCGAGAGATGAGGCTGGTAACCGACCCAAGAAGGATACCACGCTGTTAGTGGCGTATGCTGCTCCCACTAGTAGGGTAGTAGCACCAAGCGATAGAACGTAAAGACCCAGATACGGCGTAATCATGGAGTTTGAGGTAACGAAGCTGAAGAGTACGAGCCAGAGAGGAAGTATTCTGGCAAAAGTCCTACTCACTCAGGGATGCCCGAAGCGCCGCCAGTTGTGCCGTTAATAATGTTTAGACACATTCAATCGTATCAAACTGCGGATGACAGGCAAAAATCACAACAGTGTAGTCAATCTCAGAGGGATAGGTGAATTGCGAGTCTTTCTCACGTAGCAAAAACTTAAATGGTCACCGAAGCCCGCAATGGTTTCTCGAAATCAAGATTGAGCCTTCTTGCACTTCGGTCTTCCATGCTGGGTACGTTAGCGCTGATCGTCGGGATTTCTACTCTTTTCTTCGCAGCGATCGTCAACTATTTCGGTCCTGGCATCTCTTCAGCAAGTGGTCTTTTTGTTGTAATATCGATGGTAGTAGCCTTTAATGTAATTCAGTGGCTCATCGCGCCCTACTTGATTGGTGCACTTTACAGGGTGCGCGACATCCCCGAGAGTGAAAATCCTAGGCTCTACTCTATGGTGAGGAGCATCTGCGAGAGGACCGGCATCCAGGTTCCACGATTGCAGCTGGCAGATATCCCCGTCCCAAATGCTTTCGCATACGGGTCGCCTGTCGCAGGCAATAGAGTTGCCGTAACATCAGGCCTTCTGAACATCCTGGAGGACGAGGAGGTTGAGGCCGTACTAGGTCATGAGCTGGGTCACCTGAAGCATCGTGACGTCCAAGTCATGATGTTCCTCTCAGTACTTCCAGCGATCTTCTACTACATTGGATTCTCCTTGATGTGGTCGAATATGCTCGGAGGGAGGAGAAATCAACGCGGCGGTGGCTTAACTGTTCTAATTGGAGTAGCGTCGATAGCGTTGTACTGGGTTCTTACCCTCTTTGTGTTGAAATTCGGAAGGCTGAGGGAACTCTATGCTGATCAACACGGAGTGCAATATGTACCCGATGGCGCTAGGAAGCTCTCCGAAGGTTTGTCTAAAATTGTGATGTCAACAGGGAGATTTAAGCTGAGAAACAGAGAAACACCCATGAATAGCAGTTTCAAGTCACTTTTCATAGCTGACCCTGACAGGGCAGTCGGAGAGGTCTCCCTGCTCCAGAAATATGGCTTCAGGAGCGACAGTGAATTGGTACAGGCTGTGATGTCGACGGAGATGACTACAGGGGACAGAATCTTAGAGATCCTCTCTACGCATCCAAACATAGTGAAAAGACTAAAGGCTCTACAGCAATCTGGCTATTGAACCGAAGAAATTTCAGTCGTCTCATGTGAATTAGGCTTAAATACGATTACAAAAAAGCATTCGTTGAGGTTCTGTCTCATGTCCTCTTACAGTAAGGGTCAAACTTGGGCGGCTCTGAAGAAGAGTTGGAAGGCTTACAAGATCGCTAAAGTTCAAAAAGATGCAAAGAAGATGAAGGACTACGCGGAAAGGATAAGGACTCTTCAGAAGGACTTGGGCGTTGCCCAAGCCAAATTCCCCGACTTAGGTCTAACCTGATCAGCCTTCCAACCTCACTATTTTTTCAATAATCGTATGACCCTAGGCGTTAACGAGGCGCCTAAGGATACTCTCATGAGTTTCATCAACGGTTTCAACTCCCGTGTTCAATAGGACACACGGAATATCCCATTCCTCAAAGATTAATCGGAAATAGCGCTCCTGTCTTTGGTGATCAAGCTCAAGCAGATACGGATTGTACCAAGGTTCGTAACCCATTTTCCCCCATTGTTCCTTTGGTCCCGCACCTGGTCTGATTTGGTATTCGCCTTTCTTGAGGACTTTTATAGCCTGGTCTAGATCAAGAACCACCTCTGCAGGGCTGTGATCGTCCCTCCTGAGCAGAACAATAAGACGTATCTGAGCGCTGTCAGCAACCTTTTCCGGTCCTAGCAGAGCCTCCCTAGGAACCATCGCGCGTGAATTTCCAAAGGCGTAGTAGCAATGAGTGAAGCCTTCGTTGAACACGCATTTCCCTCCTGTAAGGCCACATCCATCATCACCGACTGGGTATTCACAATCCTCCTTCCTAACCGTGACGTTCTCTACATTGCATCTGTCAAAAACTTCCCTGAGCCATGGTTGGTCCTTCTGGGTCTCGGTACGCATGTAGAGGCTTTTTTCAGGCTGCGATCCGACCAACGGAGGCTTTGGATCTGAAGGCATGCGATCGGGGAATTTTACATAGACCCAATCGTCTCCAATAATTTTTCCTTCCGGATGAAGAAAGAGTTTGAACGCCTGAGTCGTTTTGCCAGTTCCCGTGGGAGCTACTATCACGACGCCCTTTCCTGCAAAAGAAGCTAGGGCACCATGAATGGAAAGTGTGTTGAAGTTCTTCTCAAGAATCGCTGCAGCCATACCGAGAGCCCAAGACTTACACTGTCCATAGTACTCCGTGTTGACGAAAAGTGAAGTATGAAGATCGGGGGAGTAATACGCACTAGGCTCCATGTGAAGTACGCCGTTCACCGAATAGAGGGTTGCCTGTTCTGCTGTAGATTCTCCTACTATGAGCCAGTTTGCCAGCCAGAAGTCGTATTGGTGACGAACGTTAGTAATCAACTGAACGATTATGCCGTTGATGTCAGCCTTCGCTCTGTAAACTTCTCGTCCGTATAGCTGGGGTCTGACTTGTTCAAGGAGCTCGTGCATCCGTTCCGCTGGGGTATTCTTGTCCGCCTTCACCCTCGCCTTTGATGCCGTGATGTAGTTGTTGAGCTGAATCAAACGGCGGCTTGGCTGTGTTTCGCGAACTCTATATTTCGCTTTTGAGGTGAAGTCTGATATTCGGCAAGGGCTCTAGAGACATAGATTCAGGAATCTGCAAATCACGACGCATACTAGGCTTTACTTCTTGCGACAACCACGAGGACAATGCATGGTGCTCTTCTTACGATTTCGTATTCGTCGTGTGGTAAGAGGCTTCTATGCCCGGTCTTGCCGGTAGAGAGTATGATGAGGTCTGCCCCTATGTCGGCTGCGTAGGTTGAGACATCTTCTCCGATCTTCCTGACAGGCAGAATTCTCGGGGTTAGCAACCTTCCTAGCGAGTGTATGTAGTTCGCTATAACTGATGAGAATTCCTGTTCTTCCCTCCTGAAGATCTGTGGAATGGCAACCGCATCTAGCGGTACGCTGGGGGGAAGGTGCACGACCTTGGTAACTAGGATTTCGACATCAGGTACCGACGCAGAGCTTGTTAATGCGCCCGCGAGTATAAAGGCCCGCGGATTAAGTTCTTCCGCCAAAACCGGAATGACAATTCGGGAGGGATTTTTCGGTATTGCGAGGCCGGCTTTAGGTGTCTCAACTAGAACTACTTTGGATCGGGCGGTCCTTGCGACTCGGTCCGAAACCCTTCCAAATAGTTCGGTGAAGAAGGCTTCTCTGTGAGCTGACATTACTATGCTTCCGCAATCAAATTCTTCACTCTTCTGAACTATTGTATTCGCTATTTCAGTTATGCTTGGAGAAGCCGTCCTAAGCTCGACTTGTTCAACTTTGAACATTACCTTGAGTCTCGAAGAGAAATCTTTCAAGCGATCGAGAAAGTGAGTCCTCTTTTCTGGTTTGTCCTCCCTCGTCTTGACATGAAGGATTCTCACCAATGATCCAGTGCATTCAGCCAAGTAGAAAGCTGCGTAAACGGCGTTCCACTCTCTCGCCTCGAAAGCGAGGGGCAAGAGGATAGGTAGGTCATCCCAACTCCACTCGATCTTTCCTAATGGTGGTCTGCTCATGGGGTTCGTTCGCTGGCTGATGTTGTTCTCTTGCGACGATTGTATAAAACGTTGGCAAGTGCACCGATGACGGTTAGCGTACCGCCGATGATCAGCGCATTAGGGTGCAGTGTTGGTAGTACAACGAGGGAGGTGACAAAGGCTCCCAAAGGAATGAGAATAGATCTCCTGCGCGAGCCTCTCTTCCTCAGAACAAGCCCACTCGCGTTAATAATCGATAATCCAAGAAGATAGCCGAAGTTAGTTGCATAGACCATAAAATCTACATCTTGGGGGATGAGGAAGATGGCAGCTGTTACAAGGCTAGCGGCTATTCCGTAGTAAGGTGTTCTGAAGCTCCTGTGTAGTCTGAAGAAGAACCTCGGAATTCGGGTATCTCTGGCGAGCGCGAAAATCGTCCTGGCAGATGCTATCATTGCGGCGTTTAGAGCAGCCAACGACGCGAGCATCCCTGCTATAGCCATTATCGTACCTGCCCTGCTTCCAAACACCGACACTGTCGAATCGACGAGTGGTGTCTCTGAATTTGCTATGAGCGATCCAGGACTGAGGCCAACCAGTATGGTCACAATCAGGGGGAAGAGGACAATAGAAATCAGAATCGTTAGAATGATTGCCTTGGGAACTATTACAGAACCCATCTTCACCTCTTCGGTTGTGTTTGCAATTATCTCAAATCCTATGTATATCGAGTATACGTATCCCGTGAGGAAGAAAACCGGTGATAATCCATGCGGAAAGAGTGGATTGTACCTAGAGACCTGAATATGTGGAATGCCCGCAATTACAAAGGCGGCTAGAACCGCTAGAACCACTCCTGAAAGGATAACCTCAGACCTTCCGGATTCCTTGGCTCCGATGAAGTTGATGAGGGAAAAGAGTAGTATCATCATGAAAGAGACGCCGATCACTGATAATTGTGGGAAAACATGCGCGAGAGAGAGACCGAACGTATATGCGCTAAGAGACGCATATGCAACATTTCCTATCCACATCAGCCATCCGGACAGAAAGGCTGGAAAACCGCCGAATGCATGGCTTGCGAATGAGTAACCCCCACCAGCCTCAGGAATGATTGAGGCCATGTATGCGTAGTTAATGGCGGTGAGCAGTGTAACTAAGCCCGCGATGATGAATGAGACGATTACCGCAGGACCAGCTAGAGAAAAGGCGAAGCTGGGCACGACGAATATGGTTGGGCCGATGGTAGCGCCCATTCCTATCATGGTCGCCTCTAGGAGACCGAGTGAACGTTTCAGTCGGATGGGCTCCTCTGGGGCGACCAAAGCTCTTGAACCTAGGTGATTCCCGCAGCGTCTTCTGCGCTTATTCTAATGGTTTCCTCTCTCTTGGGGAATGGACATTTTCCGGGATTCTGTGTGCGCAATTGACCCCCTGGGGGGTGTAGGCTAAGAGCAGATTATCATAAGATTTGACCAGAAAATACAGATCTCGCAGCTCATAGGCAGAAGTGGTTGAGTTTTCCTCTTGGTTTGTTGCTGATTTATAGGATTTACATTTTAGGAATTTGATACTAATCGATAGGTATGGTTAGCAAGCTCCAGCATAAGTTGCTATCTGGTATACCAGTTGTAACGATTTGTTCTGATGATTGTCGAAAAATCATTTATGGTTAGATCAACTGCAATGTTTTAGGCAGCAAAGCTGCCTTGGGTAACTTAGCAGTTTAGGCATCTCTAATAGGTTTGTTTGCGATTTTTAGGATTCTACCGGTGGCTCTTTGATAGTTTAGCTCTTTTGGCTTGACGACGCTAGATACCCTGTGTGGGACCCCTGTCAGAAAAATTCTCATTGAAATTTTTATTTTTTTCAGGTTTCGTGCGGACTGCATCTTCGTCCGTGAGTCATTGGGCAAACGATTTATCATCTTTCCAAGATCTTAATTGAATTGCGGGGGTTGCCAAGCCTGGTCAACGGCGCAGGGCTTAGGTAGCTCTCTTGAGAGACCCTGTCCCTTAGGGGTTCGTGGGTTCAAATCCCACCCCCCGCACATTAGTTTCACTCCACCCTGCCTGACCTGTTCGACGGTTCGGATTACGGTGAACGTGACATCTCGACGCCTAACATATATTCCTAGTAATGAGAACCCAGAACTGATGGATAGGCAAGAAGGAACTAACCTTCCGGATTACGTGAGTAAGAATCGTTCAGCCTGGGACCGTTTGGCACAGCAGTACGTGCAACCTGCCCGCCGGGCATGGAAACAGAAAGAACCGAGCTGGGGCATCTGGGACATATCAGAGAGCGAAGCGCATCTCTTGCCCGAGCAGGTCCGCGGACTTGACGTGATTGAGTTGGGCTGTGGAACTGCGTATGTTTCGGCATGGCTTGCACGTCGCGGCGCCCGTGTTACAGGGATTGACAACTCTGAAGAGCAACTCAAAACGGCTCGCGCTTTGCAAGAGGAATATGGACTCTTCTTTTCTCTAATTCACGGGAATGCCGAGCAGGTGCCTCTGCCTGATGCTTCCTTTGATTTGGCAATTAGCGAGTATGGTGCGAGTATTTGGTGCGATCCCTACCGGTGGATTCCAGAGGCGTCGCGACTTTTGAGACCAGGAGGGCAATTGATATTCCTTGTCAACGGCACTATCCTCATGCTTTGCGTAAATGATGACGAGAACGTTCCCGCATCGCCTGCGCTTGTCAGAGATTACTTTGAGATGCACCGCTTTGAATTTCCAGACAGCGGGGGGTCTGTCGAGTTTCATCTTGGATATGGCGACTGGGTTCGATTGTTGAAAGCAAATTCATTCGAAATCGAGAACTTGATAGAACTTCGGCCACCGGAAGGAGCTGTAACGCGTTACCCCTACGTGAAGTCAGAC
>Ga0213870_1000210_pt1 | contig 30624 bp, 27 predicted proteins | sample WICALVC2017_Meta_FD_160119 | JGI IMG/M metagenome (GOLD analysis project Ga0213870, IMG submission 160119) | Freshwater microbial communities from subterranean cave lake in Wind Cave National Park, South Dakota, United States - WICALVC2017 | ecosystem: Environmental > Aquatic > Deep subsurface >... | reverse complement strand
AGTACTGCGGAGCGGTTGAACAGTCGATTGACAGGATGAACCACTGCCTACCGAGGGTGAATTTGGGGGAGAGACGGTGATGGTTCGTGGATACAAGAAAATGTAATACTCACCCAATGGGTGATTCGTTTTTAAACAATAAAATCTGTCATTCTTGAGCCAGCCCCATTTGGCACATGTTCATGTGCCGCTATTCCTATCCTCGATAGACTCATTCGAGGACGAATCTGGTTGTATTTTCTCGAAACTTCAAACTTGTCTTCGACTTGCTCGGGGAACCAGATCAGTCCTCGAATAATTCTATGGGGGACAAAAGATTTCGAGGATGACACAAAACTCATTTCTATCTCTGTTCTTGGGTGACCTATCCAGCCCTCAACCTTTCTAATATCGCCTGCATATCCGCGGGCGGGGGGGCCGAAAAGAAGACCTCCTTCTGTGTTGCTGGATGAAAAAAACCTAATGACGCCGCATGAAGCATCTGTCGCGCCGCGCCTAATTCAGAGACGCGGGCCGTCCGACCTCCGTAGACTTTGTCCCCTACCACCGGATGAAAAAGATGCGCCAGATGAACCCGAATTTGATGGGTGCGACCTGTCTGTGGCGCTATATCCAGCAAGGTCGCAATCTCAAATCGCTCCACGACGGTAAAATGCGTTTCGGCTTCACGCGGGCGATCTGTCCGAGAAGAAATCTTTTTGCGATCCGACCGATCGCGACCAATCGCTAAGTTGATTTTTCCCTCTTTTTCTTTCATCACACCCGCCGCAATGGCCAGATAGCGCCGTTTAATCGAGTGGCATTTAAATTGGGCTGAAAGAGATTCGTGTGCAGTATCCGTTTTGGCAATAACCATAATCCCGGATGTATCTTTATCCAAGCGATGCACCACCCCCGGCCGCTCCCGGCCCCCTTTCACCGTTAAATCATGACAATGATGCAACAAGGCGTTTGCCAATGTTCCGCTTAAATGCCCCGTCGCAGGGTGAACAACCATCCCGACCGGCTTGTTGACGATTAGCAGTTCTTCGTCTTCATAGACAATATCAATCGCAATCGGCTCTGGGACTAAGTCAACTGGCGAGGGCCTCATCACCAATAGCGCAATCTGATCCCCCTGTTTTACCTTGAAGCTGGATCGAGTGGCTGATCCGTTGACTAAAATGAGTTCTTCATCAATTGACCTTTGTATGCGGGATCGAGACACCGGAAGCCGTTTTACAAGGTAAAGGTCAATCCGCTTGGGTGTCCCGGAAACGTTAATCAATACGGGGGCACCGTGCCCTGCGGGGGGACTGCTAATGGTCGGCATGTTTCTTTTCCGAGTAAAGATGGAGCATGAGCAAGGTAACCCCTACGGTAATGGCGGAATCGGCCACGTTAAACGCGGGCCAGTGATAAGTACCGATGTAGAAATCTAAGAAATCTATTACCTCGCCCATTCGAACGCGATCTATAATATTCCCCATGGCCCCGCCCAAGAGGAGAGCCAGCGAGGCCGTCTGCCATCGGTCATCTTTAGGGACTTGATAGACCATCAGGGCTAGAAAAGACAATGCCACTAAGGAAACACCAGAAAAGAAGGCGGTGCGAAAAAAACTGCTTTGTCCCGCGAAAAGACCAAAAGCGGCCCCCGGATTGCGCACATAGGTTATGGAGAAAAGGTCATGAATAATCGGGAGCGATTCATGAAGAGAGAAGGCATGGTCTATATACAACTTGCTGACTTGGTCTAGGACAAGCACGCTTCCCCCCACAAGGGCTAAAATAAAAAATTTGGTCATATATCGGCAGCCTTAGAAATTATATAAATACAATTGTTTTATTGTCGTAGACTAATATACGATCTTCTACATGCCAAATTACAGCCCTAGCAAGCACCATTCTCTCAATATATTGGCCTATCTGTTTTAATTCACCAACGTTATGCCGATGATTTACCCGCTCTATGCCCTGCTCAATAATAGGCCCGGCATCTAAGTCTGCTGTCGCATAATGCGCCGTTGCCCCAATGAGCTTAACACCTCTATCAGAGGCCTGAAGATACGGATTTGCCCCCACAAAGGCGGGTAAGAAACTATGGTGAATGTTAATAATCTGATTTGGATAATGTTTAATAAAATGAGGGGTTACAATTTGCATATATCGTGCCAGCACGACCAGATCAACCTTTCCGGCCATGAGTGCAAGCTGTTGCTCTTCGGCCTTTTTCTTTTCTTCCTTGTCAACGGGAATCACATGAAAAGGAATCCCTTCTGCCAAAGCCAGTTTTTCAAGATCAGCGTGATTTGAAATAATCATTGCTATGTCGGCTACAAGGTCTCCCGAACGTTTCCGCCAGATTAACTCTAGTAAAGCATGTTCCGCTTTGGATACAAAAACGGCGATTCGTTTGATCCGACTTGCCAAAGAAATCTGCCACGCCATATTAAACTGATGGCCTAATAACGTAAAAAGCGCTTTCAGGCTTTCTTCCTTTTCTTGAATGTTGGCAATCTGAAATTCCACACGCATAAAAAAAATGCCGCCTGTAGGATTAGATGTATGCTGATCCGAATGGACAATATTGGCCCCTTGTTCAAATAAAAATTTCGAGACAGCCGCAACAATGCCGGGGCGATCTGGACAAGAGACTAATAGTCGTCCAATTTCATTCATTTCCATACCCTTTTTTCTATTTCCAAAAATAATGGCCTGACCGTTTCTGAATTCAGCGCAGATATCCCAATGGCTTCATACCTTCTACAAAGGTTCCCCACGTATGCTGGATCAATAAGATCGATTTTGTTAAAAACCAATAGTTGGCTTTTTTCCCCCACCCCTAGTTTATTTAATATATCATGTACGGCCTGAATATGTGATTCAAATCGCGACGAGTGAATATCCACAAGATGAATCAGCAAATTGGCATCTTGTAATTCGTCTAGTGTCGATTGAAAAGCATCTAAAAGATCAGGGGGAATCGCTTCAATAAAGCCGACTGTGTCGGTAAGAAGCGCCTCTCTTCCTTGTGCAAAATGGAGACGGCGTGTGGAGGTGTCTAGTGTTGAGAATAAAAGGTTTTCGGTTTGAACATCGCTTTTTGTGAGGGTATTGAGCAAGGTCGATTTCCCCGCGTTGGTGTAACCGACAATTGAGAGAATCGGAATCCGTTGCGAAGCCCTTTTTGTTCTTCGTTGGGCACGCCCTTGGGACAGTGTTTTCATCTCCTTTTCTAAATGCGCGATTTTATCCTGCGTGCGGCGGCGATCTATCTCCAGCCGCGTTTCTCCTGGGCCTCGGCCTCCGATTCCACCAGTGAGTCGAGAAAGAGAGGTGCTTCGTTCATGGAGTCTAGGGAGGCGATATCGCAATTGGGCTAGCTCCACCTGCACCTGCGCCTCGCGTGATATGGCGCGTTGCGCAAAAATGTCCAAGATAAGCGCAGTGCGATCTAAAACCTTCATTTCAGTAACCTCGCCAATGGCTTTGGTTTGAAGCGAGGTTAATGTCTGATTAAAAATAAGAAGATCGGCCTGCATTTGCAACGCTTTCATAATCACCTCTTTGATCTTGCCAGACCCCAAGAGAAATTTTGGATGAAGGTAATGGGGGCGTTGTATAATGGATTCGATTGGGTTGAGTTGGGCCGATCGTGCCAATTCCGCAAGCTCTTCAAGCGATTCTTCCTGCACCATCTTGCTCTGAAGCGCTACGCTGATCAGCATGGCCCGCTCCTTCTTATCCTTTGTTGTAACCGTTCGTGCTTGCACGTCAAACGCCGCGTAAATTGTTTCAAGAAATGCCGTTCCCGATCTGTCCATTTGATGAATCAATAGCGGAGGATCGACTTGGTATATTTTCCCTGCTTTGTTGGGGGGGAGAAGATGCGCCATATAGATGCGGTCGGGGAGACCGTTTGGAAGAACGCCAATGGCGACCATGAGGTCTAATCGAAGCATGGCCAAATCGGTTAAATCGTCCTCCGAAAGCGGTTCGTTTTTCAGATGCGTATGAACAAGCCGAATGCCGCGAAGGCCCCTTTTTATGGCACGAAACTGCGATAGGTCGGGGATGAGAAGCTCCTGATTGGAACCAATGATGACCGCATAAATCTCTCCCTCTCGACTGATCAGAAGGCCGATTTGCCGCCCAATTTCAGATGAAAGGGTTGTCAGCAAGAGGGCAATATCGTGCGGAAGAATCTCGTTCGGTCTGATCTTGCGGCGGCTGATTTGCTCAAGCCGCGCCATCTCGCTTGATTTTAATCCGAAGGTCTTACCGAATAAGTTCGTATTATGCTCCTACAGCGACAAAAACTGATCCCTGTGTTCTTTCCCAATGATATAGCCCACGCAATCTTTGGCGCCGCACCGACAGGGGTACTCGCCGAAAAACGCTGCATCAAAACCATAGTCGAATGTGAGTTCCTCTCCTTCTTTTATATGCCGGATAGAGCGTATCCAAATCTGCCCAGTTTCTTCTTCTGACTCACAATTGGGGTCGCAGGAGTGATTGATGAAACGCGCGTTATTCTCGGGAATATCGCCATCAATGTAGGTCTTGTCCTCAAGCTCGAACAAGCATATGTGGTCGCGTACGTTTTGTGCACTCCAGCGACGATCACTTTCTTCCTCTGAAATCTTCTCACCCAGATACGCGATAATCCGCGTTCCATCGGGAATATTCTCTTTCGCAAAAACACCAGTGCCATGAATTGTTGACCGCCGAACTTCAATAGACATGGTCTACTGTAGCATGGGTAAAAGCACGATTCAACTATTTGCTTGCCGTACGATCATCCTGCCTTGTAGAATGACGATATGCCCACAAATCAGACAGACGAAATAGCCAACACAAATAAGCGTATCTCTTCGGGAGGGGTTGTTTATAGAATCAATGCGGGTAGGGTACCCTGCGAGGCGATTGAGGTTGTGCTCATTTCGCATCTCACGCAAAAAGGATTGTGTGTCTGGTGTCTCCCTAAGGGAACTGTTGAGCCGGGAGAGTCACTGGAGCAAACGGCTTTGCGGGAGGTGCGTGAAGAGACGGGAATTACAGCCCGCATACTCGAAAAACTGGGTGAAATTCATTATGAGTTTTATTCAAAATACGATAAAGCGTTACTTTTTAAGACCGTTCATTTCTATTTGCTGGCGTATATTTCTGGCAATGAACAAGATCATGACGATGAGGTTGATGAAGCACGCTGGTTCCCCATTCATGCAGCAGAAACATATCTGACACACGCCAATGAACTGGCGATGCTTCAGAAAGCGATCTACTCCCTTAATGAGATTGGTGTTTTGCCTCCCACCAGTTTGCCCCAACCCCCAAGTCAACTTTAAGTGGGACAGAGAGAGGGAGTGCTTCCTCCATCAGTAACGCCACCTTTTCTCGCATGAAAACAATCTCGCCTTCGGGCACCTCAAAGAGAAGCTCATCGTGAACTTGGAGGATCATTTGGCTTTTCACGCCGCGCTCTTTCATCCATTTGGAAATAGCGATCATGGCCAGTTTAATAATATCGGCGGCCGATCCTTGAATCGGGGTATTGACCGCAAGCCGCTCTCCCATCTCTCGCACTTTCCTGTTGGCACTGAACAACTCTGGAATCTCCCGTCTGCGGTTGCAAAGCGTTGTTACATATCCGCGCTGGGCAGACTCGTGCCGTGTCTTTTCAATAAACGCTTGCACGCCATGATAATGCGCGAAATAAAGATCAATATACCGTTTTGCCTCTTTCTGGGGGATGCCTAATTGCGATGCAAGTCCAAAGGGGCTAATACCATACACAATGCCAAAATTAACCGTCTTGCCGACCCGCCGCATCTCTTTTGTTATCACCTCTTTTGGAAGGCTAAATATCTCGGAGGCGGTTTTAAGATGAATATCTTCACCCGTTTTAAAAGCGTTTACCAGTGCGGGATCGCCCGACAGATGCGCCAGAATCCGAAGCTCAATCTGATTATAATCGGCCGTGAGGAGCAGTGATCCTTCCTCGACAATAAAGGCTTGGCGGATTCTTCGTCCCCATTCTCCCACAACAGGAATATTCTGAAGGTTTGGATCGGTCGAAGAAAGTCGTCCGGTCGCCGCTACGGTTTGATTTAATTTTGTATGCACCCGACCTTCTTGATCCACAAGCGTTGGCAAAACATCGACATAAGTTGATTTTAATTTTACCCCGTGACGATAATTTAATATCTCCGATGGAAGTTCATGCTGGAGGGAGAGATGTGTTAAAACTTCTTCGTCTGTAGAATAACCTGTTTTTGTCTTGCGAAGGGGTGTAAGATGAAGTTCATCAAAGAGGATTTGTCCTAACTGTTTTGGCGAATTGATATTAAATTCCCTTCCCGAAAGTGCGTAAATTTTTTTCGTTAATTCGGCGAGCGTCTGTTCCAGATCTGATGACATTGCTTTCAGTAGGGGAACATTGATCTTCACCCCCGCCTGTTCCATCTCTGATAGGACGGCCATTAAAGGAATTTCAATATCCGAGAAAAGAGAGGAAAGCCCTTTTTCCGCAAGGAGAATGGAAAGTCGCTGACTGCATTCCGCCATGCTCATCCCGTTTGCGATGGTTTTGATAGCGTGATCCCGCTTTGTGGGATTTAAAAGATAATCCGCAATCATTATTTCTGCAGGGGACATTCCTTCAAAAGACGGAACGCCGTTTGCGGTTTCTGTTTGTATGGAATCGTCTTTAGCCTTTTTATCATTCCCAAGCCAGTTCCGTTTGGGACATGTTCCGTGTGGCACAGGTTCCTGTGCCGCTGATTCTATCGGGAGGCGATCATAATTCCGGGTTATCTCTTTTAGAAGGGATGAAAATTCTAACTCCTCCAAAAGGGGAACAAGCTGTTCCATATTGGGCGTGGAAATCTGATAGGTCTCAAGATTAAAATCAATGGGGCAATCGGTATCAATCGTAGCAAGCGATCGGCTAAGACGCGCTATCTCTTTTTCTTTTTCCAATGACTCCCGCAGTTTTGGTTTTTTGATTTGGTCGAGATTTTCTAATAGGTGTTCAATATTGCCCCATTGACCCATCAAATCAATAGCAGTTTTTTCGCCCACGCCAGAGACGCCCGGGATATTATCGGCGGTATCTCCCATGAGGCCCATGATCTCAATGATTTGTGAGGGCGCTACCCCAAATCGCGTGTGGACATCCGCCTCTGTAAAGCGTTTTTCTTTCATCGTATCGTACATCGTAATATGCGGAGAGATCAGTTGAAACATATCTTTATCCCCGCTGACAATCGTCACATCAAGTCCTGCAGACTCTCCTTTTTTAGAGAGCGTTCCAATGAGGTCATCGGCTTCATATCCTTCGCGCGAGATTGAGAAAATCCCATAAGCCGCCACAGCGCGGTGAATATAGGGAATTTGAACTGCAAGGGTGTCTGGCATGGAGGGCCGATGGGCTTTGTATTCTTTGTACGCAGTGTGACGAAACGTAGGGCCTTTGGTGTCAAATGCGATGGCCAGATAATCGGGGGCCTTCTCATTCACGATCTTCATGATCATCTTGATAAAGCCATAGACGGCGTTTGTGGGAAGTCCGGCGGTGTTTGAGAGTTCGCGCAGGCCGAAATATGCGCGAAAAATATAGGCGCTGCCATCAATGATATAAAATGATTTCATGGAATTATATATTGATTATTTATTTTCTTTTTATCAGTTCACTAAAGTGAACTGCAAGTGAACATCGGTTCGCCTGAACACTTTCGAATTTTATTGTCTTGATTAGACCACTAAAACAGCTTTTGTATCATCCATCCCGCCATGAAGATGGCCATGCCAGTGCCTGTGAAGGAGAACAAAAAGTTCATACTGCCGTCCTGAAGCACGGAGACGATCCAAGCATTCAAGACAAGGAGCAGGCCTGTTGCCTGAACGATCCTTCCAATATAGTAAGGTGCCTTTCCCATCATTAACTTCCCCCTACGACCTGTGCACGGCAGGTTGCACACACAATGAGAAACCCGTCACCGGTCTGTACCGCATGGGTTGGCTCATCATCCACGCCACAATGGTCGCAGGGATGCGGGTTCTTGTAAGGCTCATTGATGACGTTCGCAGGTTCATAAGGCATGGCACCTCAGCTCCACAGTCGAATAATTCCTCCGCCGATCACCGAATCTCCCTGATATAAGACCACCGACTGGCCCGGGGAGATTCCGCGTTCAGGTTCATCAAAAAGAAGCCGCAACGCGTTCTCATCGGCCTCAAACAGCGTTGCTTCCTTTGGAAATGATCGGTATCGGATTTTTGCTTGGACGCGGATTGGCACATTTGGAACCCCTTCTCCCCCCCACACGACCTTGTCGGCGGCCAATTCTCTTTGCAGCAGTGAATCCGCGTAACCAACCGTCACTTCATTTTTGACGGCGTTTATTCGGGTGACATAGACCCTTTCTCCTAAAGCGATATCCAAGCCCCGACGCTGTCCAACAGTATGAAAGGCAACCCCCTTATGTGCGCCAACGACTTCTCCTGATGCCATTACAATCGCCCCAGGAGAGACCGCTTCGGGTCTATTTTCTTCTAGGAATGTCTGGTAATTTTTTTGGTTCACAAAACAAATCTCCTGGCTCTCCAAAATGTCTTCATAAGGAAGCCCCAAAGAGCATGCTTTTTTATACACATATTCCTTGTTCATATTGCCGAGCGGGAAGAGCGTTGCCGCGAGCTGTTCCTGGCTTAAGCGATAGAGAAAATAGCTTTGGTCTTTTTTCTCATCAATTCCAGCTTGTAGCGTGTAACCGGTTTCACCCCTCTTGATTCTGGCATAATGGCCCGTTGCCAAATCTCCTCCCATTTCACGTGCAATATTAAGCAGGCCTCCAAATTTAATCAACTCGTTGCAACGAACACAAGGGTTGGGCGTTTGTCCTAGAAGGTAGGTGTCACAAAAATCATCAATGATTTCGGACTTAAACGCTTTTTGAGCATCTATCGTATGATGTGGAATATCTAGCTGTTTGGCTACGTGTCGGGCCAGTCCCACTTTGCAACAGGAACGGTCTTGCCATCGCTTCTCATCCTCCGCTTCGTCCTTCCAAAGTACCAATGTAACACCGATGACGTTATACCCTTCTTCTGTGAGCAAGGCCGCTACAACAGCAGAATCAACGCCGCCACTCATGCCAACAATAACAGGTTTTTTATCAGACATGGTTACTGTTTTCTTGTTTTTAACTGTAAATTGGCACCCGTTCCATTCTCTGGAGGATAGAGCGAGTCTCTGTCAGAGGGCATTTTCCCTGCCCGCACAGCAGGGATATCTGGCTCTGTAGCATGTTGCATCTCGCATACGCCATTTAAGAACGCACCATCCTCTATGATAATCGTATGGGTTGTTAAAGATCCCGTCACAACACATTTAGCCAACAATTGAATTTTTTTGCTTGCATGAATGTTCCCATTGACTCTCCCACCAACGACGACCATTCCAGCCGTTACCTCTGACTTCACGACGCCCGACTCCCCAACAATGAGCATCCCTTGTGTGATAATCTCCCCTTCGATTTCTCCGTCAATACGGGCCGTTCCTTCAAAAGTTAAAACCCCCTTAAAACGGGCACTTTTCCCCAAAAAGGTCATGATCTCCTGTGGGGCTTCCGGCTTCTTTTTATTAAACATTGTCACCTCCAATTTGTTATATGGATAATCCCTCACAAATGAAAACCACTTATGATAGAACGATAATATTTTAAGCAAATACAATGCCATTAAATTCTATTTCATTAAATGCTCTAGTATTCTATCAAGATCATCTAGGGAATAATACTCAATTTTAATCTCTCCTTTATTTTTATTTGTTCCAGAAGGGACGATATGCACCTTGGTGTGGATTGCCTGTTGAAGCTTATGCTCTAAATCCCTCACCTCCAACGACAGATTTCCGACGGTTCTCAGAGGCCCTACCCCTTCCTTTTGACGCGGTTGCGTCTTTTTGGCGATTGTCTTGATAACGGCCTCCACCTGACGCACGGAAAGCCCTTTTAATTTTATCTCCTCCGCAACTTGTAACTGCAACTCTCTTGTTGATAGGGAGAGTAGCACCTTCGCGTGCCCTTGGCTGATGACGCCTTTCGCAATCTCGTCCCAAAGCGATTCGGGAAGCTGTAGCAAGCGGACTGTATTGGCCACAGACGACCGGTTTATCCCCATTCTTTCTGCGATCATCTCCTGTGTCAGCGAAAACTCCGAGAGAAGCCGTGAAAATCCCTTTGCCTGCTCAATTGGATTGAGTTCCGCACGCTGAATATTTTCAAGAAGCGCATATTCCATGGATGTTTTATTATCAATATCCTTGACAATCGCAGGGATTGTAGAAAAACCAGCGATTGACGCGGCCTTCATGCGACGTTCTCCTGCAATCAGCTCATACTTCCCGCCTGCCTGAGAACGAACGATAATGGGCTGAATAACGCCATGATTTTTAATTGATTTTGCCAGTGCATCCAATCCCTCTTTATCAAAAATCTCCCTCGGCTGATACCTGTTTGGGATAATTTTATCAATATCAATCTGCATCGGGCCTGTCTCAAGGCTGCCTTGTGGGGGATGAGGCAATGGCGACATCAATGCTGCCAGTCCCAATCCTACCCGTTGCGTCCCCTCTGTTCCACCACCCATTCCGTGGCCAAGAGCCTTACGTTGCATGTTGTAATACCTCCTGGGCCAGAGAAAGATAGGACTCTGCCCCTCTTGATAAAGGATTATAAATAAGCACTGGCTTGCCGTGGCTCGGAGCTTCAGCCAGCGTGATATTGCGCGGGATAATCGTTTTAAAAACAAAATCTCCAAAGTGGGACTGTATCTCTGTTACAACCTGCGTATTGAGGCTATTGCGTGTATCGACCATTGTTAATAAAATCCCCTCAATTTTAAGGAGCGGGCTAAAACGCCCCCGAACCTGTCTAAATGTCGAGAGCAGTTGCTTGAGTCCTTCCATCGCGTAATACTCTGCTTGCATCGGGATAAGGAGAGAATCGGCGGATGTTAAACCATTTAAAGAAAGCAATCCAAGCGACGGGGGGCAATCAATCAGGACATAAGCATAAACATCCGTGACCCCTTTTAATCGTGATTTTAAAACTGTTTCACGTGCATTTATCCCAACGAGTTCGATTTCAGCCCCTGCTAAATCAATTGTAGACGGGATCATGTCCAGCCCAGATACGGATGTCCGAACAACCAGATCAGACCATTTTTTTGTGCCAATGATAAGATCATAGACCGATCCACGAACCGTTTCAGGTCTAATCCCTAAGCCACCTGTTGCGTTCCCCTGAGGATCAAGGTCAATGAGTAGCACTTTCTTGTCGGCAAAAGCCAAATAGGCCGCAAGGTTTACGGCAGTCGTGGTTTTTCCAACACCCCCTTTCTGATTGGCAATTGTAATCGTTTTCCCCATACCTCCCTTGCCTGTAAAAGGGGTTTGATGAATCAAATCCCTATCCCGTCCTTTGTCTTCCCAATTCAATCATCAATATAGAGACTGCCGCAGGCGTTACACCTGAAATACGTGAGGCCTGTCCCAGAGAGACGGGCCGAAACCGATTGAGTTTACCCCTAACTTCATTAGAAAGCGAAGGCACCTGATCGTAATTGAATGCAACAGGTATTTTCTTCCCTTCCATCTCCTTAAACCGCTTTACATGACTCTTTTCGCGTTTGATATAGCCATCATATTTTATTTGTATTTCAACCTCTTCTAAAATGTTTTCCGGCATGTCCAAGTCAAAAGCATCAGAAATGGTCTCAAATGATATCTCTGGCCTTTTTAATGCTTGTGCCAATGTCGTAGAGGGAAGCAAGCCAGATATTCCCAGCCTTGTCAGTCTTTCTAACGCCGCAGGATGCGCCTTCATTGCTGTTTCATTAATATAAGACATTGTTTTTACTATATTTTCATGTTTATAAAGATAGCGTTTATATTGTTGTTCTGATATTAACCCAAGCTGATACCCCTTTTCCGTGAGACGAATATCCGCATTATCATGTCGAAGCAGCAATCTGTACTCAGCACGAGACGTAAACATCCGATATGGCTCTTCGGTGCCAAGCGTTACAAGGTCATCTATAAGGACACCAATATATGCCTCTGATCGATCCAGAATGAGCGGGGCCTCCCCTCTTAACTTCAATACAGCATTGATTCCGGCAATGATCCCTTGTGCACCTGCCTCTTCATACCCGGACGTCCCATTGATTTGGCCAGCATGATATAGTCCAGAGACCCTCTTTGTCTCAAGGGTTGGGTAAAGCTGGTGTGGCGGGACATAATCGTATTCAATCGCATATCCGGGCCGAATCATCTTTACATGTTCTAACCCGGGGATTGTCTTCAAAAAAGCAAGTTGCACTTCTTCTGGTAATGAAGTTGAGATGCCGTTTGGATAAATAACATTGCTGTTTCGCCCTTCAGGCTCCAAAAATACCTGATGCCGTGGGTGGTCTGCAAATTTCACGATCTTATCTTCTATAGACGGACAATATCTTGGGCCTATACCCTTGATGACCCCAGAATATAGAGGCGATTCAGAAAGATTACCTCGAATAAGATCGTGTGTCATTTCATTTGTATACGTAAGGTGGCATGGTAGCTGGTCAACCGAAAGCATCTTTGTAGCATACGAAAAAGGAATCGGAGGATTGTCTCCATACTGTGGGACTAATGCTGAAAAGTCAATAGATTGTGCGTCAAGGCGCGGTGGTGTCCCTGTCTTTAATCGTCCTAATGTAAATCCAAGTCCAACCAGTGAATGCGATGCTTTTTCGGAAGGGGCCTCCCCGATTCGCCCTGATGAAAACGATTTTTTGCCAATATGGATCAGGCCCTGCAGAAACGTTCCCGTTGTCATAATGACCGCTTCAGAAAAAAACCGCTCCCCTCCAGAGAGGACCACGCCGTATGTTTTATGATTCTCAACAAGAATTTCGTCAACCATTCCTTCTATGACGGTAAGATTTTGTTGATTGAGAAGCACCTCTGTCATAACATGACGATACACATCTCGGTCTGCTTGGGCGCGCGGTGCCCGCACTGCTGGCCCTTTACGCTTATTTAAGATTTTAAATTGGATGCCTGCCTTGTCTATGGCGCGCGCCATCTCACCCCCCAATGCATCTATTTCACGCACAAGATGGCCCTTTGCAATGCCACCTATGGCAGGGTTACAAGACATCTGGCCTATATTGTCGAGTTTAAGCGTTACAAGAAGCGTGTTAGTGCCCATTCGGGCCGACGCTAAGGCCGCTTCCGACCCCGCATGGCCAGCACCCACAACAATGACGGAAAAATGATTGTCCATTTGTATTATGTCCGTGTTATTTCCGGATGTTCCACGTGGAACATTTATATGCAAACCACCCCCAGCCCCTACTTAGCCAAGAAGGGGGGCATATCAGGGGCATCAAACACCGCTTCGTCCTACCTGTAAGAGGGAGTCGGGGTATGGTAAAAAACCAAATGTTCCACGTGGAACATTCCTAAAAATACGATTATTAGGCTAACGTTTCTCTATGGTTCTTCTCCAGATGAGATAAAACTGATTTGGTAAGTTCATCTGGTGGAATGGCGCTCAAACAGGGGAATCCCTTATCGTCCGTAAAGCTTAATACGCTAGTGGAATCAAATGGTTGTTTTGGGGCGATGCTCTTCCACCTTCCATTTTTTGCCTTCTCGTTTTTATTCAGATATTCAGCCAGATGGGTTGTAGATCGTTTAAAAATGGGGGGTCTTCTTACGGTATCTGCCCATGAATAGTAGCGGTAGGATAGGTCGTAGTCGTATCGCCCCCCGTTCCGCCCGGTGGCCCCCTTATTTTCCTGAATGATTAAAAAAACATCCCCTTTACAGTAATAATCTATCGCTTGCGGGGCTGGCTTAACATGATCCATAACAACCGTTAGGCCCTCATCACGATATTCTTGTACCCATACGGCACGCTTCTCAAACATCTCCATTGATGCGACAATTTGATCAAATTTTTCGCGCCAGAGATCGCCATATTCATCTTTTCGTTTTATAATGTCAGGGAGTTCTTGTAGCAGTATTTTATAGTATATAGCATCTTTTGGCCCTGAAAACGCTTTCCATTGTTTTCGGAACGGAGATGCTTTGGCGTGGCATAGCTGGTCTATTAGCAGATTGGTCTGTACCCCATTTTCTGAAGAAAAAGATGAAAAATCACATGCTTCTGCTGTATCAATGAGTATTTTTGTCATCGTTTCTGCCTTGTCTGGGTAAAGCAGCGTAAAAACAGATAAGAGGCCATCGGTATCAAAGTGATTATTCGTAAGAATATTGGCGTGTGGGAAAAGGGTTTTGTAATAACCGTCCGAGATAAAATTCAGTGCGATTTCGGTAGAGGTATCTGCCTTTAAGGCCGCAGGGGTTTCGTTACCAGCCCAGTGGCTCAGGTGATAACTATTGGGGACAAGGCCGTCAACGGATATTTTGCGAACCGATTGCATTGCATCTTCATAAAAATAGAAAACCATCGCACCACTATAGCATAATTGATTTTCTCTTGAAAAGGGTTGGGTATCTCCCCAAGAGGCCTTATTCTTGTTCTTTCACTTTCTTTTTCGGCAAGAGCACCTTGTCTCCCTCCGAAAGCCCTTTTATAATAACCGCGACCGTATCGTTTTTAAGGCCGACTTCCACCAATTGATATTTTTTCGCTTCGCCTATAGAAGGCAAGAGGACGGCATCTCTCCCGTTGAATTTAGTCAACACAATCAGCGGAAGGGTCAGGACATTTTTTTCTACGGCGGTGATAATATCGACATTTGCAGTCATTGATGGCATGAGGCGTTGATCTGGATTCAGAATCTCAATTGTCACCTCATAGGTAATCACGTTGTCATTCTTTTCCCCTTTTGGAGATATCTTGACAACCGTTCCTTGGTACACTTTGTTGGGTATAGCGTCTAACCGAATTTCAGATTTTTGCCCCTCCTGAACCTGACCGATATTCACTTCGTTTATTTTCGTCTTAATCCACATCTTGGAAAGATCGGAAATCCGCATGAGCGTGGTTCCGCCAGTGACAGCCGACATGCCAGAAGAAACAATCTGCCCTTCCGAAACATTCACTTCTAAAACAGTTCCAGAAATCGGCGAGAAGACCGAAAATGCGTCCATCGCCTCCATTGTAAGATCCATTTTGAGGACTTTTTGATAAAGTGCCTTATTGCTCCCTAATGTCAGTAAGAGCTGTCTCTTTGCCAACTCATATTGAATCTTTTCATTTTCTGCTTTCTTTTTTGCCCCTTCCATCTCTTTCTTAGAAATAAATCCTTTTGCAAAAAGTTCGCTCATTCGTTGATGCTCTGTTTGTGCATCCTCCCAAGACAGTTGCCCCTGCGAGACACGCGCACGCGCTTCTGCCACTCTTTGCACTTGGTTTGATTCCGGTTGTAGTGTCGCAAGCAATGTCCCCGCTGTCACACGACTTCCCGCCTGCACAAAAAATTGCTTCACTTCCCCCGCTTGTTCTGATTTTATTTCAACCGCATTCACCGGAACCAATGCCCCCGTTTCTGTTGCACGTGCAATCACATCGCCTCGTAAAACAGCAATGTGATCTTCTTCAATCATGGCGGGATGCCGCTTTCCTCGAAAGGCATAAACCATAACAACCAGTAAGAGTAAAAGAAAAATGAAAATGATTTTTTTTCTCATGATAATGAACTCGTTTTAATCTGATATTTTTCAAAAAGGGTTCCGGTCACTTTATATAGATTTGCCAACGATTTATTATAATCAATGATCGCACGAAGCGCGTGTACTTCGGCGACAGCCACATCGTTTTGAAACGCGATGAGGTCATGATTTGAGAGCAGTCCCAAGTGAAACCGTTCTGCCCCTGCAGCAAGCTGTTTTTTAGAAAGCGCCAACGCCCGGGAAGTCGCCTTTATTCTCTCAAAATCAGATTTAACCCGCCGTTCTCCCTCTCTGACATCTAACTGTATTTGTGCGATGAGCCTCTCTTTTTCAATCTGCAACTTCTTCCGTCCCGACTTTTCTTTACGAATAACCGCCGCCGCCGCTTTGTTTCCAATCGGAACGGCAAAAAGGAGTCCTGCGGACCAACGATAAAAACCGCCTGAACCCAATTGATCAAAAGCATCTGAACCGTGCTCCCCAATGCCAGAAGGGCCAATAATCCCCACAAAGTCCAACGAGGGACGAAGCTGACTTTCCGCGATTTCTACTGATACGTTGCTATTTTCAATACTACCCCCCGCCACTGCGATTTCAGGCCGATTTCGTAACGCGGATTTCAGCAAGTCATTTAAATCCTGCTGTATCTCATCTGATACGGGACGATCTGTCGGTAGGATTCTTCCCGAAAGACCCATGAGATTTTCAATTTGGTCTTCCACGTCATCTACCCCTTTTCCCGCAATAATGACAGCCTCTTCGCGTGATGCAATTGCGCTTTCAGAAACTAAATTTTCAATCGGCGCTAAAAGCCCAAGCGTCACTTTCGTTTGGTTTAATTCTAAAAGTTGCTTCGCTAAATTCAAAGAATCTTGCTGTACAACAAGATTTTCTGTCTGAAAAATTAATTCCCAGTAAAGAGAAACGATCTTAAGCACAATATCCATTACGCGGGACTGAAAAGTCAGCAACGAAATATCGTGTTGTTTTTGGGCAATAACAAGCGGCCCTTGTTTTATCTTTTTGCCAAATCCTCGTAAAAGAGGCTGTGTCCATTTGACAGCAAGATCGGTCTGAAAGGTTGGATTTGTACTCTGAAACGAGGCATCGGTTTTTTGTTGCGTGAGTGTCAGATCGGTTGTCCCCCCCCATCGAAGCAGTTTTGCCCAGCCCAACCCGATTTGAACCTCTTTCTGTTCAAAGAAGTTTGCACCTGTTAATCCCGTTTCTGCAAACGAAGTCGATCCCCGAACAGACTTTTTTAGATCGGCACTCATACGAAATGACAGATCAAATAAGGCGTCTTCAATCTGCACCGCCGCATCTCGCAAAACAATATTTTCTTGCTCAATCTGAAGTTCTGAATTATTTTGAAGGCCAATCTGTACGGCCTCTGAAAGAGACAACAAAACAGATTGCTCTGCCGCTTGCAGCGGACGTTCCGCCTCTGCGACAGACACAGAAAATACAAAAAGGAAAAGCAAAAAAAAAGTTTTCACGATTGAACAAAGCCGGCGAGTGGGATTGAACCACCGACCTGCTGATTACGAATCAGCTGCTCTACCACTGAGCTACGCCGGCAAATATGGGGTTCCCTTTATGGCCTATCCCCTTTTGGGTGAGGGGATTAGTCATCGTCAACTACAATCTGCTCGGATGCCACTCGGGTCAACAGACGGTCTCGTACCACTTCTCCTCTTTTTCCTAAAAAGCCCAAATCCTTGCCATCCAAGGAGACTTCAGCCCCGCCCCCATTTCCCATTGTGAGGAGGAATGTTTTATCTGCTTGCCAAACAGCCTTCTGTCCTACCTGCAAAAGCACATCCTTTGTCCCCTTGCCATCAATCAATACTTTTACCCATGTCGGCTCGCGCGCCTCCAAGGAAAGGACAAACGGTTTAAGCGTTGCGTTCATTACAGAAAGATCGCTTGGAACTACTTTTTTTGGAGCGATATCAGAAGCAACATCGGGCTGTAGGGCCGGCATAACTGGGGCATCATCAAGAGAGGCCGTATCGGGTGAAATGGGTGAACCGCTCTGGGTTTGAGTCGGCGCTAAAATCGCACTATTTTTATGCTCCCATGGGGCGTAGAATGTGAATAAAAAAACGACCAAGAAACAAACCACAGAAATCCCTATCCACCGCGAATAGTGGGGTGTTTTCTGAATCCTTGAACCCACAGTTCCCATATCCACTACCGGTTTTCGAGATAGTGGTTCAGCATCCCGTAACTCAACTCCCATAGGGAATAATAAGGTCTGAGCTGGAGTTGCCTCTGTCTTTGGGGGATCGGCGGAGGCTGAAATAGGGGTAGCGGACGCGGCGGATAAGCACTCTGAAAGGCGGTGCAGTATTTCTGCTTCGTCCACCTTGAGAAATCGGGCATAACTTCTTACAAAGCCTTTCACCGACACAGGGCTTGCTATCTTATCAAATTGCCCCTCTTCAATAGCATTAATAAACACAGACTGAATCCGTGTCTGAAGTGCCACTTCTCCCACAGAGAGATGTTTTTCCTCCCGCTTTCTACGAAGTGTTTGTCCTACGGTTTCCAAAAGATCATCCAAAACTATACCTCCCTATTTCAGTGACTCTAAATTTTTTTTTGCATTTTCCGCTTCCGGGCTTTGGGGAGCAAGTGCAATGACCTTTTTAAACTCGTTTGATGCGAGTTCACGAGGTCCCTTTTGAAAATAGAAAGAGGCCAGAAGATAATGCGCCATGTGATCGCTGGGGGCGACAGCAACAGCTTCTTTAAAAGAGGCGCGGGCCTTTTCCAATTGATTTTGTCTGACATAAATTAGACCCAAATGCCAGTGTGGAAACTGCGGCGTTTCATACTGTAAATTTTTTAGCGCTTCTTGGTAGGACAAAATCGCCTCTGCATCTTTTCCCAATGTCTCATAAATGTTCCCCAAATAATTATGTGCTTCTGAGTAGTTTGGAGCAATAGCAATCGTCGCTTGAAATTCTAAGATGGCTTTTGGATAATCTTCTCTTTGGGCGTAGACATGTCCAAGCGCATAATGGGCATCTTTATTCTCTGGATTGATTTTGACCGCTTCTAAGAATTCTATGTAGGCCTTCTGTACATTCGGAGCACTGCTATTGAGGTTCGCAATGCCAAGCTTATGCCTTGCTTCCGACTCTTTTTCTCTCCTAATCCTTGATTCAGAAAGCCCACAACCAACCAAAAGGAGTATTAGACAGAAGGCCAAGAAACCCCGAAGCTTAGGTGTTATATTCATAACCAGTCAAATCCTGAAATTCAATATATCGACGTTTGATATCGTCTTGCGTGAGAGATCGCATCCGATCCAGTGAGAACGCTTCTACGCAGAAAGAAGCCATGACAGAACCATATATTGCCGCTTGTCGAAGTGTTGTATCGCTAATATCCCCATTATTAGCATTTTGTGCGACAACCCCCATGAATCCTCCCGCAAAGGAGTCTCCGGCCCCGGTTGGATCAAAAACAGACTCTAATGGATAGGCAGGGACAGCAAATATCTTTTTGCCATTGAACATCAGCGCTCCATACTCTCCCCGTTTTACAATCAGCGTTTTTGGCCCTAAGGCGAGTATTACTTTGGCGGCCTTCATTAGATTGAATTCGCAGGACAAGGCACGTGCCTCGCCTTCGTTGATCATCAGGATATCGACCCCTGCTAATGTTTTTACAAGGCCGTCGCGACTTCCACTGATCCAAAAATTCATTGTATCGCAGGCAATCAGCTTAGGCTTAACAACCTGCTTCATGACATCAAACTGGAGTGATGGATCAATATTTCCCAAAAACAAGTAGTCCGCTTTGGTGTAGGAGAGCGGAAGTTTGGGGCGAAACGATTCAAAAACGTTTAGATCGGTCTTGAGCGTTTTCGCTTCATTGAGCTGGTACCCGTATTCCCCCTTCCACCGAAAAGTCTGCCCCATGTTCCGTTCCAGCCCCGCAATATCAATTTTTCGTTCTTTCAGAAAGTTGATATGCGCTTCTGGAAAATCTTCCCCGATCACAGCGACCAACTGCACATCGGTAAAAAAACTGGCCGCAGTTGAAAAATAAGTGGCGGATCCTCCGAGTCCCTCTTTTATTTCTCCAAAAGGGGTTTCAACGGTATCTAATGCAACAGAACCAACAACTAAAAGACTCATTTTTTTCTCCTTTCACGTTGTTATTGCCCGATTTGGCCGGTCAATCCAGCAATATCTCCTCATTTAGAAATATACTTTCCAATCAGGAGGTTTAAATCTTTCTTCGTCTTGCTCGGCGCAAAACGAAGATCCGTGACGATAGCATTCTTTAGCGCTGTACCACAACGACAACCTCTCTTCGCATCAATTTGTTGAACTGTGGCGGCGATAATCCGCTTAGACAATGCGATATTGGCCAGCAGGACTTTAATCACCATCTCGCTTGTGACAGGTTCTTCTGAAACATGCCAACAATCATAATCAGTCGATAATGCCAATGTCACGTAACACATTTCCGCCTCGCGCGAAAGTTTAGCCTCCGTGGCGTTTGTCATGCCGATAACCGAGACCTTCCAATCGCGGTGTACATCGGATTCGGCGCGGGTTGAAAATTGCGGCCCTTCCATACAGATGTAAGTTCCGCCCCGATGTACCGTTGCTCCGGCGGCCTCTCCTGCATCCGCAACCGTTTTTGCGAGCGATGGACAGATGGGGTCTGCAAGACTCACATGTGCCACGATCCCATTTCCAAAAAAGCTGCTCTTTCTGTCTTTTGTCAAGTCGTAGAACTGATCTGGAACAACAATGTGACCCGGCGCAAGTTCTTTTTTCATGCTCCCCACTGCGCTAACCGATACAATTGCAGTAACCCCAAGTGTTTTTAGTCCGTACAGATTGGCCCGATAGTTAATTTCAGAGGGTAGAAGCGTATGGCCAACGCCATGCCTTGGCAGAAAGGCAACAGGAACCCCTCCGAGTTTCCCCAGCACGAACTTTCCTGACGGTTTTCCAAAAGGGGTTGAAATCGCCACCTCTTTGATCTCTTTTAATCCCTCCATCTGGTATAGACCGGAGCCACCGATAATCCCAATTTGCGCTTTTGGCGCTTTGAGTTTTACTTTAACCTGTTTCTGCATTGTCCTGCTCTGTTCCAGAAATTTGTTGGAAGATTATACCACACTCGAATAACAGTGCAAGCGTTTTGTGGCAATAATTTCATAGCCGAAAAAATTTGCCGTGGCAGAAAGCTTGATAAGTCATGCCAGTGTAATGTAGTATTACGTTGTAGTATACATTGACATTTACAATGAATACTAATAGAGTACAAGTATAAAGAAATAGTCAGTTTCGCTGCGATTGCAGTGTATGCTGGTTAAGCACTATCCCTTATCGGACTCTTTCCCCTATCCACTCTAAATGGTAACATCGCCCCTTCACTTTGCCGATAGACTGATTGAACAAGCGAAGAGGCTAGATTCAAGATTGATCGTTGGTCTTGACCCTGACCTTGCGCATTTTCCTGTGGCACTGCACAACGCCATAAACCCAATTATGACAGAAAACCAATTAGAAGAGACTATTGTTGAATTTAATAGAATTGTTATTGATGCAACATCTGATTGCGCGGTTGCTTACAAACCGCAAGTTGCGTTTTATGAGCAATACGGTATTGCTGGAATGCGGGCATTACAGCGCACTATTGAATTTCTACGCAGTCGTGATTTGATAATCATTTTAGACGCAAAGCGTAACGATATCGCACATACTGCAGAGGCTTACGCACAGGCTTGGCTCTCTCCATTTCGAACCATTCCCCCATCGCAGAATCCCTGTCTGGTCGATGCAATGACAATAAATGGATATCTTGGAAAAGATGGAATTAAGCCATTTTTAGAAATGAATCGTGATTCTGGCCTGTTTGTATTAGCGAAAACATCGAATCCTTCTTCGGGCGATTTACAGGATTTATTGCTTGCCGATGGGCAAACTGTTTATGCTAAAATGGCACACCTTGCCAACCAATGGGGGAAAACAGAGATTGGCAAGAGCGGGTATTCAAGAGTCGGGCTTGTCGTTGGTGCAACATACCCAGAGGCAACGAGGCAACTAAGAGAAATTGCCCCTCAGGCACTCTTTTTAATGCCAGGCGTTGGGGTACAGGCTGGCTCGTTAAAATCGATTGCGATTGGTTCAGGCACGTATAAATTGGGTGCGTATGCTACAGCATCTCGAACGATTTTATATCACTACAAGCCGGAAGATATAAACGGGGATCATTGGATTGAAAAACTCAAGGAAAATGTGAGCGAACAGGCAAACAGACTAAAAATAGCAATCCAACAAGAACTCAACCTATAGACAATGCTCTTTTTAAAGGCATCCTTTTCTTGTTTTTTGTCTTGTTTTTTGACCGGTATCGTTTTATTCTCCCCTTATCCCCTTACTGCGGCAGAATCGCAGGGCACGTTGCCCCCGATTTCTATTGTGGTCACATTACCTGTGCTGAAAACGCTGACGGAAAAGGTTGGCGGACGGCACATCGCAGTGACATCGCTCATTACCGGATTGGAAAGCGAGCATACTTATACCCCAAGACCTTCCGATATTATTGCTGTTAAAAATGCTAAAATGCTTGTAAAAATCGGGCTGGGGTTAGAGGCATGGCTTGACCCTTTAATAAAAAATGCCGACGGCTTCAACCTGCTTACGGTCACCACATCAGAGGGTGTTCCTCTGATGCAAGAGGGGAATCCGCATATCTGGCTGGACCCGGAGATCGCGAAGATCATGGCGCGGCACATTGCTAATGGATTAAGTAAAATTGATCCTGCGCGACAAGCAGAATATCAAAAAAATGAAACCAATTTTGCGCTGGCATTGGACCAGTTAACAGCAGAGTTGATCGCCAAGGTCAGTAGAATAAAAAATCCAAAAATCATTACGCACCACCCCGCGTGGCCTTATTTTGCAAAAAGATTTGGATTTATAATAGCGGGAGAGATTCAAACCCAGGTGGGGAGCGAGCCTTCTGCCAAACGAATAGGGGCGTTAGTTCAATTGATCCGAGGTCAGCACATTGCCGTGATTTTGTCCGAGCCGCAACTCAATACAAAGATGCCGCAAATTCTTGCTGAGGAAACAGGTGCGCGGGTTGTGACCCTATCCCCAATGCCCACCACGCAAGATTATCTTGATTTTATGCGTCATAATGTCGAAACACTGGTTCGTGCATTACAGGGATTATAAATGGAAAAACCGCAGTCGGCATCCCGACCTATTATTCAAGCAGCCCATGCTACATTTAGCTATGCCAACAAGATTGCTTTGACCGATATCACGTTTCAGATTGCCGAGGGGGAGTTTGTTGGCATTATCGGCCCAAACGGTTCTGGGAAGACGACGCTACTAAAAGGAATATTAGGGCTTGTGCCGCCGATCTCTGGGGAACTACATATATTTGATTGTGCGTGTGAGCAGATGCGTTGCCATCATAGGGCAAAAATTGGTTATTTGCCCCAAAAGGGTTTAGTCGATTCTCACTATCCGATTACAGCGGGGGAGGTTGCCCTCATGGGGCGATATGGTGCGATTGGACTTTTTCGATCCCCCTCCAAAGCAGATAAAGCGATTGTGTTAGAATCGCTCGTCGCCGTTGGGATGGGAGCGCTTGCAGATTTCCCCTTTGGTGCCTTGTCTTCCGGCCAACAACAGCGGGTTCTCATTGCGCGCGCCCTTTCCCAGCGTCCTAAAATTCTGCTTTTGGACGAGCCAACCACAGGCATAGACACCCCTGCACAGCATCAGCTTATTGAGCTAGTCTGTCATTTGCACAAACAATATGGTTTAACCATTCTTTTTGTGACACATGACATTAATATGGTGAGTCCCGTGGTGGATTCGCTCATCCTTCTAAGAGGCCGTCTTTTTGGGAAAGGGGCTCCAAGCGATCTGCTTACAAAAGAGATTCTCTCGGAGGTGTACGGGCAGGAGGTTGTCTTAACCGAACGAGAAAAAACCCCTTATGTTATTGTCAGTGATACGCATGATACGCATCACACCTCAGGGGTGTAGATTTTTAAAGGTAACGCTATACTTGGAATAATGTTTTTGAGATGCACTACGTGTAAAACAAAAGCAAAGCGGCCGCTTCCCGTTATATCTCGTATTTCCCAAAATCTTCCGGTCTTAATCCTTCTAGCCATCTATTAATTTCTTCTGAACTTTGTTTTTTAACGAGTCCGTCATTAATGAAAATCGGGGCGTCGGCCCGCAAAGCCAATGCAATTGCGTCGGAGGGTCTGGAGTCGATTACCACTTCCCTGTCGTTATAGAAAAGGTGAATTTTTGAGTAGTAGGTGGAATCTTTTAAATCGGTTAGCACAACACTAATGATTTTTGCACTTAATTTATCAATAATATTGCTGATTAAGTCGTGTGTAAGCGGCCTTTGTGGGAAAATACCTTCCACAGCAAGGCCAATCGCATTGGCCTCTGGACGCCCAATCCAGATCGGCAACATTTCATTATCCTCTTCCTCCCGAAGTATGACAATAAACGCATTTTGGTGAGGGTCAAACACCAACCCCTGCACTTTTACTTGAACCAGTGCCATAAATTTAAAGTTTCCATTTTTTACTGTGTCATATATCTACAATGTTCATATCGTTTCCCCATCTTCAGATGTTGGATCGTAGGTTTCCTCTCCTGCATCTGGTTTTTCCGCAAGGAGGGCAACACCAACCAACTTCTCGCCCGCTTCGATATTGATCAGTTTAACCCCTTGCGTATTGCGACTCACAACGCGAATATCACTCACACGCAATCTGACAATCTTGCCGCCAGAAGTTATCAGCATCACCTCCTCGTCTTGAGAGACCTTCAACACCGCAACCACATTGCCATTTCGGGTGCTGGTCTGAATCGTAATAACACCCCGACCTCCCCTTCCATGTTGACTGTATTCAGAAAACGCGGTCCGCTTTCCATAGCCGTTCTCTGTCACGGTTAACAGCATGGCCTGACTGTTAGGTTCCAAAACCTCCATCCGAATCACTTCGTCACCTTCATGGAGACGGATGCCATAGACGCCCACAGAAACACGCCCCACCGCACGCACCTCATCCTCCGCGAAGCGATTGGACAGACCTTCCTTCGTTCCCAAGAAAATCTCATGCAATCCTCCAGTGAGTTCCACGGAAACAAGACGATCCCCCTCCTCTAAGTTAATCGAACGAATTCCGCCAACACGCGGGTTGCTATAGGCAGAGAGCACGGTTTTTTTAATAATGCCATTTTGCGTCGCCATCACAACAAACTTCCCCTCTTCAAAATGGGTCACAGAAAGGATTGCGGTGATCTTTTCTCCAGAGGCAAGCGAAAGCAAATTGACAATCGCCTTGCCTTTTGAGGCGCGTCCCGCTTCTGGAATTTTGTGTACTTTCAGCCAGTGCATCTGCCCTGTATCAGTAAAAAGTAGAAGAAAGTCATGGGTCGAGGCCGTAAAAAGATGCTCAACAAAATCTTCGTCTTTAAGACCTGTCCCAATCTTTCCGCGCCCGCCCCGTCGTTGACTCCGATAAAGGGTAACCGGATTGCGCTTGATGTAGCCCGCATGGGAGACCGTAATCACCATTTCTTCCGCAACGATAAAATCTTCCAGTTGGAACTCCCGCGTCTCATCTAAAATCTCCGTTCTTCTCTCGTCCGAAAACCGCTCCTTGACCTCGTGAAGCTCCCCCGCAATCATTTGCCGAATTAAAACATCGCTGGCCAGCAATGCCAACAGTTTCTCGATCTTTGCCAGCACCTCTGCATATTCGGCCAAAAGCTTATCCCGTTCCAAACCGGTTAAGCGCTGCAAGCGCATCTCAAGAATGGCTTGGGCTTGTAGCACCGATAAATTAAATTCGGCCATCAAGCCCGTCTTTGCCACATCTGGAGACGGCGACCGCCTGATCAGTGCAATCACAGCATCAATATGATCCAGCGCAATTTTCAATCCCTCTAATATATGGGCGCGCTCTCTTGCTTTCTTAAGTTCATAACGGGATCGGCGGACCACCACCTCGCGCCTAAAATCCAAAAAGTGAAACAATGCCTCTTTGAGATTTAAAACCTTAGGTTGTTGCCCCACCAACGCGAGCATGATGACACCGAAAGAAGTTTGCATCTGTGTATTATGATAAAGCTGATTGAGTATGACTGAAGCATTCTCACCCCGCTTTAACTCAATAACAATCCGCATGCCGTCCCGATCCGATTCGTCGCGCATATCAGAGATGCCAGTGATCCTTGCCTCTCGCATTTCCTCCACGATTTTCTCAATCAATCGGGCCTTATTAACCTGATAAGGAAGTTCCGTGACGATAATCGTTTCGCGTTCAGTCCGTTCGTTGACCTCCACAATCGCCCGCGCGCGCAGAATAATAGATCCCCGACCGGTACGAAAAGCATCCTTAATACCTTGTACGCCATAGATGATGCCGGCAGTCGGAAAATCAGGCCCGCGCACCTTGCCCATTAATTCATCTATTGTTGTGTCTGGATTGTCCAAAAGAAGTAGGGCACCGTCTAATAGTTCCCCAAGATTATGGGGCGGAATATTAGTGGCCATGCCAACCGCAATGCCGGTTGAGCCATTCATGAGCAGATTTGGAATGCGGGTGGGAAGGACGGTCGGCTCGGTATGGGTCTCATCAAAGTTCGGGCTAAAATCGACTGTTTCCATATCGATATCGGCCAACAGATCCTCTGCAATTTTAGTCAGTCGCGCTTCTGTATACCGGTAAGCCGCAGGGGGGTCTCCATCCACCGATCCAAAATTCCCTTGACCATCAACCAAGAGATAGCGAATATTAAAATCTTGTGCCATACGCACCATGGCGTCGTAAATGGCTGTATCCCCATGCGGGTGATATTTCTTAATGACTTCGCCCACAACACCGGCAGATTTTGAATATCTTTTGGTGGAAAGAAGCCCTTCTCGAAACATGGCATATAAAATACGCCGATGAACAGGCTTTAAGCCATCACGGACATCAGGCAAGGCGCGCCCAACGATCACACTCATGGAGTAAGCCAAATAGGCCGACTTCATCTCGGCTTCAAGATCCCTTATCGTTCCTTCAATCGGCATCGTGTTAAATCTCTAAATTCTTTACTTCCTGCGCGTGTTGTTCAATAAAAAGTCGCCTCGGCTCAACTTCCTCTCCCATCAGCATCGAAAAGGTCTTGTCGGTTTCAATCGTATCTTGAAGCTGTACCCGCTGAAGCGTACGCACTTCTGGGTTCATTGTGGTCTCCCAAAGCTGCGTCGGGTTCATCTCTCCAAGACCTTTGTACCGCTGAATGGATAGACCTTTTTTCCCGCGTTCCAATATATGACTTACCAAACCCGCCGTTGTTTTATATTCAACCTCGCCATCTGGGTCTGAAATTTTATACGGTGGGAATCCTAGCCCAATCCGCTGTGGAGAAAGATTGTATAACTCCCGAAATTCTGCAGAATCCACTAACGCCTCATCAATATGAAACCGTTTTTCAGCACCGTTCTTCTGCACACGACACGCAATTTTAAAGGATTCATGCTCTTCATCCTGATCAATAGACAATGCAACCGTTCCATCGGGCGATGCGGCACGCACCTTTTGCTCAATATCGGGGAGGAGCGTCATTAGAAAATTTCGGTCTTTCAAATGCGCGCCATCAAAATCAGTATCAGAAACCAATATACGCAATAGGTCTGAGTCAATCTGCTTTTTTGAAAAATGATCCAGAAGTGACTCAAAAGAAACAAATTTTTTAAAAAGTGTTCGTATTCTCATGCCGGATATTTTCTGGTCTGCACAGAGTAGTTGAACTTCGTTCTGTGCCGCAGAAAAAAGATACTCCCGCATGGCAGGTTCGTCTTTTATATATTGTTCCGCTTTACCCCGTTTTACCCTAAAAAGCGGCGGCTGGGCAATGTAGATATACCCCTTTTCAATCAGGGGAACCATCTGGCGATAGAACAATGTCAAAAGTAAAGTGCGGATATGGGCGCCATCCACATCAGCATCGGTCATAATAATCACGCGATGATAACGGGCCTTGGCAATATCAAAATCGTCCCCAACGCCGCAACCGAGCGCCGTAATTAGAATACGAATCTCCTCGGACGATATCATTTTGTCGAATCTAGCTCTTTCGACATTGAGAATTTTACCCTTCAGCGGCAGGATCGCCTGAAAACGCCGATCCCTTCCCTGTTTAGCGGAACCCCCTGCGGAATCCCCCTCAACGAGATAGATTTCACAGAGTGCAGGATCCTTCTCTGAACAGTCTGCAAGCTTTCCCGGAAGAGAGCCGCCATCCATCACATTTTTTCTACGAATTAAGTCTTTTGCCTTTCGCGCCGCCTCTCGCGCACGCTGGGCAGTAACGGCCTTCTCAACAATCTTCTTCGCGGTGGATGGATTCTCCTCAAAATATTCCGCAAGCGTTTCATTGACAGCAGATTCAACAATCCCCTTGATCTCCGAGTTCCCAAGCTTGGTCTTGGTCTGCCCCTCAAACTGGGGATTCGGAAGCTTAATAGAAATAACCGCCGTTAGTCCCTCTCGAACATCCTCTCCCGACAAGGTCTCTTCTTTTTTGAGAATACCTCTCGCCTGACCATAACTATTGACGGTTCGGGTGAGTGCCGATTTAAAGCCAATCAGATGGGTCCCGCCCTCTTTCGTATTGATATTATTGGCAAACGAAAATATGGTTTCAGAGTAGCTGGCGTTATACTGCATCGCCAATTCTAAAATAACAGCGCCCTTTTCTTTCTCCACGAAAATCGGTTTATGCAAAGGGGTTTTACTTTCATTGAGCATCTCCACAAACGAAAATATGCCACCAGCATAGCAAAATTCCTGCTTATGCTCAGTCCGTTCATCCTCTATAAAAATTTTGAGGCCCTTGTTTAAAAACGCAAGCTCTCGTAACCGTTGAGAGAGGGTATCGTAAGAAAACTCAATCTGTTCAAAGATAGAGGGGTCTGGAAGAAACGTGACCGTTGTGCCCCGCCGTTTGCTTTTTCCAGTGACCTTCAGCGGGAAAAGCGGCTTTCCCCGTTCATATTCTTGCTGATAGACAATTCCCTCGCGTTTGATTTCCAACTGAAGCTTTATCGAAAGCGCGTTGACGACCGAAATGCCCACGCCATGCAAACCGCCAGAGACTTTGTAAGTGTCGTTATTAAATTTGCTTCCGGCATGAAGAACAGTCATGGCAACCTCTGCAGCAGACACTTTTCTGTCGGCATGAATATCGGTCGGAATACCGCGGCCATTATCAATCACGGTGATAGAATTATCAATGTGGATCATGACAACAATATCAGTGCAAAACCCAGCCATTGCTTCATCGACCGAGTTGTCAACCACCTCATAAACAAGGTGATGCAGTCCCTCCAGCCCCGTGCCGCCAATATACATGGCCGGACGCTTGCGAACCGCTTCTAATCCTTCAAGTATCTTTATTTTTTCAGCGCCGTAGTCTGATGGGATATCCCCACCATTAGGAGGAGGAGATTGAGAAATTGTATCCTGTTCCATGTTTTGTTAGTCTTTCAACGGCATCATAATAGATGCAAAATGACCAGCGTCTTCTCGTATTAAACAAGAAGAGGTCGGGTCTTTAAACTCAAAGGTCACATTTTCTTCATCCAATACGGAGAGAAGGTCCAGAAGATATCGGGCACTAAACATGGTCTCAAACGGTTCTCCATGAAATAGTGTCTCAACAACTTCCCGGGCCTCTCCTATCTCTGGATTATTCGATCGCAAAATAATCTGCCCCCGCTCTATGTTCATTTTAATCGTGTCTGTTTTTTCATTTGACAAAATAGATACCCGTTCCAATGCCCCTATCAGTGCAACCTTATTGGCTCCAATTTTTATGTCATTATTATTTGGAATGACCTGCTGATAATTCGGATAATTTCCGTTCATTAATCGAGATGTTAAAATGATTGTTTTATACTTAAAAGTGAGAAGGCCTTTTCCAAATGTGATCGTGGGTTCTTCCTCCCCCTCACCCCCCTTTGCATCACTAAGGATCCGTTTCATCTCTAAAATCGCCTTTTTAGGCAATATCACCTGCTCTTCTAGCGTTTTTTCAGTCGTTCTCTTGATGATCGCATCAGATAAAGCAAGCCTATGGCCATCTGTTGCGACAAAACGAATCATACTCTTTAGCTCACTGACCTTTTGAATTTGAAGCAATAAACCATTTAAGACGTAGCGCGAGTCATTCTCACCTATAGCAAAAAGAGTTTTTCGAATCAGCTTATTCAGTATTGTAGGATCCACTGTTATCTTAGTATCGCCATCCGAAAGTGTGAGTGCTGGAAATTCTTCCGCAGAAAGCCCCGCAATTTTAAAATAACTGTTGCCGGACTCAATAGAAATCCAATTATTGTCGAGTTTTTCTATATCAATAATACCCTCTGGAAGTTTACGAACAATCTCAAACAGCTTATTTGCGGAAGCCGTTACCTTACCAGACGCAATGACTTCAGTAGGATAGTGGTCACAAATTCCAATCTCTAAATCGGTTGCAAAAAGCGATATATTTTCTTCAGTTGCAGTGTTGTTATTTTCCTCACTGGGTAAAATCTGTTCATTTGCGGAAATTAAAACATGCGATAGAATCGGCATCGGGTTTCTCTTCTCGACCACCCCATGAACCTGTTGCATCCCAGCAAAAAGATCCTTGCGTTTAATTCGGATTTTCATTTTTTATTTCCCAGTAAGCTTTTTTGTTAAAGTTTCTAATGTTTTTTTTAAATAAGTGTCCTTCTCTTTTGCTTTTTCTATCTGCTTACAAGAGTGGATTACAGTAGAATGATCCTTTCCACCAAAAGCCGCACCGGTCTCTGGAAATGAGGCCTTTGTGAGCTCTCGACAAAGATACATCGCAATCTGTCTAGGAAAAACAAGTGTTTTTGTT
>Ga0213870_1000209_pt1 | contig 30916 bp, 34 predicted proteins | sample WICALVC2017_Meta_FD_160119 | JGI IMG/M metagenome (GOLD analysis project Ga0213870, IMG submission 160119) | Freshwater microbial communities from subterranean cave lake in Wind Cave National Park, South Dakota, United States - WICALVC2017 | ecosystem: Environmental > Aquatic > Deep subsurface >... | reverse complement strand
TTATAAAATTTTTTTAGATCTACTTTGGCAGGATGAATTACTGATAGCTGCTGAACCTAGTTCGTTTTGAATTATCTCCACAAAAATGATTTACATCACTTCTTTTTGACGATAATTTTTTAAAAAAGGGGAGTATGAAAAAACCGTTTGCTATTGGAATTTTTTGTTTTTTCTTCTCAATTGCGTCGGCCTTTTCTCTAGAAATGACGGTGTTTGGTGATCACGATAGAAATGAAACTGCTAAACGTATTGCTAACCTTGCAGCAAGTTTAGAGCCAGATGTACATTTATTAGTAGGGGATTGGCATTACAGCTCAAGTGAAAAAAAAGCTAAAAAATGGTGGGATGAGGTTTATGCGCCTTTAAGACAAAGTGGCAGCATACTTTTATTTGCTCTAGGAAACCATGAAGCACTTCCTTCTTTTCAGTTCAATATGGATTTAGTAGGGATGACGCAAAGTTGGTATGCAATGCGCTTATCAGAGCATGACGAGGAGGATGAAACAAAATCTAATGATGTCTATCTGATTGTGCTCGACTCCAATCTTTATTCGTGCCCAAAACAATTAAGTTTTTTAAAAGCTGCGCTTGCTGAATCTAGAAAAGCTCGTTGGCAAGTTGTAGCGTTTCACCATCCACCCTTTTCTTCAGGAGAGGGACATGGCAGCAATTTAAAGGTGCGGTCTAAGTGGAGTCCACTATTTGATGAGTATGGAGTGGATCTTGTTTTAACAGGGCATGATCATATTTATGAGCGGACCCATCCTGTTTGTAGTGATGGGAGTTTAAATACTCGATGCCCTATTTATATTGTGACGGGAGGAGGGGGCCGCTCGCTATATCCTGTAACTAAAGAACAGCCCTATTGGTCTAGATCGCGCTTTAAAGAGCACCATTTTATGAAGCTTACATTTTTAGAAGATAAAATAGAAGTTGATGCTATAAAACAAGATGGAAGCATATTAGATTCTTTTGATGGGTATGATTAAAACAGTCCCTCATAATCCAATCGCTATAATCCGGTTATTTGTAGCTTCACCTACATAAAGTCTTGTTCCATCACTAAAAACATCCATAGGTGCTTGAAATAGTGTTTCGCTGGTGCCAGCAGTGTTTGATGTAAAACTAGACTGTCCTAAAACAAAATTTAAACTTGCAGCTGCAGCTGTGTTTGCTGCACTACTAGAAGAGCTACTCGAAGCAACACTTGTTTTTCCCCTATGAAAAGTCGGTTTTAAGCAATTGCTTAAAAACGCTAGTCCAATGACAAGACATGCATATTTTTTTATATTAATTACTTGCATTTTCCCCAATCTTTTTCCCTATAATTATTATATCAAAAAATAGTGTACTGAAATACTATAGTTTCATTAATTATTAATTACTTAATAATTGCGTTGTTGCATAAATAGGGCAGGAAAACAGTGGGATAGACTAGCCCTACCTTAGATTCTTTTGATGGGTATGATGACTATTAAGTAGCGCTACTCCTTTAACCGAGATATTGCATTTAAGTTAAAAGTTTAAACAAACCAGTCTTCAATTGATAATTGAGGAATACGTTGAAAATGCTTTAGATTATGAGTTACTATAGTTTGATTTCTTGTAATTGCACAACTTGCAATGATTAAATCCGCATCATCTATTGGATGACCTTTTTGTCGAAACTGTGCTTTTAGTTTTCCAAAAATTTCTGCTTCTTCTAGACCATGGATCAAGATTGGAATATCTTGAAAAAGCTTTTTTAGCACGGCAAGATTTTTTTCCTTATACGCTGAATGATAAGCTCCATAGTAAAGCTCACAAGCCACAATAAAAGGGATACCTAGTTGAGTTAAACCAAGTTCTATAATTTTTTTCTCAATCAGTTTATTACCATTTAGCCAATATACAATGATGTTTGTATCTAAAATGTACTTAGATGCACTCTTAGAAAAAATAGACATTACTTTAGTCGATACTTAAACAAATTACGTGCTTCATGTAGTTCCTGAATAATTTTTTCTGAACTTCTTTTATCAACCCAAGCCCCACAAAATCCTGTAGAATGTGTAGCTGTTTTAGGTTTAAAAAGGTGATTTTCCAATAAATTTAAAACTACTTGACGCAAAGTACAGTGGTTAATAACGGCATAACTTTTAAGTTGTAGGTGTAAATGATCAGGGATTTCAACGATAAGCTTAGCCATCTTAAAGATAGAATAAATCAAATATTGTAATATTGCAATATTGATTCCTCTTTTCATTTCATGTTGTTGAACAATATATTTTAAAGATTTACACAACTCATTTTTAGCGATAATTTTCAGTAAAATGTCCATTAAAAAACTTCTCATTGCCAATCGCGGTGAGATTTCTATTCGAATTGCCAGGACTTGTAAGCGCTTAGGTATACAAACAGTTGGAATATTTTCAGAGCAAGACAAACACTCTTTGCACTTGTCTTTTTGTGATGAGGTTTATTCTTTAGGTGGAGGCTCCATTGTAGAAACCTATTTAAACATCCAAAAAATTATTGAAATTTTAAAAAATTCCCAAGCTCATGCTTTACACCCCGGCTATGGATTTCTTTCAGAAAGAGCAGCTTTTGCGCAAGCTGTTTTAGATGTTGGCGCACTGTGGATTGGCCCCTTACCTAATACAATTGCAAAAATGGGAGATAAACTCCAGTCTCGTGAAACCATGCAAAAATTAGGGGTTCCCATTTTGCCAAGTAGTGAGGGCGCTTTAAGCGATGTAGAAGAAGCAAAAAAGTATGCACTAAAAATAGGATATCCAGTAATGCTCAAAGCTTCAGCTGGCGGCGGTGGAAAAGGAATGCGGATTGTAAACACCTCTCAAGAATTATCTCGTGCACTTGAGTCTGCAGCAAAAGAAGCTAAAAATTATTTTGGTGATGGAAGTTTATATTTAGAAAAATATTTAGAAAACCCGCATCATGTAGAAGTTCAAGTTCTTGGAGATGGCAAAGGAGGAGGAGGACATGTTTTTGAAAGAGAGTGCTCCATTCAAAGAAGACATCAAAAGTTATTAGAGGAATCTCCTGCGCCGTGGGGAAGTAAATTTCCTCAAGCAAAGCAAAAGCTGTTAGAAGTAGCTAATCAAGTCGTCAAAAAACTTCCCTATGCAAATGCTGGAACGCTAGAGTTTTTAGGAGATGAGCAAGGTGGTTTTTATTTTTTAGAAATGAACACAAGACTACAAGTAGAGCATCCTGTCACGGAGTGGGTTACTGGCCTAGACCTTGTGGAATATCAAATTCGAGTTTCGCAAGGTGAGTCCTTGTCAAAAGATCCTTTGGTATTTGCTCCAAATGGGCATGCCATTGAAGTAAGGATTTATGCTGAAAGTCCCTTTGAGTTTTTACCAACTGCTGGAAATGTATTTGATCTCTGCTTACCTCAAGGCCCTTTTGTTAGAGTAGACTCCGCTCTTTATCCTCAATATAAAATTCCAATGGAATATGATCCCACTCTTTTAAAGCTTTCTGTTTGGGGTCAAAATCGCGAGCAAGCTATTAGCCGCTTAAGAGGAGCGCTTAGTGAGCTAAGGATTTTAGGAGTACAATCTAACCAAGCACTTTTTTGGGCTATGACAAAAGAAAAAGATTTTAATTTAGGAAATTATTCTACTTCTTATTTACCACTTCATAAAGAAGAGCTTAAAAAAATATATCAAAAAGAGTGGGAAAAAATTTTGCCACTTCTATCTCAAATTGTAATTGAGAACAGTCAATCCCAAACTTTTGTTTCAAAAAATAATACTTCAGATAGCATTTGGGAAAAAACTTCATTACAAACCCCTTTGAAAGGTGAATTTTGAAGTACCAGATTATTTTAGCAGAAAGCGAAGAAGTTTTGGTTGAAGTTGATTATATTAGACCGACAGATTTAAATAGCTCCAAACATTTTTTTCTCCAATATTGTCCAGCTCATACAACACATATTGCTACACATTTGGGTTCTTACCATTTAGGAGCAGAGAGAGCTGGTGTAGCAGTATCTTTAGCGTTACAATCCAATACACATAAAACGATTAAAAGCCAAATGCCTGGAAGAGTAGTTAAGCTGCTCTGTAAAAAAGGTGACCATGTTATCAAAGGTCAACCACTTTTTATTTTAGAAGCAATGAAGATGGAAAATGAAATTCAAGCCCCAGCTCAAGGATTCATTGAAGAGGTGGGCGTTACAGAAGAGCAAAAGATTGAATCAGGAACACTGTTAGCAGTCTTGAAGATAGAAACTACCGGAGCATTCACAGGAAGGGAATGTGACAAAAAATTATGAATATAAAAACTAATTCTGGTATTCCCATTCAAAATATTTATGAAAACTCCCCAGACTCTTTACAGGAAAAATTAGGAAAACCTGGGGCCTATCCTTTCACGCGTGGAGTTCAATCTGATATGTATCGTGGAAAGCTTTGGACCATGCGACAATATGCAGGATTTGGGTCAGCACAGGAATCCAATGCACGTTATCGGTTTTTGCTTTCGCAAGGGCAGATGGGTTTGAGTGTGGCGTTTGATTTGCCCACTCAGCTTGGGTTAGATCCAGATCACAACCTGTCAACAGGAGAAGTTGGTAAAGCAGGTGTGTCGGTTGCATGTCTTCAAGACATGGAAGTATTGTTTTCAGAAATTAAGCTTCAAGATATCAGTACATCCATGACGATTAATGCAACTGCTGGAATTTTGCTCGCGTTCTATATTGCTTTTGCAAAAAAACAAGGTGCAGAACTTAGCAAGTTGCAGGGGACAGTTCAAAATGACTGCTTAAAAGAATTTGCAGCCCGTGGAAATTATATCTATCCTCCTCAAGCTTCACTAAAACTCACTACGAATGTCATTGAATTTTGTTCAAAAGAACTGCCAAAGTGGAATCCAATTTCAATTAGTGGTTACCACATTCGTGAAGCGGGATCCACGGCTACTCAAGAAGTAGCTTTTACATTTGCTCATGCCATTTGTTATATTGAGCAAGTTTTAAAAAAAGGGTTGTTGATTGATGATTTTGCACCAAGACTTAGTTTTTTTTGGAATGTACACAATGAGTTCTTTGAAGAAGTTGCAAAGTTTAGAGCTGCAAGAAGGATCTGGGCAAAAATTTTAAAAGAACAATTCGGAGTAAAAAAGGAAAGTTCACTTAAATTGCGATTTCATGCACAAACTGCTGGCAGTTCATTAACTGCTCAGCAGCCACACAATAATATTGTAAGAGTTGCTTATCAAGCAATGGCTGCAGTTTTAGGTGGATGTCAAAGCTTGCACACCAATAGTTATGATGAAGCAGTATCCCTGCCTACTGAACAAGCAGCAAGACTTGCATTGCGTACTCAACAGATTTTAGCTTATGAAACAGGCGTTACAAAAACAGCGGACCCATTAGGAGGAAGTTTTTATATCGAAGCACTAACCGATGAAATTGAAAAAAAAGTTTTAGAATATTTAAAAGAAATCCATCAAAAAGGTGGAGCTATGAAATGTATTGAAAATGGATTTATCCAAGCAGAAATTTCAAGTGCAGCTTATGAACAGCAAAAAGCTATTGATCAAAAAACATTAGCTGTTGTAGGAATAAATATTTTTACAGAGCAGGAATCTACAAAAATTCCTGTGTTTAAGATCTCTCAAGATTTAGAAAAAAATAGAATTTCAGAAATTAAAAAATTTCGATCGCAGCAAGATATTAAAAAAGCTTTAATAGGACTAGAAAAAGCTACTCGATTAGATCAAAACACCATGCCACTAACTATTAGTGCTGTTGAAAGTGGGTGTACGTTAGGTGAAATTTCTGACATTTTTCGAAAGGTTTTTGGAACCCACTTATAAATCTGGACTCAAACAAACTGCAGCCATTGCAAGTGCTGCTGCAACAGAAGCATTTAAAGATTGCAGTGAGCCTTTAGAAGAAATTTTTACTAAGTAGTCACAGTTTTGTTGTAGCAGTGGACGAATCCCTTTTTCTTCATTGCCCAGCACTAACCCCAGTGGAGAATTTTTCTTAATATGCCGAATGTCTTCTTTTGCGTGTTCAGAGAGGCCTGCAATCCAAAATCCGATTTCTTTTAAAGCTTTTAGTGCACTAACTAAATTTGTAGCTTGGCAGATGTGGACATGTTCGACACCTCCTGAAGCTACTTTATATACAGTATCCGTAATACCTGCTGCACGATCTTTAGGAATAATTATTCCATCGATTCCCATAAATGCAGCAGTTCGAATAATTGCTCCTAAATTTTGAGGATCCGTTATGCTGTCTAAAAATAAAACAACAGGGTATTGAGCATTTTTCGAGATTTGAATCTGGAGTTTTTGAACGAGCAAATCAAAATCAGAGTATTGGTAATCTTTTAAAAAAGCTAAGACAGGCTCTTCTGGATCAGACTTAGGATTTGTTTCAATTGGAATAGCTTGCTGTAACGCGAGTGCTTTTAGGTTTTCAATTCGCTTAGAGGTAATGCCTTTTGGGATTAATAGTTTTGTTATGCGATGAGGATTGATCCGCAGACATTCCTCAATGCTTCGAATATTACTGAGGATGATTCTTGCGGACATTATATCTTGTCGCCTTCCCATTCCATAAACGTTCCGGCTGGTCATGCTCTGGATCAATAATTCCTAGCAAACACTACGCGTGTCATAGATTTTTCTTTGCATCGAACGCACTGGCCTTGCTCAACAGCAGGAGTAAGTCTGTCTGCTGCATCCAGAGGAATGCAACGGATCGTAGCCTTAGTGTCTTCTTTGATAGCAAGTTCACACTCTGCTTTTTCACACCAATGGGCATGTAAAAAACCACCAGGAGTTTCTAGTTTTAGTTTAAAATCTTCATAAGTGTCCACTAAAAATGAGTTTTCTTGTCGCTCCTTTTTTGCTTTTTCAAGCAAATCATTTTGCATTTGCTTTAATTCTTGAACAATCGTTTGTGTTGCATCGAGGAGAAAAACTGTTTTCTTGCTGCCATTATCTCTTCTAGCAATAACAATCTGGTTTTTCTCAAAATCCCGCATTCCAAACTCTACTCGCAAAGGAATTCCAATCAGTTCGTACTGGTGAAACTTCCAGCCAACGGTGTGTTGGGTGTCTTGGTCAACTTTGCATTGGATATTATAGCCCAGATGTCCTGTAGTTTTTGGGTTTTTAAGTTCGTAAGCTAATTTTTCACAGGCATCAATTAGTTTTTTGTCTTCAGGCGTGCCTTTTAAAATCGGTACAAACACAACATGTGGAGAAGCAAGCCGTGGAGGAAGGATAAGCCCTTTGTCATCGGAGTGAGTCATAATGAGAGCGCCAATTAAACGCGTTGAGACCCCCCAGCTTGTTTGGTGGACGTATTGCCAGTTTCCACTTTGATCTTGAAACTTTGTTTCAAATACTTTTGAAAAATTTTGACCCAAATGATGTGATGTGCCTGCCTGAAGCGCTTTTCGATCCTGAAGCATCGCTTCAATAGTATAAGTCCTGTCTGCTCCCGCAAATTTTTCAGTTTTAGTTTTAATTCCTGCCATTACAGGCATGGCCATATAGTTTTCACAAAAATCTTTATACAAGCGTAACATTTTAAGTGCTTCTGTTTCTGCTTCAGACTGTGTGGCATGGCAGGTGTGCCCTTCTTGCCATAAAAATTCTGTTGTTCTAAGAAAGGGGCGCGTACGCATTTCCCAACGCACGACATTGGCCCATTGATTAATGAGTAGCGGTAAATCCCGGTAAGATTGAATCCACTTTGCAAACATTGCATTGATAATCGTTTCGGAGGTGGGACGTACGACTAGTTTTTCGTCCAGATCTTTTCCCCCTGCATAAGTAATGACAGCACATTGTGGAGCAAATCCTTCCACATGATCTACTTCTTTTTTTAAAAAACTCTCTGGGATAAAAAGTGGAAAATATGCATTTTTGTGACCCGTCTCTTTAATTTTTTTATCGAGTTCTTTTTGAATGTTTTCCCAAATTGCATAACCATTGGGACGAATCACCATGCAACCCTTCACTGGAGAATAGTCGGCAAGCTCAGCTTGTAGCACGATGTCTTGGTACCATTGTGAAAAATCCTGATTTCGAGGGGTAATTTTTTCAGCCATTATTGAAATTGCTCGGATTTGCGCTCTTTATGTTTTTGTACAATATTTAACAAGCGTTGTAGTTTCATGATTTTCCTTAGTTTTTCAGGCTTACGAATTCCACGTAAAAGCCCACCTGTTTGGTAAAGCTGTGTTTCAAGTTCATCCACTAATGCTGCAGCTTCTTTATCCGTAGGATTAAAATACAATATTAATTTATACGAAATACATGCTTCTTGTAGATAGCCTAATATTAAACAGGAGTCAGCATAAAGTCTTTGTGCTAAAAGGTTATCTGGAATTTTTTCAATATGTGGTTTTAAAGTTTCATAAACTTCCACGTAGTTTTTTTTATCATAACAAGCACGAGCAAGTGCAACTTTTCCCCCAATAAAATCAGGGTTTGAAGCTAGCCCTTCTTTGCAAATTTCAATAGCTTCATCAAGTAGACCTATTTTTCTATATGCTTCAGAAAGTGGAGCAAAAACTTTAGAAGTAGGATCTTCTTGAAATTGCTGTAAATATTTTAATAAAAGAGGTGAATAATGCTTCATAATTAACCACGAATCCCAGCTTCTTTTTCATTGAGAACTCGTGGAGTTAAGAAAATAAAAAGTTCTCCTTTTTCAACTTGGGTGGCCTTGCTACCAAAAAATAACCCTAAAATAGGGATATTTCTTAAAAGAGGGATTCCAGCTTCTGCTGTTCTCGTCGTACTTGTGTAAATTCCACCAATTACTAAAGTTGCCCCACTGTCCACTAAAACAGCTGTTTGAACTTGTTTTGAGTCCGTTGTAAAACTTCCTGTTCCACCAAGCTGTTGAGCGCTAGGGGCCTCTTGGCTAAAGGTAATTTTTAAATTGATACTACCATCATTTGTAACTTGAGGGGTGACTTTTAATTTTAAAATTGCACTGACTGTTACAAAGCTTCCAGCAGAGTTAGCACCAGCTGTAGTTGGAAGCTGTATCGTTTGGCCTTGGCTGATTTCAGCTGCTTCCTTATTTTGAGTAACGATTCTAGGGCTAGCAATAATTTTTGCACTAGATTCTTGTTCTAAAATACTTAAGAAAGCTGCAATTTCACCAATGCCTGGAATGAGGTTAGCCCTTGGTGCAAAACCGATACTGCCTCCTTGAATAGGTGAGATAGCAAAATTAGCTGCAAGTCCATTTGCCGCAAAACCAGTACCACCGAAAAGAGCCCCAAAGTTATTTCTTGTCCCTCGAAAAATGAACTGATTTCCTGCTGCATCGAATTCACGGCTTGTAGAAAAAATTCTTCCTTGGATGTCTCTTTGTCTTCGCTCTTGTACTTCAACAAATTTTGCTTCAATTAAAATTTGTGGTGTTTGTGTGTCGAGCTCCTTTAAAATTCTTTTTATTTTTTCTATGGTGGATGGGGTATCACGGACAACTAAAGCATTAATTCTGTCATCCACTTGGATGCTGCCACGTCTTGCAGAGCTTGACGTTACGCCACCTAAGCTTGCAAAAGAAGTTTCTCTTGATAAAAAATCCTCAAGGATTTTTTTTAAATCTTCAATGCGAGCATAAGAGACAGGAAAAATTTTTACAACAAGTGGTTCTACTGCTTCAGAAGCTTTTTGAGCAGCTAACTCAGCTTCTTTCTCTTTAGTAAGAGCCTCCATCGTTGTAATACGCAATACATTTCCATTTCTTTCAGCAGCTAATTTTTGTGAGTGTAATATAATATCTAAAGCTTGATCCCATGGTACTTGGTCTAAGTTAAGAGTAAGCTTTCCTTTCACTTCGCTAGACAACACAATATTAAATTCACTTGCTTCACTAATGATGCGAAATACGTCTTGTAGTTCAGCGTCTCTCATTTGGAGAGAGATTTTTTTGCCAGTGTATTGCTTGGTGTTTTGTGCTTGGAAGAACTGATCTAAGCTCGTGTGATCTTTTGGCGCTTCTGGTGACGACACGGTATTTTGTTCTGGGGCAGGAGCAAGTGAGGCAGCAGCCTCAGGAGCTGGAGTGGGTAGCGATGCTGGTGGCACAGGTTCTGACAATGGAGACTCAGCAGCTGTTTTAGCAGGCTGTTGATCTAATTGTTTGTTATCAACTAGTGCAATGATTTTTGAACCTTCTTGAGTTACTTCCACATCTCCAAGGTCCTTTAATTGTAAAACCACACGGACATTATCATCCGATTGATAGGGACTAATCAGGGAGACATTGCTTTTGAAAGATGAGGTGTCTAGTTTTCTTGAATATTTTGTGCTGATTTTAGTGTTTTTAATTTCTATGATGACTTGCTTATCTGCTTCAGAGATGTTTTTTTCAAAAACACTTTCTTTGTCTAGACTGATCTCAAGCCGTGATTTTTCTGGGGCATATTTAAAGTCTACACCTTGAACTTGTGCTGTAATTACTGTGGGAGTTGTTGTGGCTTCTTGTGCCCAAGCTTGTATACAGAGAATGCGCAGGATTGGTGCTGCACAATCAAATACAAAGATAATGGCAAATAAAAGCCCCATCATTTTTTTCATAATTTTTCCTTTTCAAATTCAAGCGTCGTTTCAATTTTTTCTTCTTGTCCTAATAAGTTCACTACTTTCTCTTCTACTAAAATTGTACCAGGTACAATCCGTTTAATCAGCCCCCTTCTGTTTCCAACATGCATTCGTTCTGTAACAATGTGCATCCTACCATTTGGAGTTGTCAGAAGTGCTTTATTTTTTTTAGGACCAGTAATGATACCGATTAATTTTAATTGATCGAGTGGGTAGCGCTCAAGTTCTGGTATGCTGCCTCCTTCTGTAACTTCAGTAGAGACCTTTAGCATAGGCTTTCGAAAAGGGTCTCTTAAGTGGAGATAGTTTTGCAAGTGCATGGATGTATCTTCTTTGTTATTGTTACGCTCCGGCTTAATTTGTGCCGACACAGCTGTAAGGCTGGTTAAAAAAAGAAAAAGCAAGTAGAACCCTTGAATTTTCACAGATCTCATTGGTGCTCCTCGGTGCGCTCTGCAGGATTGTTGTTCAAGGACTCTTTTTTTGCTACTTCATCTGCTTGAGTACCTAGATATTTATATGCAACGACTCGTGTACTACCATCTAGCTCGACGTATTTGGTTTGTGTATTTCCAGTAGGTCGCATAGAAAAATCAGAGACGTGGATGATTTGCTGAAGCTTTGAAATCCGGTCAAAAAATACAAGCACTTGAACATAAGCGCCCTTTAAAGCCACTGTGAATGGAACTTCAATATAAAATTCTTTTCTTTGTTCTGATTCCGGTCGAATTCCTTTAATTACTAGTCCCAATTTTTTTGCTTCTAAAGAGATCATTCTAACAAAATTAGCAATATCAATTTCAGCATTGAGCACTGCTTTTGTGCTTTCAAGCTGAGTTGTAAGTTGACGGATTCTCGATCTCAATACATCCAGATTTTTGTAAAATTCTTCAGCAGTTTCTAGCTTTTTTTTAGCTTTATCTAGATTTTGTTGAGAAGTTTTCAAGGCAGTTTTTTTCTGTCCTAATTCTGAATTAGCAGAGTTGATCCAATCGTAGTACTCGTAACCTAGCCAGCCACAATAAAGTGTTGTGATGAGTAAGATAGGCACTCTATTGAGAAGTTTATTCACTAGTTCCATTTATAAAGCTCTTCTTTTTTTAGCATTGATTTGAAAAGTTTGAACTCGCTGCTCTCTTGTTGTGGAGGTTGTTTCTTCAATACCTCTTAAGTTGATTTCAGAAAAAAAACTAGACTCATTCAGGGCTTTTAACAAGTCACTGACTTGGGTATAGCCGGGAGTTGCTCCTGCAAAATTTACAGCGTCATCCTTTACTTGTATTTCAGTCAGCCATACTTCCTCTGGAATGTTTTGAGCGATGTGTAGAAGCATTTTTGAGGGTTCATCGCGACTTTGAAGAACGATATTGAGGATCTCTAGTTTTGATCGGATTGTTTTTTCGTCTTCTTCCAATTGCTTTTTTACAATTTCAAATCCTTTGATTTTATTTAGTTTTGTTTGGATCCCTGTGATTTGATTTTCAATGGAGGTGATTTTTTTTTCAAACTGTGAAACAGCATCTTTTTTATATCCTTGGATGGAATCCTCCACGAAATAAGCAATTCCAATTGCAATTGCAGCCTTGACGATAGGGGAATTTTTAAAATCAAACTTTTGAGGGTCTTTGGACTCTGGGGACTCTAGTCCTTCCTTTCTTCTTTTAAAAAAAGGAAAAAAACTAGCTGGAGACAAAGCTTTAAGATCAAGACCAAAAACGCCACCACTTGTTTTTTTCTTTTTTGCAAGATTGATTTTAATCATTTTGCAAAACCTCTTAACGCAAGACCAATAGGGATAGAAGCTGTGCCAGCAATTCCTTGAATATAGTCCTCATTAAAAATTTTAGAATCATAAGAAATTTTTTGAAATGGATTTAAAACTTGAGTGGGTAATCCACAAGCATCTTCAACAAGCTTAGGTAGTTGCGGGAGTCTAGAACTTCCACCTCCTAATAAAATATAAGATACGGTTGTGCCTAAATTTGATGCAATAAAAAAATCTAGAGAACGTTTAATTTCAGATGCAAAATTTTCAGCCATGACATGAGTAAGATCTGTGACTTCTTGAGGGAGCTGTCCCTGTGTATTCCCATCGATTTTTAGAATTTCTGCTTCTTGATAGCTTAAGTTTAAATGTCGTTGGATTTCCGTTGTTAATGTTTTTCCACCAACGGCAGAGTCCCTCGAAAAAAGGGGTACTCCACCTGCACAAATCACGAGTTTTAAACTAGAAGCGCCAATATCCACAAGTGCTGCAGGAGTTTCAGGTGGGTAATTGAGTTCAAAAGTATTTTGAAGAGCAAAGTGGTCTACATCCACACAACTAATATTTAAGCCAGCATCTTTTAGAACAGCGACATAGTTATCTACCATCGAACGTTTGCAAGCCACTAACAAGACTTCCATTTTCCCTTCAGGGCCGCTTTTATTTAGAATCTGATAATCGAAAACCACTTCGTTGATATCAAAAGGGATGTACTGCTCTGCTTCCCAGAGGATAGCGTCTTCTAGTTCGTTGATTGGTGTTTGTTCTAATAAAAGTTTTTTTACAATGACAGCTGGCCCTGAAAGTGAAGTGGTAATAGACTGACCTTTGATTTTCAGCTGTGAGACAAGCCCTCGAATGGTGTCGACCACAGCCATGTGGTTTACAATTTCACGGTTTACAATCGCTTCGTCAGGAAGTTGTGCAATTCCAAAATGCACCAATTGGTAAGATTTGCCGGATTTTTTTAATTCCGCAATCTTGACGCTGCTCGTTCCAATGTTAACTCCAATTTGTGTAGAGGGTCCAAACCATCCCATGTTCTTCTATAATAACTTGACTGTTTTACCCGTCAAATTTTATTTCAATAAAATATTCGCTGAGGATCCTTCAACTAGAATTTCTACAATGTGATTTTTGTCATGCTCTAGATGGTTTTGTACATGACTTAAAAAAATACTGCCGTGAGCTATTCCGTCTGCAAGCAAAGACGATCCATAAAGTGGATCATAGCAAAATTTTGTCAATACAGGATCATTTGAGACTCCTTGACTTCTAATCCAATTTTCAGAAACAAAAACTATAGATGGGCAAAAGGATGAAAGTTTTGTTTCATGTGTTTTTTTTCTTTCTGGATTAAATCCACAAGAACTTACTTCATAGATTTCAATCGTTTCAGGATAAATAAACTTAGCTTCTAAGGGCTTTTTTTGGATCATGGCTTGAGTTTTGAGTTGATTTAAAAATGCTGCAAGCTTTCTAGCAGCTTGGAGTGTGCTCCATTTGGCTTGAAAATCTTTAATCACAGGAAATGAAAATAGAGCAAAACTTAACAAGATGCTAAAGAGCAAAAATTTTGTTTTCTTTTTTTTTAATTTTTCTCCCTCGGGGTCAATGATCTCAATAGGTTCTGACATGATTGATTAAGGATAAAAAGGGAGTTTCAAAAAGTCACCCCAAAACAAAAAAGTGAGTGCGCCTAGAGCTAAAAATGGTCCAAAAGGGATGGCCATCTTTAAGGATTTTTTTTGGATGAACATCACGACAATCCCCACAAATGAGCCTAAAAAAGAGCTCAGCACAATTGTTAAAAGAGCGCCCCTTGGTCCTAAAAAAGCACCGATTGCAAACAGCAATTTTACATCACCGAACCCCAGTCCTTCTTGACCTCTTATTTTTTCATAAAGAAAGCCCAGTAACCAAAAAGTGCCACCACCTAAGCCTGCACCGAGCAGAGCTACTGTCCACCCATGTGTTGGGACAAAAAAACTTCCTAAAATTCCAAATATGATTCCCGTGTAAGAAAGTTCATCGGGAATAATCCTAAAATCTAAATCAATAAAGGTGATAGCTAAAAGGATTGCAGCTAAAACAAAATAGTAAAGTGTTGAAAAAGTAAATCCATACCGAAGAAAAATCGCAACAAAAAAAAGTGCTGTAAAAATTTCTACAAACAAAGTTCTTGACCCGATTGGATGTTTACAGGTTTTACAGCGTCCCAGAAGAAAAAGATAACTTAAGACTGGAATGTTTTCATACCACTCTAGTCTTCGTTTACAGTGATAGCATGTGGAGTGCGAAGGCAAATTGATGGGAAACCCGCGCGGCAATCTAAAGATGAGGACATTTAAAAAACTCCCAATAGAGGCTCCTATTAAGGCGGTAAGGGCTATATAAATATTGTTTAAGGAAAAAATTGCCATTATATATAGTTATTTCTATTTTAAAGACTTCATATCCGCTATTCTTTTTTCAATCATTTTTTTAAGAGCCAGACTTTGTTTTTTATCTAAGGGTAAAGAGAATAAGTGCAAAGCTTGCTTTTGGAAATTATATAAAAGCTTTTGAATCATGCTCACACAAGCTTTTTCAGGAATATCAAAGCGCTTTGCGAACTCTACGATATGCTTTAGTTTAAAATTATCATCACGTCCGTCCAATTTTAATGCCATTTTTTTATCCCCATAAATAAAAGTACAGATTAAATCATATACTAAGGTCATCTCAATTCTTTGAGTTTTTGGATGTGTAAAAAGGCTTATGTTTTTTGCATGAAGATCTCCGTTCCCAAGGAGATAAGAAAAACTGTATAGCCGTATAAGTTTTAAAACCTCCAGTGGAGGAGCTGTAGTTATGCTACGCATTGTTTCTGCTATTTGATTTATGCTTATTCGATATTTATCTGCGGGATAGAGATTCATAAATTGACACGCGTCTTCTTGATGGATCATTTTCAATTTGTATTCCTCACAATCAAAATAACGATCAAATCGCTCAATAAGAAGTCCAGAATTTTTATTTTTATCATAAATGATGCGTGCATTATTTGTTGGAATCCCACACTTTTTAGCTATCTGAAGGCACTGGAATTCATTTTCTATAAGATTCGGATATTCTTTAGGATTAAGTTTTAAAATATAGGCCAATTTTTTTTTTGCGATGTGAAATGGAAAATTGATCATCGAAGCTGAAATTTTTTCTTGTACACCAGCTATGGATTCTTCAGAAAATCCATAAGGGATTTTACAAAGTAAATTAAAAAATCGGTAAAAGTCAATTTCATGCAACGAAGGTTTTGCTAGCTCGGGTGGTAGTATTGTCTCTTTGGCATAAACATCTCCAATGCACTGAGATCCAGTGGCAGCAAACAAACTAAACAGGTCGTCTTCAGAGGTTTTAATTGCACGGATTAAAGTTTTGAAGCGTAACCCTTCGGGTAAAAGTCCTGCAAAAAATGGTGGTAAGTTTGTACCATAAGTGTGAAGTGGTGAATTTGATTTTTTAATACAGTAAGCTAATTCATTATTTTTTGAGTTTTGCAGAAAAGACCCATCAAAGCTTAAGCGGCACCCTGTAGATGTGCGCTCTAGTGTTCCTGCAAAACTTTCGTTTTTGTAAATCCTTAATTTTGTGATTTCCTTTGGGTTGGCTTGCTGAATCATTTTAGCTTATCCGAAATTTCTAAAATATCTTTTCCAAGTTCAACCTTAAATTGAAGGCCTAGAGTGTTTATAAGAGCCAGTACTTTTGAAATTTGAGCCGTTTTTTTTCCAAACTCTACTTGACTTACAAAATTAATGCTGCATTTTGAAAGATGTGCTAGTTCTAATTGCGAAAGTTTTTGAGATTTCCTTTCTTTACGAATGAGGGTCCCAAGTTTTTGTAGTGGGCTTTGAGTTTCCCCATCTTTTTTTGATGTTTTCTTCTGCATAAATATACCTTCGCTCGAGTGAAAAACTAGTCTTTCTTCTTATAGTATATCTTAAAATGGTAGTAATTCCTATGATCGAATGAATTTTTATAGAAATTAAATCCTTACAATGGCCCTGTCCATTGAAAAAAATTCTGGGTAGGCTTTGTGCTTATTTGTTTTTCCCCCCACGGTTTGATTTCAAAAAATATATTTTTAAGATCACTCTGTAAGTTGTTTGTTTGAATTTCTCCATAGGGTAATGTGGTTTCATCACATTTTATATTTTCCTTAAGAGCGCCATGGAAAAGGTCGGGGCGAAGCCCTAGGTGTAAAGATGCAAGAGAGGAAAGAAAACTATTTCCATTTTTCTGTGCAAGTGCAAGCCACCATAAAAAACTACTGCCATAGAGGTTTTGGTTACAAGGGTCTTGGAAATAACGTGTGATTTGAAGTTGTGGAATAACTCCTGTAGTTGCATACGCAATGTACTGAGCCGCACCTTCTTCTTGCCAATTATTTATTTCATTGTGGTCAGGTGAGTGTTGGCACCAAAAATGTGTGGCTTCATGTAAGATTAAACTTTTAATGTTGGGGTCATCCCAGTTCTGGGTTTCAATCACGGGTCCTGGGTTATTAGGATGATAGTAGCCCCGTCTGTCCAAATGAAATTCTTTTAAATTGAGTTTATTTACTAAAAAAAGTGTAAGGCGTGGCATGCTTGATGAAGGTTTTACGCATGTTTCTAATGAGCCCGTTTCGTAGAGTTTTTGGTACGTCTTATATCCTTCATTTAAAAGCTTTTCTAAAGACTGTAGCCAAAGCAGTCCCTCAGCTTGTTGAAAAAAAGCAGATTCAAAATATATTTCTAGGTTTTTATTTTGGATAGGATCCCGATTAAATTCAAAATTCTGTGTATGATTTAAGGGTAGTTTAAAGGCAAAGTTCTTGCCTTGGGCTAGCGCCTGAGCATGTACGTGATGTACATGGGAAAAGATCCAAGAAAAAATACTAAAGCAAATAACTAAACTTAAAATATTTAACTGCATGTTAAGGATATCTAATACCATACTTAACTTACGCATTGCAATATAATTTGTGCTGAGATATAGATAGCCCCATCATGATTACAGCTATTACACAAGAAACAAACGGTAAATCCCTTGAAAACAGCCCAGCTATTTTTAACTACTTAAATTATCGGGAATTTTTAAAAGATACCTATGAGTTCAAAAAACAAACAAATTCTAAGTATAGCTATGCAGTCTTTAGCATGCGAGCAGGCATTCGCAGCCCAAATTATTTAAAACTTGTTATGGAAGGTGCAAGAAATCTAACGAATGAAAATGTCTTAAAATTTGCAAAAGCACTATCTTTTAATGACATTGAAACAGTTTATTGGGAGAACCTTGTTGATTTTAATCAAGCTAAAAATCCAGAAGAAAAAAAGTATTATTTTATAAAATTAAAACACAGTCCAATTCCACAAGGTAAAGGTGCAAAAATCAGAGAAATTTGGGATGAGTGGGATTATTACTCGACTTGGTATCATGCAGCAGTCAGGGAACTTGTTTTATTGCCAACTTTTTTAGATGACGCCCAAGTGATTGTACGGCTCTTAAGAAATCGAATTACACTAGAGCAAGCTAAAGAAAGTTTGGAGCTTTTAATCCGCATGAAATTTCTTGTGCGAAATGAAAGTGGAAAGTTACAGCAAGCACAAAGAGAAGTTCGTTATTTTAATGGTGTGGATTTAAAAAACATTGCGATACAAAAATTTCATCAGTCTACAACTGCGCTTGCTTTGGATTCCCTAGAAAAAGATTCTCCAAAGGAGAGGGACTTTAGTGGCTTAACCATTGCACTGACAAGCGAAGCGTTAAATGAACTAAAAACTAAAATTACACATTTTAGAAAAGATCTAAACTCTCAATACTCTGCTTTAAAGCAAGCAGAGCAAGTTTACCAAATTAATTTTCAAGTTGTTCCGTTGTCAGAAGGAGTGAATAAATGAAAAAGTATGTACTGTTATTTTTAGTTTTCATTAATCTATCTTTTGCAGATTATTCCCAAACAGATACACCCTATATAGATGGCCAAGAGTTTAATGTTCCTCTTGCTGAGTACCAAGACCTTTTAAACTCTGTGGAGCATGCAAAAGTAGCTTTAGAGAGCACCTTAAAGGAATCTAAAAACAGCGCAGGTGAAAAACTTTATCAACGTTTGATATATGGTATTAAGCTTGCTTTGCAACAAAGTGCTTTAAAACAAGAATTTTTATTGTTTCGTTATATTTTAAATAGAGCTCTTGAAATTGATCGAGTGTTTACTGAGTCGTCCCAGGAGCTTTTACGGCCTGAGCATGCACGTGGTGTGCATGCGATAAGCTCCAATGTAAAAGCGACAGAATCCAAAGACTCCTTTTCTTCTACCTTAGTTTTGCTGCCCAGTATTAAGCTTGCATTAGCGTACTATCAAAGCAGCGATATTCCGAGGCTGCAAAATAATCCTGTTTTGTCTCCAGATTGGATACAATTTGCAGCAGATCAAGTTTCAATTTTATTAACTATGGCCAATCTTGCTCCCTCATCAAATGCAAGACTAGAAATTGTAAAGCGTGCTGTAGGATGGACTGCGCGGTCATTGAACACTTCTATTCATCGCAGAAAATATGCTACAAAAATCATTGAGCTTACTCAAATCCTGGATAGTTTGCAGAAAAATGAAGTGCTTCTTGGTGAAGCCCAAGCCCTTTTGTTTTCCATAGAAAAATCTGTTTCAACGGAGTCTGGTTTGAATCTTAAAAAAGAAATCCTGTTTCCTTTAGAGCAGTATCCTACGAGTGCTGTATCTGCAAAGGCGATAAATGACAGTAGTTTTGGAGGAAGTCAAACGCAATCCAATGAAATCACTGAACCAAAATCCAACTTCCCCATCATACCTGAAAAAGATTGTGAGTCTTGTAGCCCCGATCTTTTTATTAATACTGATGATGTCTATTCGCGAGTGACGGTTGCACCTGGAGTGGGTGCAGTGTTTGGATCATTAGATGGTAAGGGTTCAAACAATTATGCAGGAAGAGTTCAAAGTGATGTTGTTGTGAAAAACGGGGGCAATGATGTACCGATGCATGGCTTTGCGTCTGCATCTGGAAGCTTTGAAAAAGATTCTAATAATTCTCCGGTATATGGTGTAAAGGCTGAGCTTCAAGGAAGCGCATTTGTACTATTGGGTGTATGGCTCGGAATTGAATATAATGTTGCAAAACTTTATGAAGAAGAAATTATTCGATTAGGATGGGCGCCTGGAGTTGTAATCAAAATAGGCGAAAAAGATTATGTGCTCATTCGTGGTGGAATAGGTGGAACATCTTATAAAATGAGTCAAACAAATACGACAAATAGTACCATGCAAGCCATGAAGGGTCTTATGCAAGGTAAAGAAGTAGATTTATTGCACCTTCGATTGAGCATAGTAGCAAAGCTTGCAAGATTTTTTATTAATTTGGATTTTACTCGGGATACAGCTGTTGCTTCAAACGAAGACAGCAAGTTCACCTTAGCTGCCGCACTCACAGTACCTTTAAAAATTCTTTTTCCAAATGACTCCATTCAATTTGATGCAAGCGTAGAAAGATTTGAAAAAGATATTGGTGGAGAAAATGCTCGTTTTACAAGACACAAACTAGGAGTTTTTTATGGCTTACAATGGTAAGAAAATATTTTTTATTTTGATTTGCTTTTTAATGAGCAGCTTGGCTTTTGCAGATTGGGAATGTCTTTCAGATAAACTAAAAGACAACAAACTCATTGCAGCCTCGTATCGTGGAAAAGGCAAGAGAACAAAGCAAACCTATTTTTTGCATCTTTTAAGTTACATGAATCGAAAAGACAGCTTTATTGGACTCATTGAAAATACAGAAACAAAAAAAGCAGTCTTAGGGATTTTAGTTAAAAAACAAGAGAATGCATATGACTGGTTTAATTTTGTTTTAGATGCAGATCCAGCAAGTGGTGAAGCTTTAAATCTCAAAATCCTTATGCACCAGCCTGGATTGATGCGATTTAATTTAATTAAAGATGCTGATGGTGATGTAAAACTAGTTGCTACTTCATTAAGAAGTGGTGTGGCTGCAGAAGTAGCAGAATTTAATGAAGTCCGAAATTCTTTGCTCAGCCCAAATCTTACAGAAGGCAAAACTAAAAAAGAAAAAGGGGAGCTGTACATTACCGCACAAGAGCAAAGTGATTTGTATACTGCACAATATGTTGCTAATCTTGAAAATGGTGCTCAACAACAGCTCATTGCTCGCAGCTATTTGCCGGGTATCTATACTTTTCATTTCATTGAAAGCACGGGGTACACCGACTCTATTGAGTCCAGCATAAAATATATTGGTGTCAGCATATATGGCTATAGTGGTTTTTTAAACTTGCCTTGGGAGTGGACTGGTGCACTTCCAAGTAGAGTTTTTTTATTTGATGTACAAAATAACTTTTTAGTCACCGAGCCACGAATATTAAAACATGAAGATTAAGAGAGGGTTTATGAAATACTTTATACTTTTTTTTACATTGCTCATTTCTTTAGTATCTCATGCAAATAACACAGACCCGTATTTAGTGGGTGAGCAGTTTAATATCACTGAAAAAGAATATGAAGATTTGAAAAACTACTTAGAGCTTGCAAAAAAAGCTTTAGAAACCACATTAGAAGATTCAAAAAATCTTTCTGGGGATTTACTCCATCAAAGACTTCGCTATGGAATTGATCTGCGTCCTGGAAGGTATGAAAAAATTAAATGGAATGGGTTAACTAGACAAAAAACGACAGTTGAAATTTCTTCTTCTGAAGAAGGTGCTTTTCAAGTCATGGTCAATAAGCAGCCAGCTAATGAAGTTTTAAACTATATTGTAAAACCTTATTTTCCAGGCGTGTATATGTTTTATTGTGTTTCAAATAATACTTTCATTGAGATTGTAAGCGACCGACCTTGTTTTGTCGGAGTTTATATTCACTCATATGATCAAGCTTGGCTTTGGTCTAGGAATCCACGGTTATTTTTATTTGATCCGTTGGCTCCCACTACGGATCAAAGTTTTATTAAAAAATAATAATGAAAGAGGAGGAGAGAAAAGTGAAAACGATTGTAAAATATGTCTTATTTGGGTTGTTACTGGTTAGTATGCCTGCAAGTGCAGGTCAAGGAACCGATACTGGAAACGGAGGTTTTGGGAATAGCTTAGCGCTAAATCTTCCCCAGTATCACAGATTACCTGGTCCACAGTGGTGTCATTCTGTTCAAGGTATGATTAATGAGACGCTGACGATGGTCCAGTATTCTAATAACACGTCACAGGCCAGGTCTTTTTTAGTGGAGAGTATTCAGAATATTTTAGCAGCTTATGAAGGAGGAGTGATTCCGCTTCAGCCTATGACTTATTCCCTTTTAAGTAAAGCATTGGCAGTAAGTCTTATCTTTCCATCTAGCTGCATGAATAATTGTGCCTTGCCATCGAATTGTGCAGGATTTACGTCTTGCCAATCTTCTGGACAAGCAGTGCTCGGTGACCAAGTCGCAGTGATTGTATTACAGCATCTGTTAAGAGTTGCACGTACTGTAAGTGTGAATTTTGATGTTCCTCGATTTGTACCATTACTTAATATACTGGGGACATGTGGAGTACAGCATCAAATTGTGTCGGATTTGCGTCCTACAAATCCTCCGGGTCATTCTTGTAATGGAAGTTCTTTTAGTCCAGAGCACTTAAATCAAGACTTCTATTTAGATTACATTGCTTCTACAAAACTTGTTATTGAGCAGTTTTTTCAACCAGCTCTTTCTAGTCAGCCAAATCGTGGAAGTCTTTTAGAGGCCATGGCCAATGATCGTTGGGAGCTTGAAGCTTTAAGCCAGCTCTTAGCTTGGATTATTGATGATATCTCAAGAGATATTTTTCAAAGGCAGCTTGCTTGTGTAAAGGTACAACTAGAAGTTGTAAAAATGCGTTTAGATAATTACCTACAAGGGATGCAACAAGCGCCATTCAATGATCGTACGATGAGATACTATGTAGAGCAAAGCCTACAGCAAGTTTTGAGTGTATTACAAAACTATACTTATCAAAATGGCCAAGGATCTTGCCGTTAAAAAATCATTCAACAGCAGGCCCAGCTTGTCGAGCACGGTTAGCGCGAGTAGTTCGTATGTTGGGCTTGCTTGTTGTCCAGGAAGTTCCATTTTCAGCTTTTTTGGAAGGCACTCGTCAATGATAATTTTCATGTAATGCTTTACAAGGTTATGATGTTACTTTGACTTGGGATAATGAGCAATTTTTAGCTGCTTCTAAAAATTCAATAACCTGTTCTTTTGTGACGGTAGGAAAGTCTTCGAGAAATCGGTCAATGGAGTCACCGCTTTCAATATAATCCATAAGAGTTTGAACTGGTACACGTGTACCTATAAATACAGGAGTTCCACCAAGAATATCAGATGAAGCAAAAACTACATTCATATACTCAATAGTATAGCGCATACAATTATGAAGAAGAAGTTAAAAAATTTCATTTGCCCATAGTTTTTTGAGAAATGACATCAAAGTTAATACGGTTAGTTTGCCATCTTTTAAGTTGTGATCTCCTAAATATACTCCAAAACCACTCTTAATTTTTTTTTCAAATATCAGTTCTTTAAGAGGTCGACTAAACTCACGTTTCCATTTTAGTGAACTTTTGATTTCAACTCCAACTGCAGTTTTGCCACTCACGTAAACCAAATCTATTTCAGTCTGAGATGGCGTGCGCCAGTAGTAGATTTTTCCACCTGTGTTCCGATAGGAGATCCAAGCTCTGACTTCATTCATGAGAAAGGTTTCAAGGAGGACACCTCTATCGGTCTCCTCAAGCGGTTCACGTAATCTTCCAGACAAAGTTCTCACTACGCCAGGATCAAAAAAATAGAACTTTGGATGTGATATTTCTTTTATCTTAGCACGGGGTTGCCAAGCTGAAAGCCAAAATCCAAGCAAGGTATCTTCTAGCACGCTGTAATGGCCTTCTACTGTAGGTCTTTTGATCGAAGCATCTCGTCCAATGTTGGATAAATTAGAAAGTTGACCATTCATTAGCGCTGCAACTTGTAAAAATCTTAGAAAAGGTTCAAGTTTTCGAATTAATGCCTCTTCTTTGATTTCCTCACGCAAATAAGTATCGACATATGCTTCGAGAATATCAATACGATCCTGTTCATTATTTGCGCAATAGACATCGGGGAGCATTCCAAATCGCATTACTTGTTCTGGAGTAATCTTGAAATCTACTTCATCTGAAGTTAATGTATACATCTGCCGATTGATAGCTCTTCCTGCTAATAAATTAACCCCTGAACGTTTCAATTTCCGTGCACTTGAACCTGTTAAGGCAAAATGGTAACGCCCTGGTTGGTTGCTAGAAATTAAATCCTGTACTTCGTTTAGAAGTGTTGGCATTCGTTGTACTTCATCCACCACAATCCAGCTTTGGTTTGGTAATAACTCAATTTCTTGTCGAAAGAAATTGGGATTACTGCTTAAGCGCAATAGCTCAATGTTATGGAGAAGATTATACCATTTAGCATTTGGCAATAATTGTCTGAGCCAAGTAGACTTACCGGTACCTCGCGGTCCAAGAAGAAAGAAACTACGGTTTGGTAAAGTTAGTGCTCTCGAAATCATTAACATAAATATTACCGTAATATTTATGTTAGTACAATAAATAAATTTAAGTAAAAGTATTGAAGCGGTGGAGCTCTAGTCCTACTTATGAAAGTGTCTGTGTTGTTAAATATAACAAAAACAATAACTTATAGGTTTTGTGGGGGTGGGCTTGAAAAATTTTTTTGTATGATACAATAAAGAGGTAGGCTCAAAAAGGCTTTCTACCAAGCAAAGTGGGGAATGAGTTGAGGGGGACAGGGTATGGGGTATGGGTTTATTATGTGTTCTTTTAAGTTCCCTCTTAGTTTTTACAGCAGGGTGTAAAAAAGAAGTACTCAGCTCGACTGTTGAAACTATTGTTACTAAAGCGGAGAATGCTCCGACAAATCCTCTGAGCAGTCAAAGCAAATCCCATACAAGTCAGGGGGCGCATCAAGATTTTGGTGAAGCTTCTCCAAATTCAGCTGTTAAAAAAGAAATTACAGTTGTTAATCCTTTTTTGACTGCAGTCCAGTTAAAGCAATCTCAATTAGAAGACGAAAATTTTAAAATTACATCAAGTGATTGTCCAAAAATTTTAGGACCAGAAGCCCAGTGTAAAATAGAGATTCAGTTTTTACCTAAAAAATTAGGAGTATATGATTCAAAATTAGCAATAAAATATCAAGTCAATGAAGCGATCAGTGCTCCACAGGAGCTTGTTTTTTCTTTAAAAGGACGTGGAGTGCAGTTTTCGAGTGGGAAAGAAACACAAAATAGTGCTGTTTCAAGTGTCAATATTAGTTCAGGTAATAGCATTTCAGGTGTTAATATTAATTCTAATGTTAGTTCTGGCATTAGTCTAAACTCAACTCAAAGTTTTGCAACAGCATCTTCCCTTGTGATCCAACAAGCAGATATAGAGGATTCACAAAAACCGGGGAATTTGTGGCCGGAGCGCGCGCAGCCAGAGCATTCCCTGGACGGGAATACGAGGATGTATGATGCGCAAGCGATAAGTGGGGATGTAAATTCGACACAATATGTGGAAAGTGACACAATATCAGGTCTAAAACCTTTTCTGGGTTCAGTCTCACCATTATTAGTCTTGGGAGTTGTGTCTCATTTGCCTAAAAAAGTAGAATCAAAGAACTTAACTGTAAGTCCTAATCTAGCGTTTACTGGAGAAATTAAAAAAGAGGATTCTTTTTTACAAAAAAATACTGCAGAGAAAGATTTTATTAAAGCAAAAAAACATCCTTTAAGGCTCGAAAAAAACACTGAGAAGAAAGATTTAGACAAACAAAAAACTAGAGATCCATCAGAACCCCCACCGAAGGATTTACAGGACACAAATCCGACAGAGTCCCCAGAGGATTTGCAGGACACAAATCCGACAGAGTCCAATGACGAGGAAGTTGAGGTTGCAGAACTAGAAAAAGACTTTGATTTTGATAGTCGTCTTATTCAAGATCAGTCACTAGATGCGTTTTTATATTATCCAAAAAAAAATCGTCCACATGAGGAATGGATTGAGGGGAGTTTTTGTTTGCGATTTTATAAAAAATTGTTTCCTGAACTTACTCAAAAATATTTTAACAAGAAATTTAAAAAACAAAAAATTAATTTAAATAATATTCATATGGCAATGAATGAGAAGAAAGGAAAACTAAAATTAATTTCTAGAAAATATTTTGATAAGAATTTTTGGGTATTAAGAGGTCCTATTTGTAAAAATTTAAGCAAGGAGTGTAAATCTTTTATGAAAAAAACGTACAAGGATGCCAAAGCTAAACACAAGTTAAGGATTAAATTAGAAGAGTTTTTAAGCAGCCACTATCCTCAGTGTATTCAAAAACATGTTAAGGAGCTATTTTTCTAATCTTTCGAAACTAATGCTTTTTGCAAAAACAAAAAAGGTTCTGGTAATGGTAGTTCAAACTTTAGTTCCTTTTGAGTAACAGGATGGATAAAGCCTAAGTAATAAGCCTGTAGCAGTGGGTGCTCTAGGTTTTTTAATATTTGGTGCAGTAAAGGATAATGTTTCATGAAAACATTTGCCCTAGCCAAGTGATTTCCATACAAGCGATCTCCTACAATGGGATAACCCAATTCTGAAAGATGCACCCGAATTTGATGGGTTCTACCTGTGTGTAGTTTGCATTCCACAAATGTAAGGTGTTTGTGGTTTTGTAAAATCTTCCAATGTGTAATAGCTTTTTTGCCTTTTCTAATTTTTCCAGTCATTTTTTTTCGATTTTGTGGATGTCGTCCAAAGTATGTTTCAATTTTTCCTGCGATTCCTTTTGCAGAAAGATCTCCATATACAAATGCTTTATATTTTCTTTCAATGGTGTGGTTTTTGAATTGTTCACTTAGTTTTTGATGAGCAGCATCTGTTTTTGACACGACCAATACTCCCAACGTCCCTTTGTCTAAGCGGTGCACGATGCCAGGTCTCTCAATCCCTCCAACTTGAGAGAGAGATTTTAAGCTATAAAGTAATCCATGCACTAACGTCACACCTTTTTCAGTGGAGCTAGGATGCACAGAAATTCCTGCAGGTTTATCAACGACAGCTAGATACTCATCCTCATAAATGATTTTTAAATTTAAATTTGTAGGCGTGAGATTAGATTTTTCTGGTTCTAAAAGTTGAATGATAATTTTTTGATTTTCATGAAGTTTTAGTCCAGGCTTTTTTGGATTTTTCCCATTGATACTAATTTGGGTATTTTGAATAAGATTTTTAACTTGGGAGCGGCTCATTCCAAGTTCTAGCTGAGCTATTGCTTGGTCTAGTCTTTGTCCAGATAGTTCTTTAGAGACTAAAATTTCAATGTGTTTTGTGGCTTTCCCATCTAGGGAAAGCTTTGGTGGATTTTTCACTTGTGTGCAGCATTTTTGTATTTTTCCATATAACTAGAAGCTACTTTTTCATGAGGCAGTTTTAAGGTTTTTGCTAGCTGAACAATGAAGCCGCGTAAATATACAGGAGCTGGTAGACTTTCAAACTCTTCTGCCTCAATACAGCTGATATAAGTTTTTTTAATTTTAGTAAATTCTGAAAGCTCATCTAAGGTAATTCCTTTGTACTCTCTTATTTTTTTTAAAAAGGTTCCACTAAATTGATTTTGTTGTGTGATTTCTTCCTCTACTGTTGGATCTAGTTCATATGGTTTTGTAAGCTCCATTCTGCGGATTATTCCAATTCGATTCTCATGGTGAGGGGTGAACGCTTCGAAAGGATCTGTAAACCTTGCAGGAGATCTTGGCTGAGATACTTTAAGTTCGCTATCACTTGCAAGGAGGTCTTTGTGTTCGGGTAGACGTATATTGGACCGCTCTGCAAGTTCCATTCTAGAACTGCTGGCATCTGTATGTTCGACATGTAAGCGTTCATTACTTCTTCTTATCGAGATTTCATTGGCTCTCGTTGTATGTACATTGTCACTGCTCACTCTATTGTCCACGACTCTGTCGTGGGCGGCATGCTCGACTGAACTGTTCGTGCTATGTGCATGTTCCGGACGCAAGTGTTCCTGCTGATGTTGCTCCGGAGTGATTTCACCAAATACAGTCTGAGCTGCTTGGTAAGCAGGGTCTGAGCTTTTTGAAAAAGAAAAAACATGATTGGAAGAAGTTGGATACATTGAAGCTGGTGCGTGAGGTATGGTTTGTTCTTTTCCCCTCAAAAGACCATGTAACTTATCATACTCACGTCTTTTTTCAGAATTGGATAAGACAAGATATGCTTGCTCAATTCGATCTAAGACCAGTCGCGTTTCTTGTTCATCAAATAAACTGTAAAGCGCTACGGAGTCTTTACTGTATGCAGCTTTAGCACGAAGGTATGCCTGGCGGATTTCAGTTTGAGAGGCGTCTGGTTTTACATCCAAGATATCGTAATAGTTTTGTGTTTCGTTTTCAAAAATGTTTGTTTTTTGCATACTCATTATATGAACTTTGTTGTTGCTCCTGTATTTCTTGCTGTAAAAGATGGTGAGCAATTCTTTCAAAATTACTTGCAAGTTTTGAATTTGGAAACTCTAAGAGCAAAGGTCGCTTACGTCTTACAGATTGCCAAACAGCACTATCGTAGTCGAGATAACCAATGTATTCCATTTCAATCCCAAAGTATTTTTTACATACACTTTTTATAGAAAATCCAATATCAATATCCGTTTGAGTTCGGGCTTGATTAATAAGTATTTTTGGTTGAAATTGCATAATTTCTTCCTTCAACTTCATGCCAATCTCTGGACTGTATTTTGATGCCTCTCGCAGTAAATCTGAAGGAGATCGAATCCCCAGTGGGTTTTTTTGATCCATTGCCATATCAATCATCGGTCGAATTTCAAATAAAGATTCAGCACATTTTAGTTTTCTGTAATATGCACTTTTGATAAAGCGATAGGTATTCTCAATACTGGTTGGTTCAGGTAGCAAAACTAATATTCCCACATAAGCACTCAGAAAAAAATCCAAGGTGTTATATGCTGTACCTGCTCCAAGGTCTAAAATAAGGTGATCGACATCCAGCTCTTGTAGTTTTTGTAGTAGCTTGCTTTTTTGTGTGTGTTTTAAATTTGCAATTCCAACTGCATCTTGAGCTCCACTAATCATTGTCAGATTTGGGATGCTTGTAGGCACGAGTACATTTTGGATATGAGGCTCGCGCTTACTAAAGAAGTCTGAAAGTGTTACGGACGGTATGTCAATCCCTAGGCAAGTGTGAAGGTTTGCACACCCAAGGTCTAAATCCACTGCGCAAACTTTATGTCCAAGTCTAGCTAAACTAATTGCGAGATTTGCAGCGATAAGGCTTTTTCCAACTCCACCTTTTCCACCACCAATGGCCCATATTTTTTTAGGTTGGAGTATCGGAGAATTTGCAGGATGTAAATCCGGGACCTGTTCCGGTTTATTAATAGATGGCAATGGTATTGAACGGAGTATTGGTCCTTGCGAAGACATGTATTAACAGAGTCCTTCCATGTATTTTGTCGGATTTGTATCCCTACTTGTCGCTTGCACATCACCTTTTTTCGCATTTCCTGCATTGGAACGCTCCGAAAGCTCCGCTTGGAAATGCTCTGGTCGTGCAAGCTCCGGCAATCCTCCGGAAATTTTTTTGCTTTTACATTGGATGGTTAATTCCGAGAATTCCAATGTCACTCTTTCTTAATTATGCGGTTCCTAAATAGAAGTGTCAACTTATGCGCCAAAAGAGTTAGTTTTTCAAAAAAGAGTGCTGTGAAATAAATTACGCGGTTTTCGTTGTTATGTGTATAAGAATTTACATCTGTATAAGATTTAGATAGGTTTTCATAGAATACTAAATATTTCTAATCAATTAAAAAATCTTTAGAAACCATTGACATAAATAAAATTCTCAAGCTGCATCAAGTTATGGTATAGGATTTGCACACATTCAACTTTATAACTGCTTCATTAGGAGGTTTACTTATAAAATGAGAAATCGTTTTAGTCCCTCATTAAGATCAGCGCAAATTAAATTACATCATTGGGTAGATGTTTTGCCTGTAAGGCAAGAACTTCATATTGCCCGTAAGATTTGGCATATGAGTATGGGCTTTATCATTGCTAGTACCTATATATCAGGTATGCCGCAATCTCAGGCGCTCAGTATTTTAGGTGTGTTCTTTCTGATAACCATATTTTGTGAAACTGTAAGACTCCGTAACCCTGTTATAAATGAAAAATTTTTAAAATTTTTTAGTCCTGTTATTAGGACCAATGAAGTCTACAGGCCAAGCGGTGTTTCATATTTTTTAGCTTCAAGTATTTTTGCTATTGCTGTTTTTCCAAAACCAGTAGCAGTGTTGTCTATACTTTATCTTGCGCTAGCAGATCCCATGGCTGCGCTGATTGGGGTGCTCTATAAGGGACGTTCTGTAGAGCTTGTTTCAGGTAAATCTTTGCATGGAACGCTAGCAGCATTTTTAGTGTGTGCAATTACAACATGGTTTTTTCTGCGCTCACTGGGTGAGGGTAGCTTAAATCTTTTGCGGCTGACCCTTTTAGGCGGGTTTGCAGGTGCTTTGGCAGAGCTTTTGCCTCTCGATATTGATGATAACTTTACTATTCCTATAGTCAGCGGTTTTATTTTGTGGCTTGGTTATATCGCTATTCAGTTTATTTAATAAATCTCACTGCTGTCCGGTTCAGGGCGTAGCATAAAAATTAAAAAGGCCTATAAATCAGTTTGTGATCTTGGGCACACTTTCGTTTGATTTTTTCGGCCTCCGAAAAGATCCTGATCTAATTTCCACGCAATTCTCCTGCCAGATGCGAAAGAGAAGAGTACGATCGCAACACGAAAATTTGCACTTTATTTTTGAGTAACGGGACGAAGGTGAAGCGGAAAGCTAGTTCAGATAAACACTGCGACGTTATTTGTGACAACTATTGAAGCTGTTCAATTCCTTCTATTGTCTGAGAGGCAACAACTCTAAAACACCAAGTGTTTATAGTTTTAACGAGACGACCTGATAAAAATCATCAAGGCGTTGCTCAGGCACAAAACCCATTTTTCTGAACGTTGAAGAGGCTTTTAGAGTCAATAAACATGATTTAAGAATGCGGCCCATCTATCACTGGAAGCCCAAACGGATTAAAGCTCATATCGCGATTTGCTATATTGCTTTTGCCCTCTTAAGTTACACGAAGTTCAAACTTAACAAAGCAAAATTACAAATCAGCATTGATACACTCAGAGATGCGCTACTAGAGGCGCAATCCAGCATTGTGCTTGATCAAGCAACAAAAACTTATTTTTCAATTCCATCAAAATTAACTTCAAACCAAAAGCCCATTTTTTTAAAAAATTATCGTCAAAAAGAAGTGATGTAAATCATTTTTGTGGAGATAATTCAAAACGAACTAGGTTCAGCAGCTATCAGTAATTCATCCTGCCAAAGTAGATCTAAAAAAATTTTATAA
>Ga0213870_1000208_pt1 | contig 30973 bp, 34 predicted proteins | sample WICALVC2017_Meta_FD_160119 | JGI IMG/M metagenome (GOLD analysis project Ga0213870, IMG submission 160119) | Freshwater microbial communities from subterranean cave lake in Wind Cave National Park, South Dakota, United States - WICALVC2017 | ecosystem: Environmental > Aquatic > Deep subsurface >... | reverse complement strand
GGCCTACGGAGTAGATTCGAGGTCTATAGTATTGCACGCGGAAAACCCTGGTATGCTCGTCGATGGGGGTGCGATTTCTATCTCCTGCCGCATCGAATACTTATGATTCCCTTCGGGGTTCTTTTGGGGGTGTACCTGTGCGTTACAAGACGTGTCGATACGATAGTGTGTCAGAGTCCCCTGACAGAAAGTTTATTAGGGGTACTGCTGAGTAAAATTTTTAGGAAAGAACTCATTGTGGAGGTCCATGGCGATTGGAAGGAGATGCCGTTTGTAAGCCGGAAAAGAATATTTGCGCCGTTGTTAAAAAAAATAGTTCCGGCATTTGGGGCGTGGTCACTACGAAGGGCTGATAAAATCAGGGTGGTAAGCAAGTATTTTGAAAATGTAGTAAAGAAAGAAGCGCCGAATAAACCCTGCTTTACTTTCCCTACCTTTACAGATATTAATGATTTCTTGGAGGAGAAGAACACATCAATAAAAAAATACATCCTAACTGTCGCAGTTTTGTCTCCGATAAAAAGTATCGAAACATTGATTGAGGCATTCGCCCGGATTCAGGAACGGTTTGATGACTTCAAGCTAGTCATCGCGGGGGACGGACCATCGCGAAACAACTTACAGCGCAGAGCTTCTGACTTACAACTTCAAAAGAAAATAATTTTTACTGGGAGACTATCTTTGCGCGAGGTAAAAGATGTAATGAAAGATTGCTCGGTGTTTGTTGTTCCCTCCTTAAGTGAAGGTTTGGCACGGGTACTCATAGAGGCAATGGCACTTCAAAAGCCGGTGATCGCAACGCGCGTTGGCGGGACGCCGGAGGTTGTGCGCGATGGAGAAAATGGATTTTTGATTGAACCAAAAAATGTTTCCGCGCTAGCTGAAAAACTAAAGGTTGTGCTTGAGAATCGAGAACTTGCGAAACAAATGGGCGTGAAAGGCCGGAACTTTGTTTCGGAACACTTTTCGAACGAAAAATATATCCAACATTTTGTTGACATGGTATATGCGCAGTGAAAAAAATAAAACAAAACATTGTTAGCTCCCATGAAAGTTCTAATGGTAACTCAAAAAATCGATAAGGATGATGACATTTTGGGAGTCTACCATGAGTGGGCAAAAGAGATTGCAAAAAGCTTTGACAAGCTTTCGGTTATTTGCTTGTTTGAAGGCGTCAATGATTTGCCTGACAGCATCCCCGTTTTTTCACTGGGCAAGGAAGATGGTAATTTCCAATTTCCAATTTTCAATTTTCAATCAATTCCAAATTTTCCAATTTTTAAAAAACTTCAATACACATTGCGTTTTTACAAGTATATCTGGGATGAACGCGAAAATTACGATGTTGTATTCGTCCATATGAATCCGGTGTATGTGATACTGGGATGGCCGCTTTGGAAGGCGCTTGGGAAAAGAATTTTTTTATGGTTTGCCCATCCTGCCTGGAACTGGAAGGTGAGGTTGGCATATGCATTGAGCGATCGGGTAATTACGTCCGTGCCCGAGGCTTTTTATGCCAAAGGCAAGAAGGTAATTGCGATCGGCCAGGGGATTGATACCGATGTCTTTTGCCGCGATTTGCGAGTCGAGCGAGGAGAAAACTCTCTTTTGTCCTTGGGACGTTTATCTCCGGCGAAGAAGGTTGAGGTGCTTATTGGGGCCGTGTCGCGCCTGGATGTACCGTATAACCTTTCGATCGTGGGCGGACCTACGCCCGTGAAAGGCGTCCAAGAATACGCCGAGGGCCTCAAAGCTCTGGTCGAGAAACTTGGGCTTGCCCGAGCGGTACAATTTTGGGGGAGAGTGCCATACAAGGAAACCACTTTATGGTTTCGGCGCAGTGAAATTTTTATAAACCTTTCTTCTACTGGCTATTTCGACAAGACCGTCATTGAAGCTATGGCTTGTGAGTGTGTGGTGGTTGTTTGCAACGACGCATATCGCCATATTTTTCCAGAAGATCTCCATGATTTGCTTATCTTTCAAGCAGGGAACCCGGATGATTTAGCGATGAAACTTCGTCGCATACTCTTGCTTTCGGACCAAGAAAAGGAGCGAATCGGAAAGCGGTTGCGGGAGGATGAGCGAAGGGCAATAGGAAGAACATTGCGTGGAATTGTTGTCCGAGATCATTCGCTCTCGACCCTTGGCAAGCGACTCCATGCGGCATTTTCTTCAAATCAATAAATGGATGGCAAACCTCAAAAAAAGATTAAGATTTTGTTCGCGATAGCAAACCTCGGGATTGGAGGAGCGGAAAGAATGGTTGTGAATCAACTCAATTCGATTGATCGAACTGTATTCGACCCACACCTTGTCACGTTTATCTCCGAAGGGACGCACTCCTTTTTATCGGAAGTAAGGCTACCACAAAAGAACATACACTTTTTTTATTTTTCGTCCTATGGGAATATGTGGTTTTGGGCGCAGCTTATTTGGTGGATGAGAAGAGAAAAATTTGATATTGTGTTCTCTAATCTCATTCTTGCCAATAACGTTACTCGGATTGCCGCACGCATTTTTGGAGTATCGAAGATTATTGTTGCAGAACATAATTTGTACCCAGACAAAAAGTGGATGCAATTGACAGCCGATAGATTCCTCGCCGTATTGACACATACGATTGTTGCCGGATCATATTCTACCAAGAATTTTCTTGTAAGGAGGGGTATACCGGCTCCAAAGATCAAGGTTGTCTATGACGGAATTGACACGCATATCTTTGATGGCGTGAAAGAGACAAAACAGAAACTTCGACAAAGATTTGGATTTTCAGACGATACAGTTATTATTTTGAGTGTCGGCCGGGGAAGCATTCAAAAGGCATATGATGTATTGATAGAGACGGCAGCAGAATTACAGAACCGGACAGAAAAAAAATTCCGTTTTATTGTAGTTGGTAGGAAGAATCCACAATTACAAGATGGATTAGAATCAAAAGTGAGAGAGTTTCAACTTGGGACCAGAGTGGAGTTTTGGGGAATACGCCGAGATATACCAGAGTTGCTTTCGGCTTCCGATATTTTTTTTCTGCCTTCGCGGTGGGAGGGGTTTGGTATGGTACTTATCGAAGCCATGAGCGCAGGCTTGCCATTTGTGGCAAGCGAAGTCGGGGTAGTGAGCGCAGAAGATCGGCGGACAAACGGTATCCGTGACGCAGATGTTGGCTTTATCGTAGGAGACTATAAGCCAGAAAATTTTGCATTACAACTTTTTAAGCTTATCGAACATGTTGACTTGCGGCAAAAGATGGGGGACGCAGCACGGCTCCGGGCACAAGATTTTTCGATTGAACGCAACATTGAACAGTTTCAAAAATTATGCTTGAATGCTGTTACGCATTCCTGATACTATATGATATTTTTGGTTATCAATTTCCATTACATTCACGAGGATGACAAATTTCCGTATCCGGGAATTTATGCTACGCCCCCTGATCGATTTACTAATCAATTAGATCGCCTTGCCCAACATTTCGATTTTATTAGCCAAAACGACGTGGTTGATGCTTTGGAGGGAAGAAAGAAGCTTCCGAAAAGGTCCTGTCTTATTACATGTGATGATGGATTGAAAAGTCAATACGAAAATGCTTTGCCGATCTTACAAAAAAAAGGAATTCCGGCCGTCTTTTTTGTGCACGGCCTCCCCTATAAAGAAAAAAAGGCGTGCCTGGTGCATAAAATACATTGGCTGCGCGCAAACTTGCCTCCCCAGGACTTTGTAAAGGAAATTGACCAAGGTTTGCGGAGAGTTATGAAGAAGCCACTCGATTACTTTTTGACTCGAGCAAAGATAGAGAAGGGAAAATATCGCTACGATGAACCAGAAATCGCAAAACTCAAATTTATTCTGAATTGCATAGTGCCGGAAAAGTACCGAGAAAGAGTGGTTGATGAAATTTTCCAAAAGGTAGTGGGCAACGAAGCTCGCTTTTGTGAGAGGTTTTATATGAGCGAAAAAGAAATTTCTCACTTACACCAATTTTCATTTTTAGGGATACACTCTTTCGCTCATAGACCGTTGTCTCAACTATCAAGAAAGCAACTGAAGGAAGATATAGGTGGGAATCTCGAGGTTGTGTATCGAATTATAGGAAACAAAAACATACATAGTATTTCTTACCCATACGGAAATCATACAGATTTTTCCCCCCAGGTTATCCCGATATGCAAATCTTTTGGACTCAAGTGTGGTTTCACTGGGGAGCGGGCCTTCAACCGAACGCTCGAGCAACCATTTTTATTTGCGAGGCTTGATACCAACGATGCTCCTGGTGGCAAAAATCTAACCTTTGATTTCCGGAGTACTAGACTTACTACATTCCAGGGCACAACATCTCGTCGGAGAGTGTATTTTGAGGAGAACTATGACTAGATATACGAGCGAACAAATATGGAAGAAGATTCAGAAAGGTGTTTTTATCGTTGCAGAAATTGGCAAGAATTTTATTCAAACCGAAGAAGATCGTCCCCTTGAAGAATATATAGAAAATGCGAAGAAATTGATCCAAGCAGCAACGGCTTCGGGAGCTGATGCGGTAAAGTTTCAAACACATAATGTGGAAGATGAGCAATTGAATATAAAGGTAACCTCTCCGCACTTTTCAGGAACTGACCGATATAGCTGGGTAAAGCGTAATACCGAAGCTACCCCGCGTGAGTTTTGGCAGGAACTTAAAACATATTGTGATACATTGGGTATTGTGTTTTTCTCGACGCCTATGAGCAGGGGGGCGGCCATGAAACTTCAGAAAGTTGGTGTGCCATTGTGGAAAATTGGCTCAGGAGATGTATTGGATTTTGTGACCCTCGATTTCGTTGCCGGAACTGGTAAACCAATTATTATATCCTCTGGCATGAGTACCCTAGAGGAGATTGACAGGGCTATTGAATTTTTAAAGCGCAGAACCGAGCGAGTCGCTTTATTACACTGCGTGTCGAAATATCCGTGCCCGCCAGAAGAATTAAATCTAAACACAATCAAACTTTTCCAAAAACGATATGGGATACCAATTGGTTTTTCTGATCACTCTCTCGGCTACGAGTCCGCAATTGCAGCAGTCGAGATGGGGGCTACAGTGATAGAGAAACATTTTTCCTTCAGCCGCAATTTATGGGGGGCTGATCACAAGGTTTCGATGAGCCCTCAAGAGTTGCAAGATATGGTTCGGGGTATTAAGGATGGCACGCCTGTACAGATAGTCAATTTTGGCCAAGAAGCAAAAATACTACAGGAAGGAGAGGCTGTTTTTCGGAAGTTTTTTCGCAAGTCTTTGGTGGCGGGGAAAGATATAGACTGCGGCAAGGTGATTACACCCCAAGACATATATGCAATGAGGCCCCAAGGATACATCAACGCTCTTCCTTCTGAAGAATATGAAGCTGTGGTTGGGAAAAAGGCAACGAAAGGTTTTAAGAAGTACGACCCTATTCTTTCACAGTATTTAGAGTAATTTTTCGGTATGGATACGCTTTTTAAAACAAGTAGTGAGCAGAGCCAGAGGGGTGCAATCGTTGGAGTTGGTGTTGATATTGAGAGTGTTGACAGATTTCGAAAATTACCTTATACTCGGAATGTGCTATTCTACAAAAAAGTTTTTTCTCCGAAGGAAATTCGATATTGTCGATCGAAAAAAGAAAGCGCTATGTATTTTGCTGTTCGGTTTGCGGCAAAAGAAGCGGCAATAAAGGCAGTTGGACGAAAAGTCAAAAATCTATGTGAGTTTGCGGTAGGAAGAGATACGGGCGGAAAGCCAACATTAGGCATGGAAGGCTTGCCACATCTTGCATTTCATGTGTCGCTTGCGCATACACGTGAGTACGCGATCGCCGTTGTTATTGCGTATTCAAAGTAATACAAGAGAAAACCTACATGAAAGAAATGGAGAAAAAGCTATACGACTTGCTTGGAAGAATTCTGGATATTCCCATCGAAAAAATTCATGATGAGCTTTCTCCCGAAGACGTGGAAACCTGGGATTCTTTCAATGGAATTTTGATCGCCACTGAGCTAGAAGGGACCTTCAATGTGAAGTTTACTCTCGAAGAAGTGACTTCTACGAAAGACGTCGGCGATATCAAAAAAAATTTGAAAAACCACGGCATCGATATATGAACGCTTTCCGATACAACGACATTCAAGTAGGCAGCGAGTATCGATTTACAAAAGTTTTTACGCAAGGGGATGTGGAAGCATTTTCGCAACTAAGCGGTGATCTCAACCCCCTCCACCTCGACGTTGAATATAGTCGAGGAACGAAATTCAAGAAACCAATTGTCCAGGGCATGCTGGCCGCCGCATTATTTTCAAGGATTATTGGAGTCTATTGCCCGGGTAAATATGGGTTGTATATGTCCCAGGACGTCAAATTTCATAAACCCATATATGTCGATACGGAAGTAGAGGTGGTTGGTAGGGTAGTCAAGAAGATGGACGCGTTGCAAATCGTCACCCTTCAAACATTGATTAAAGATAAAACGAGCGAAGAAATATTGGTCTCGGGGAGGGCTATCACCCAGATGCTTCATTAATACGGAGTAAAGACCACTTGCATAATGACTTTTCGTTATGAACAGTTGTTATGCAAGCGGTCTTTGGAACTATGGTCTTCGGCGATCTCATCGAGCGATACCCTTATTTTGTACGAACAAGTGAATTTCTTGAAAAGAGCAGTTTTTTCTTCAAGAAGACTCTTCAAAGAATACGCATTCTACACCCGAACTATGAGTGGGCAGAAAAAACGTGCAGAGATGCCTTTGAGCTCTGCGGGAGAGACTGGCAGGCGTATCTTGGCAATGCATACAAGTTGGTGGATTTCTCTGTTGAGTTTTTACGGCTTCAAGCACTTTTGGAAAAAACCGGTAGGTACTATTGTGCGAATTTTAGAGAAGTAGAAGAAAAAGTGTATAACAATAAAGATCGTACGTTGAGAGGCGCACCGTACATGTGGGCTTTATACTTCTCGCAGGTGTTTTGGGAAACGCACCATCGAGTGTTTAAATTTTTCCTCTCTGATTTCGTATCAACAAAACAAGAACAAGGTCATGCGCTCGAGGTGCCCTTGGGGACTGGAATTTTTGTCACCCATTTTCTATTAGGCAATCGGTTATGGAAAGGTGTCGGGGTTGACTTGGGTGATACGGCCATTGATTTTACGAAGTCACTTCTTGCGCTAAATAATATTGGTCCGACGCGAATGACTGTCCTCAAAGAAGATCTCTATAGATACAAATCTGATTTTGGGTATGAGCGAATTATGTGCGGAGAATTTCTTGAGCACGTTGAGGATCCGTTAGCAGCCCTTAAAAAGTTGCATAGCCTCCTAAACCCGAAGGGAAAGGTTTTTGTGACTGTTGCAGTATGGGCGTCCATGATTGACCATATTTTCTTGTACAAAAGTGCAGAAGAGGTACGAGCCCATATCAGAGCTGCTGACTTTACAATCGAAAAAGAATTAGTGCAGAACGTGTTTGAGAGCGGAAGGCCAGAGCAGAAAAAAACCCCGATTAATTATTGTGCCATTTTATCAAAATGACGGCTTCTATGCAAAATGGCGAAAATATGTATCCAAAACTAATTCGTTTGATGACCAAGGAGGATTGGGTACATACAGGCGAGTTTATAAAAGAATATTTTCATCCCCGATATATTTTGTTGAATAGAAAATTTTTTGACTGGCAGTATCAACACAATCCCTATGGGAAAGCAGGAAAATTCTCGTTCAAAATTGCTGATACGGGAGGACGTTTTTTAGGATTTTTGGGCTTTGTGCCTTATCAGCTCATGGTAGCCGGGAGTACGCATGTTTCAGCGGGAGCGTTGTGTAATTTCATGATTCGCAAAGATTGTAGGGCCTTGGGATTCGGCTCTTTGTTCATCCGTGATATGGAAAATGATTTTCAGATAATCTGGGGAACTGGTTACAACGAAAAGACCGCGCCGATGTATGAAAAAATGGGATGGCGGCTCATGGGCAATGTACACCGCTATATCAAGGTACTGGATAGCAAACGAATGGCACAATTTACATACGGTACGGAGTTTAATGGCGTCAGTCCTTTCGAAGATAGTTTCTGTTCCTTGCCCTCCCGCCGCCATGCGGTAACGAAGACGGAACGATTTGGAGAAGAGATAGAAGCACTGGGGCAGCGCTTGAGCGGAAAGTATCCCATTGCCGTAGAGCGGCGCACAGACTATCTCAACTGGAGGTATGCGGACCATCCAAAGTTTCGTTATTCAATTTTAGTAAGTCGTAAGGGCAAGGCAGTGCGAGGATATATTGTATTTCGACTAGAAAGGGCTATAGAAGAGAAAGGGAGTGGTCAGTATCTCGTTGGTCGTATCGTTGATCTTATGGCAAGTGATGATGCGGAACTTGATTTGCTTTCTGGAGCTGTCGACTATATTCGACAGAAGGGTGCGATAATGGCAGACTATTTTTGTACTGGCCGGTTTCATGGAACGACACTGGAGAAGCTCGGTTTTGTAAGAGGAGAATGTGATGTGTATAGTGATATTCCACGGCGCCTCAATCCTATTGATCGAGAAAAAATAGCTCCGATAAATTTTGTAGTGCATGTGAATCCAAAAGTGCTGCAAAGAGACTTATTTTTCGATATTAATAATTGGTATATTACAACGGGAGAAGGAGATACGGATAGACCTAATTAACGTATATAAAAATGAGAGATGACTTCAATATCAATACAAAACGAACGCTTGTAGACATGCTCAAACTTAATGAACGTGTAGACGGGTTGTTGACAGGTGAAGAGAAGGAAGTACGGCTCGCGTTCCTTTCTAGTTTCACCATCAATACATTGGCCGAAGTCATGAGAGCAGAAGGCTTTTTGCATTCCCTTAAGCTCACCACCTATACTGCTCCGTATGGTCAGCTTCAGCAGGAAATTCGAAACGCCAAAAGCGACCTCTACGCATTTCAACCTGACATATGCTTCCTCCTTTTTGACTTCTCGGATTTTTTCAATAACGACATAGGTTTTTCCCATCACACCTACGATGCGAAGGCTCTAGAGAAGGAGGTTGAAGGAGCTCTTTCTCGGTATCGGGAGACAATTTCGGTGCTTCGGGGAAATGGGAACAACAAAATTGTCGCTTCGACCCTCCCTCTCCCGGTGTTTAGGCCCCTTTCTGTTCTTGACAATAAGCACACACTAGGGTTCAAGAGAATAGTTGGTAGGATTAATCAAAGAATTGAAGATTTGTTTTTCGGTGATCCACAGGTGTTTATTTTTGATTTTGACGAATGGCTTGGAAGGCTGGGGAAAGATAATGTGTGGTATGGAAAATTTTACTTTCTTGGGGATTTGAGGTTGGAGCCCGATGCCTTTCCGGCTCTGGCCCGAAGTCTTATGGCATACGTTATTCCACTTGCTTCCGCGACCAAGAAGTGTGTCGTGCTTGATTTGGATAACACCTTATGGGGTGGCATCATCGGAGAAGATGGACTGGCGGGTATTAAGCTTGCCCCAACTGGTGAGGGTCAGCCGTTCTATCATTTTCAGAAGTTTCTTCTCTCGCTTTTTCGTCGGGGGGTGATTTTGGCTATCAATAGCAGAAACAATCCCGAGGATGCACTGGAGGGAATTCGCACCCACCCCTACATGATATTGCGCGAGCATCACTTTGCGGCATGGCGTATCAATTGGAATGACAAGGTGGTAAACATGCGAGAGCTTGCCAAAGAGTTAAACATCGGCCTTGATTCAATGGTTTTTATTGATGACGACCCCGTACATATTGCTCTGATGAATGAGTTTTTGCCGGAAGTCACAACTATAGCGGTGCCCCAGGACACTTCCCAACTTCATAAAATAGTTGCTGACTACCCGGGGTTTAGTTCGTTTGAGTTTACGGAGGAAGACAAAAAAAGAGGAGAAATGTATCTTGCCGAGCGGAAGCGACACGAATTACAGTCCCAGGCGACAAACGTCGATGAGTTTCTTAGGTCCCTTGATTTGCGGCTGAAGATCGAAGAGATTCATGCTTTTTCTTTGCCCCGCGCCGCACAGCTGACCAAGAAAACAAACCAGTTTAACCTTACTACCAGGCGGTACACGGAAGAGAAAATAAAAGAAATGTTGCAAGCTGGATTTCTTGGTTTGACGATCGAGGTATTTGATAAATTTGGTACCAGCGGAATTTGCGGGGTTGCAATCGTGAAACGTGATCCGGAGGCGTGGAGCATTGATACCTTTTTGCTGAGCTGCAGGGTACTTGGGAGGGGAGTAGAGCGCGCGATACTAGCAGTTATTATTGAGCAAGCAAAACAAGCGAGCGCAAAAAAAGTAATCGGCGAATTTATTCCTACGAAGAAAAATAAGGTAAGCGTGTCTTTCTATAAGGATTCCAATTTCAAGCTCGTGCAAAAGGATGAGAATCGCCAAGCGTATGAATTCGATCTCAAGGATACCTTTCTTTTGCCTCCCCATATCAGTATTATAAGAGATGGGGTGTATGAAATATGAATATGAAAAAAAAGAAGAGAAAAATTTGCTTTATTCTTACGAGTCAAATTCACTATGCACGAAATAAGCTTATTATTCAGGAACTTGCAAAAAGGAACGATGTGGAGCTCCAGATTGTTGTGGGCGGTTCTGCTGTACTCAAAAAATATGGAGATGTCGAGACTTGGCTTCGAAATGACGGCCTCACGTCTAATGCGAGAGTTACAATGGTAGTCGAAGGGGGGAGTAATGTTGCCATGGCAAAGACTGCGGGACTTGGCTTGATAGAATTTACTTCTCTCTTTGAGAATCTAAGTCCTGAGTTGGTCGTGGTAAGAGGAGATAGATATGAAGTCTTACCTGCTGCGATGGCAGCAGTGTAGATGAACAAAACAGTCGCGCATATCGAGGGAGGAGATATGACCGGTTCGATTGATGAAAGTATACGGCACGCGGTGACAAAACTTGCTCACATTCATTTCGCAACGAATAACGAGTCGGCAGAGAGAATTAGGAAAATGGGCGAGAACCCACGTTATATTTTTAATGTAGGGAGTCCTGACGTGGAGTTTGCCGCGGTGAATGTCCGTTCGATTGTGAGTGCCGATATCAATTCAGTTGGTGTCGGGAAGAGGCTGGATTTCACGAAGCCCTTTCTCATGACCGTGCAGCACCCGGTGACGACTGAAATGGGTCAAAACGAAAGAAATGTTGAACAAACATTGCAGGCAATATCGGCCCTCGGGATGCCTACGGTATGGTTTTGGCCGAATATTGACGCGGGTACGGACGAGATTTCTCATGCTATTCGAAAGTTTCGGGAGATGAGTGATATCGATGCCTATACTCGCTTTATTAAATACCTCCCTCCAGAAAAGTTTATTTCTTTGCTTGCAAAGACTGCGTGTTTGGTTGGCAACTCATCTGCAGGAATCAAAGAATGTTCTTGGTTTGGTACGCCAGTGGTCAATATCGGCGATAGAGAAAAAGGAAGGATGAGAGCTCATAATGTCATCGATGTTGATTGTGATAGGTGGAAGATACAGCGGGCAATCAAGAAACAACTAAAAATAGGACGACACAGCCGTAGTTACATGTATTATAAAAAGAACACCAGCAAGGCAATTGCAAAAATTTTGGCAACGTGCGACTTATATGTCCAGAAAAAATTTTACACATGAGATTCTTGGTGTTATCCCTGCTCGAGGAGGGTCAAAGGGGATTCCGCGGAAAAATATAAAAGTACTGAAGGGCAAGCCGCTGATTGCCTATACGATTGAAGTCGCGAAACAGAGTTCATTGATCTCCCATCTTATTGTCTCCACGGACGATAAAGAAACCGCAGAGATCGCACGTGCGTATGGGGCCGAGGTGCCGTTTCTGAGACCCAAAGAGCTCGCGCGGGATAAAACGCCGGGTTTGCCAGTCATACAGCACGCGATCCGTTTTATGGAGGGCAAGCTCGGGACGGAATTTGATTACGTAGTGATTTTGCAGCCAACTTCTCCCCTTCGAACAGTGGAGGATATTGATAAAACTATCCAACTTCTCATTGATACCGGCGCGGATAGCGCGGTTTCTTTAGTGGAAACAGAAGCGAGTTCCCATCCAATGAAAATGAAAAAATTAGATGGCAGTAGGGTATTGCCTTATTCAATTGCAGAACCAGAAGGCATACGAAGACAAGATTTACCCACGGTGTATAAAAGGAGTGGGGCGGTGTATGCCCAGACTCGAAAACTCGTCATTGATAAGGGAATGCTGTATGGGGACCATATCGTAGGGCATGTTGTTCCCCAAGAGAGGTCAATAGATATTGATGATGAGTTTGACTGGATCCGAGCTGAATACATGCTCGAGAAACTTCGGGCGAGTGACCATAGTTTCTAGTGATAACTTATCCAGCTCATAATATTTGCGAGAGAATTCTCAGTAAAAAGTCGTTCGGGATTTTCATACTGCTTGTGGAGTGTTCCGCGTTTGAAATCGGCAAGGAGTTGTCGGAATTCCCGCTCGTCGTCAATAAATTTTTTGATGGAGAAGCATTCCTCGATACCCTTGGCAAGTTTCAGCTTGAGAAGATTGAGGAGAATAACGTCTTTGCCCATGGCAATAGGAATAAGGTTCGTTGTTGAGTGGTGGCATATGTACAAATGGGCAAAGAATATCAATTTTTCGTTCTCCGTGTGTTTGTCGTAAAGTTTTACCCCCCTGTGGCTGAGTGGGCCGTATAGCGTGATATCTTCTGCGGGGTGTATCTTGAACAAGATGTCTGCTTCCGATTCGGAAAAGACACTCCGTATGATGTCGATAATGTGCGAGAAATACGCGAGCTGTTCTTGTTTAGACAAGATTGTTATATCTTTTGTGTAGAAAGGGGTTGAAAAAATAGCTATGTTTGTTTTTTTTGTATCGATTGCGTAGTCTTCTGCTGCCGCGTTTCTCGCCCCTACGTTTTTTGTAAGCAAGGCGAGAGTTTGGTACGCGCGGTCAAAATCGGCGGAACCAACAATAGTCAATTTCTCCTCGGGCACACCGGCATTCCGGAACGTGTCATAGCTTTGTTGGTTGAAGACACCGAAATTCTCGATAAGACCACGCCCAACAGTGCGATTTTTGCGATAGGGGCATTGAAGGAGGTGCTTGAGTAGGAAGTAGAACAGACCGTCATATACTTTTGCGCGAAGAGACGTTGGTTTTGTATTTTTGTCCTCTCCTTTGACTGTTGATGTAGCCCATTGTAAGAGCAGGGTCTGCACCCCTCTTTTTTTTGCTTCCCAAAAAAGAAGGTTGAGGTAGGGACTTTTATCGTTGACACATATAATTTTTTGCAATTGAGAATCGTCGAGAAACCGCCGAAATTTTCTTCGTCCATCAAGTAGAATCAGAATGTCTGCAAGAACTGGTATTCGTTTTACCCAGAGGGGTACCCGAAGACGTGTGATGAGAGAATATGGGTATCCCTTCGCTGTGGAGTACTCGATCATCTCTTTTGCAAAGTGCTCTTTTTCGGTTCTCGGGATGAAGAGAAACTGAACTCGATACGTGTCCTTGAGAGTGGGGAGTAACTTTTCAAAGTATTTGAGACTTCCGATATAGTGTGGAAGGAGCACCAACTTTTCACCTTTTTGTACATTTATTTTTTTCGTCATGCCTGTTGATTTATAGATATGCGTCATGTGCCTTCCACTTCTTTATGATTCTTGCATAGACTCCCAAATCGCCGATGTAATGGATCAAGAAAGGCAGTTTGTATTTTTACTTGTCACTTAATTATTGATAGTAAGGAGTCTACTATATACTTAACATCCTTTTCTTTTAGGCCTATGTAAAGTGGAAGCGCAAGTGAGCGCGCGCTTATGTCTTCGGATACGGGGAAATCACCTTTTTTGTAGCCGAAAAGATCCTTGTAAAAGTTTATTGAATGGATTGATGGAAGATATGGTTTTGAGGCGATCCCTGCCTCCGCCAGTTTTTTGATGACCGTATTTCTTTTTACCGCTTTGTTTAAAAGAACCGAATAAATATACCATGTATTTGTGTTATGCGTGGCGGTATATGGCGTGTTAACTTTATTTTTAAAAGGCTTTAAATGTTTATCATACAAAGCCGCTATTTTTGCGCGTTCCTTTATGAGAAATTTAAGCTTTTCCAATTGAGCTAGCCCGAGGGCGGCGCTCATTTCGTCCATTCTATAATTATAACCCAGGTATTTGTGGTCAAGCCATTGCATGTCCGGGGCGCGTCCCTGATTTTTTAGACTTGAACATATCTCATAGACCGATTTTTTATTGGTCGTAATCATCCCGCCCTCACCGGTTGTCATTTGCTTGTTGGGATAAAATGCGAATACAGCCGACTCTCCGAATGTTCCCACCCTCCTTTTTTTGTAAGTCGCGTATATCGCTTCACAAGCATCTTCAACAATTTTTAAATGATACTTTTTCGCCAGTCTTAGTATGGGAGACATATCTGCGGCTTGGCCGAATATGTGAACAACAAGTATGGCTTTTGTCTTGCGTGTTATTTTTTTCTCTATTTTACCTGGGTTAATATTGAAAGTTAGAGGGTCCACATCAACAAAAACAGGCTTGGCGCCGACGTAAAGGATTGTGTTTGACGAGGCAACAAAGGAAAATGGCGTTGTAATGACTTCATCCCCATCTTTTATACCGGCCGCAAGTAAGGCAAGGTGCAGTCCAGCGGTGCCACTTGATACAGCGCATGCATACTTTGTCCCTATTTTTTCAGCGAATTTTTTTTCGAACTTTTTAATTTTCGGGCCAATACTCAAATAGCCGGAATTCAAAACTTCCATTACATATTTTTTCTCTTCGCGCGTTATATAGGGTTTTGCGAGGGGATATTTAATCAAAGTAGGTTTCGGATAACTCTTGCCGGTATCCCAAACGCTAAGGTATTTTTCGGGATGTTTCGATTCACAAAGCTGAATGCTCCTATCACGCTGTTTTCGCCAACCGTCACTCCAGGCATGATAACGCTATGAGTTCCAATTTTACAGTTTTTTTTCAGAATCACCATTCCTTCCTTCTGATCGATCGTAGAGATAGAACAGATAGAGCAGTGAGACCCAATCTGAACACCATCTTCAATCACAACTCCGTTTTTTGCATTTATGTATGTAAAAATCACAATGTCGGTTTTATGCCCTAACTTCAAATTCTTCTTATGCTGAACAACCCAATTATATTTGGTCAGCTTTCCCTCTTCAATCTTGGGGGGAGTCCAATTTTTGAATCGTTCTTCCATGGTTACGAATAGGTAAGCTGTTTCTGAAGGAGTTTTTTATCAATCGGGATTTTGCTAAGAATCGAAGCGATTTTATACCCAGCCGTCCCTGATCCATACGGACTCCGACAGCTTCGAAGTTTCTTTCGGAACTTTGTATCAAAAAGCGTTTTTCGAATCGCTTTCTGAATATCTTTTTTTCTATAATCAACCTCAATGGTATTACCGGCGCGCTCTCTCCCGGCCTGTCGTGTTCCGATATTTACGACCGGTAAATGAAATGAAGGCGCCTCGACGATCCCCGAACTAGAATTCCCCACCATGACGGTGGCAAACTTCATCAAGCTTATATAATCTCGGTACGGTACACTCTTATAGATCCGCACAAATGGATACCTTCGATATTGCTCGATAATGAGTATCATTTTTTTTCCGCCAGCATCCGCATTTGGATATAAAACAATAGTTTGGTATCTGAGCTCTCTCAGAGCCTCCATCGTTTCTCGCATTTGTATCTGCGCATCCTGAATTTCTAATGTAACAGGGTGCTGCAGAACCAGTATAAGAGGCTGGGTAAAATTTATACTATATGCCATTTCAATTTGTGCCTTGGAATACAGTCTTCCATGGAGAATGTAATCGAGCCCAGGAGCACCCACCACCGATACTCGCCAGGACTCTTCGCCCATTTCGATAATCCTTTTTGCCGCATTCTTTGTAGCTGGAAAATGGATGTGAGACAATTTGGTGATCGCATGACGAGCGAACTCGTCAATCGTGGAACTGATGTCACCTCCGTGCACATGCGCCACTGGGATTGTGAGGTATGCGCCTACAATCGCTCCTCCCAACATCTCAGCTCGATCACCTAGAAGCAAGATGAAATGTGGTTTAATTTTTCGAATCTTCGACGTCAACAATTGTATAAACTTCCCTAGAAAACTGGCCATTGATTCCTTACGATCTTTCTCATACGTTGCATAAATAGGATGGAGTTTCCATCCATCTTTTTTAATTTCCTGAATCGTTTTGCCGAATTGAGGCATGAGGTGCATTCCTGTAGCTACAACCTCAACTTCAAGCCGGGGGTGATCCTGGATTCGGGAAAGCGTAGCTCGCATAAGTCCGTAATCCGATCTCGCGCTAGAAATATACAATACTTTTCTTACTGAAGATCTTCCCATGAAAGTAACGTATCCTTTTTTAGTGCTCGCCTTGTTTTCTTGCCCAAGGCGTACGTGATCATCTTTGGCGCCATGCCCGTACCTGGTCTTTTCACAATTACCATACTTCTAGAAATTTTCGCGCCTTTTGCAATATCAATTCGGGCCACAATACTCTTTCTCGCAACCTTCTTGATTTGTTGTTCGCTTGGGTTTGGTTTTTTTACGCCATCGCCGAGCGCTTCTTCTGCGTTTCGAATCGCTTGCACCATTGCTCGTAAGCCATCCGGGTCAAGGGAAGCCTTATGATCTGGGCCCGGAAGTTTTGTATCAAGAGTGAAATGTTTTTCGATAACGCATGCTCCGATTGCGACTGCCATTGTTGGCACAGTGACCCCAATCGTATGATCCGAATATCCAACTAACAATCGGAATTCATTCTTGAGTGTTACCATGGCTCGCAGGTTCACTTCCTCGAAGGGGCAAGGATAGTTCGTAGTACAGTGAAGAAGGATAATTTTTGAATTCCCCTGTTTTTTAATTGCTTCAACCGACTCCCTGACCTCTTCTAAAGTCGCCATTCCAGTAGATAAAATGATGGGTTTTTTCTTTCTGGCCACTTTTTTCAAAAAAGGAATATTGGTGAGGTCGCCAGATGCAATCTTGAAGGCTGGCATTAATGAATTCAAAAAATCGGCAGCATCTTCAGTATGAGGAGTGGAAAGGAATAATATTTTTTTTTCTATCGCAATATTGCTTTAATATTGAGAAAGCCGAATAGTCCAATTCAAGATTCTTGAGCATTGCCAGCTGACTTCCGATTTCCCCAATATTTTTTTTCTGATATGCTGCCATTGCTGCCTTTTCAGTAACTAGGTCTTCTGGTTTGAATGTCTGAAATTTTACTGCATCTGCGCCCGCGTACTTTGCTGCATCTACTAGTTTTTTTGCTATACGAAGACTTCCATTATGGTTGACCCCCGCCTCTGCGATGATACAGACTCTTCCTCCTGTTTGTATGGACATATTGCCTATGCGTATGGAATTCATGAGTGAATATGTGCAAGCATTTTTTATTTTTTCGTGAGAGGGTCGAACCAGGTTTCTTCAATGTTTCCGGTTTTGAGGAGATCCTTGATCCCACGGTCGAGCGAAACAGTCGGGCGGTATCGAAGGATCGTTCGAGCCTTCGATATATCGGGAACTCTGTTTATGATTTCCCTTTCGGGGCTCCTGTCGGCATCTTGCATATCGATATACCGGGGCTTTAGGGAAATTCCGCTTACAGAGATCACTTTTTTCGCAAGATCCGCAACAGTAATCGCGGTTTTATCGTTGCCAATGTTGAAGACTTGGTTATCCGTTCCTTTGCGATCTAGCGCAAGATAGATTCCTTGAGCAGCATCAGTCACGTGGCAAAAAGATCGGATTTGATTTCCGTCTCCATATACGGTTGGGGGAATGTTTTCTAGGACGGATTTCACGAAACGAGGCAGGACAAATTCTGCAACCTGTCCTGGCCCGTAGACATTAAATAATCTGACGATTGAATAGCGGAATCCTTGCATGCGGCTATGGGCGCGTACGTACTCTTCGCCTGCAAGTTTCGTGACTGCATAGACGGAGTTGGGAGATACGGGATCAGATTCGCTGATGGGGATTCTTTGCGCGTTGCCGTATACTTCTGACGAGGAGGCAAAGACAACCTTTTTCACTCGGGCCTTCGCGCATGCATCAAGCACGTTTTTTGTCCCGATAATATTGATATCCAGGCATTGCGTTCGTTCCCGTTCGGTGCGTCGTACTCCAAGTATTGCCGCAAGGTGCACAACATAGTCGTATCCCCGCATTGCACGATCAAGGTCATGCGGGAACATAATTGTGCCGACGTGATGTTCGCAAATTCGATTGCGGGGTTCATACATATCAAACGTCTTGACGGCAAGCCCCTTTCCTAAAAGATATTTGGCAAGGGATGTCCCGATGAATCCCGCTCCACCTGTTATGAGTACTTTTGCTTTCATAAGACGAGAGCTATGGACGTCACACCATGAAAGCGCACTTAGAAGTAACAACAAATGAGTAAGATGCGCAGTTTTGGAGCGGGGAAAAACCGCAGATGTACCCAGTGGTACATCGAGGATTTTTCCCCGCGAAAAACAAGCAGATTGCCATTTTTGTTATCTTATGGAGTGCGGTTTCATGGTGTGATGTCCATAGATACGAAATAACGTGATAGTTAAGATTTATTCCTGTTGCTCCGCATGTCAATACGTGGGTACTAGATATTCAGAGACTGCGAGCAATTTTTGCGGCCTTGCCCATGATAGCTTCCGTAAGGAACAAGTCTTCGACCGTATCAATGTCAATGGATTTATATTTTGGCATGACGTAGATACTCGTGCGGTTTGGAACGAACGGGTATGCGCGTGTCCGAAGGATAACTTCTCGTTTTTGGATATAGATTGATCCGTTGATCACGTAATACGTAGGCAGGGCTTGTTTGCGTACGTCTGTAAGATGCTTTGTTCCGTAAAAGTGTGCCTTGTTGTTTCTGAGGTACATCATGAGTTCCGGGGGATAGGGAGATTCCGAGACGGAAATAAGAATGTCATTTTTATCTCGAAAGAGTTGCTCAATCGCTCCATCGATATCTTGCGACGTGCGTATGGGCGATGTCGGTTGCAGAACGACCATGTAATCATATATAGATCCTCTTCTCTCGAGTGTCGCCAAGGCATGTTTTTGCACATCAATTGTCTGAGCCGTATCTGTCGCGAGCTTCTTGGGGCGTTTGATGGTTTTTGCGCGAAAGGACTGTGCTATGCCAAGTATGTCGGTTGAGTCAGAGCTGACATATACGTCGTCAATGTATTTTGACTGCAGGCCGGCGTGAATGCTGTAGGCAAGAAGAGGCTTTCGCCTCAAAAGTGCGGTATTTTTATTGGGAATGCGCTTGCTTCCCGATCTTGCGGGGATGAGCGCGAGAATTTTTTTATTTTGGAGCATATTATTTGTGGGTACACCGTAATTTTCGATAGCACAGTAGTATACTACTGTGCTAATTTATCTTTGAAGTGTACCCCCTAGGTGGTGCACGTGACGGTAAAATGCGGGTCTGAACAATGATTTTCACATTACCATTAGTTTACTCGTAGCACAATCTTGACAGAGTTTTCTCAATGGTGTTGAATATACCATTCTGAAAGCCAATAGTTCTTTTTCATGTTACCGCAGAGTTCTACGGGCTTTTCCTTGGGTATCTACTTACAAACCCTGGAGAGGAGGAAGGAATGCCTAAGATCTGGATTCGATGGACCCTTGCCGAATCCGGCACAAGGTCCCTAAGTACGGTGTTGCAAAAGGTTGTTGGTATGGTCAGCGCTTCGGTTGCTGAAACCATTTTTGTGACGTTGGTTATCGGGTTGGTTCAGGTCATTGGAGCGTCTCTGGTAAACAAGATTCGGAAAAAAAGATTATTGGTCCACTGGACCCTTATCTTGGGCTCTGTAATCTTTGGCATCTTTGCGGTGGCAGCAACGGTTCTGGGCTTTGTTGCTTTTTTGTATGGTGCGGAGTTGGGCGCGAGAACATTTATCATCAGCCTCTCCATATTCGTCGGTGCCCTCATCGATGCGGCTTTTTTCGTGAAAGGATGACTTTGCGACAATGGCTGGGATTGTGTATAGCAATCCTTGCGGGGTATTCGATCCTTGGTTGGCCGTCCCTGAGCGCATTCCTTGTCTTGCCCCTGTGGGTTTGGTTGTCTTTTGCGAACACGCTTCCCGTGGCAGCGAATCAGGGTATTACTCGGGCGATAAAACGAATTGACCCGTTTGTGAAAAATTTCTGGGGAGGTCTTACTACGCTTGTACTGTGTCTCGCGGCAACAATAGTTCTTAGCCTGGAGCACTCCGGGACAAACTTTCTTCATGGCCAACTTATCATCGTATCACTGACTCTGGGCATAGTTGTTATTGGTATGTGGAGTTTCAACCTTGTCAGCTACAAGGCGGGTGCGACAATCGGCTTGAAAAATGTCGTGATGTACGGGACACACCTTACAACAATGATGATTTTGGGAGTTGTGGTTTTCGATGAGGCAATGAGTCTTGCGAAGCTTGTTGGCATGGCACTATATTTCGTGGCTTTTGCCCTGATGGATCGGGATACATGGCAGTTTTGCAAAATGCGAATTCGGAGGTACTTAGTAGCGTCGTAAGATACCTTTCTTTACTTTTAGCCCACTCAACCAGTGGGCTATTTTGTTGTTGTTGCATAATGCCAGATACATTCTGGACTCCTTGAGACCTAAATCTCATGGCGTTCTACAATCACTGGCACTGTAAATTTACTGGCATCAAAGGCTTTGTAAATCTGTACGAAGACGGTTTAAAATACCGTATGCTTACAGAAAAAGCCAAGTTCAAGGCTAAGGTATTAATATTCTGGGAAAAGCACGGCCTTGAGGCAACCTTAGATGCTTTTCCCGTCAAAAGATCAGCTTTGTTTGAATGGAAAAAGAAGTTCAAAGAGAGCGGCGGAAAGCTGATATCGCTGAATGAAAAGAAGCGGACTCCCAAGCATACACGCAAACGAGATTGGCCCTTTGAGGTTCGTCAGAAGGTAAAGCAAATCAGACATGACCCAATTCATCCCAACCTCGGTCCCGAAAAAGTCTATCCATTGCTTAAAACATTCTGCAAAGAAAGGAATATTAAATGCCCGGAAGCCAGGACTATCACAAGAATCATTGCCGACGACCCAGAAAAGATGAGGATATTCCCTAAAAAGATATCGCACTTTGGCAGAATCAAGAAACAAAACCGACAGAAAGTATTGCGAAAGCCCAAAGACTTAAAGCCAGAATATCCAGGTAACCTCGTGGCCTTAGACACCATTGAAAAGTTCGTCAACGGAACCAGGCGCTACGTTATCACCTTTGAGGATATTTACACGAGATTTGCCTTTGCCTAGGCAACAAAGTCTCATGCATCTCTAGCCGCAGAAGAATTCTTCAGCCTCTGCCAAAAGGTATTTCCATATTCGTTTAATTTCCTTTATTTATACCGTTGAGAATTGATCGCCTGATATCACCATCACTTACTGTCCCTAAAAATTTTTGATTTCGACCCACAATAAAAGCAATTCCAAGACCTCCCCTATCAATTGCATGCATCGTATCTTTGATCGAGGTACGTTTGTGCACAATAATTTTTTTTAGCCTATCTTGATTTTCCATGTATCCATACTTAGAAACTGTCTAATAAGCCCCATTTCTACTGTCATGCCCGAGGCAGATACGCCTCCGGCGGACAATTTCGCAATTTTGGCTGCGACTTCATTCGGGGTCCCCACCTGGCGGGGTGATCGTCCGTCCTCCTCGACGTATATTCTCATATACGCCGCCATCGTCCGTCCTTGCCTCGCCCCGTTAGAGGCCGCGAGGGCTCGCAGCGCGCCTCTGCCTCTAACGGGGCTCGCTCAAAATTGCGAAATTTCGCTACGAAAAGGATTTATTAGACAGTTTCTTACGTTTTTTCTCCCTAAAGAACCTCTCGATTTGGCTCGCCGTATAATCCATCTCGTGTCTGGTAATCGTAGGGTACATCGGTAACGTCAACACTTCACCTGATAACCTTTCCGTTGTTGCTAAGTCATTTTCTTTGTAGCCAAACCGTTTTCGATAAAAGCTCGTTAGGTGTATAGGTGGGAAGTACACCTTTGCCATTACCCCTCTTTGATTCAGGTACTTTTTTAAGCGGTTCCTAGTCAACTCGCCCCCCCCGACTCTTACGGTATACATTTGAAAAATATGGGTGTAGCCTTTTGGAGGTAATGGAAGAGAAATCTCTTTAAGGGATGAAAGTTTTTCGGTAAGATACTTTGCGTTCCCTTGCCTCATGCGGATAATCTTGTCGATTTTTTTTAGCTGAGATATGCCAAGAGCTGCCGTTATATTTGACATTCTAAAGTTGTAACCTAGTTCCACGTAATCCATATATGAACTTGTTGCAAAGTAATTTTCCGACTCTTGTCTTCCGTGGGATCGGACAAGCATAAGCTTTTCATATAGTCTTGTTGAGTTTGTCACGATTGCCCCGCCCTCTCCGGTGGTGATTACCTTCGGTGCACAAAAGCTAAACATAGCTGCATCTCCAAATGTTCCTACGCGTTTTCCTCCAATCTTTGCTCCTAGGGATTCTGCGGCGTCTTCGATTAGCAGCACGTTATGTTTTTTTGCAATGTGTGCTAATTCCCGAATTTTGCAAGGACCCCCTCCATAATGTACAGGCATTATTGCCCGGGTGTTTTTGGTAATTTTCCTCTCGACATCCCCGGGGTCTAGGCCATAGGTTTCGCTTTCTATTTCGGCAAAAACCGGTTTTGCCCCTACAAATAAAGGGGCGTTTGCTGTAGCTATGAACGTAAACGAGGGGAGAATAACTTCGTTGTTCAGGCCAATTCCGCTTGCAATCATAAGGGCGTGCAGTGCCGAGGTTCCCGAATTAAACAGGACAGCGTGTTTGGTCCCCACGTATTCTGCAAGCAACTCTTCGAGGCGTTTTATATTTTGCCCGATTGCCCAATCCTCCTTAGCTCTTATTACTTTCGTCACCGCTTCTATATCTTTTTTGTCCGAGTAGATTTTAAATAGTGGTATCTTCATTTTAAGATGTTATCCGAACATGAAATCGTTATCAAATAACTTGATTATCTTCGTTTTCAAATTTCGGTTTGACAAGAACGTATAAATTTCTTCCGTAAAGGCGAGGGGCATAATAATCAATGTATCGAGTTTTTTTCTATCAATTTCTTCCCATGAAGAAACAGGTTCGTTTATGTCAGACATATATTTTTTCTGTTTCCTTGTATCACCATCGTATATGTGTATTCCATCAAACATTTGACAAATTTGCAATAGATTATGGGTTACGTTGCATGCGCCGTATAGCCCTACTTTCTTGCCAGGCATAGAAGTTAAGCTCCTGAACTTATCCACTAGTCGCTGGAAATATTGCGCATAACATTTTGAAGAGTTATCTACATCAATGGTCTTGGGAGTAGTTGGCGGTTGAGACTTTTGACATAGACATAAAAGACCTTCTTTTTCGACCTGCAACCCTTTTACTTCTAACCCTAACTTGAAAAGAAACATTTTAAAAGTTTTCGGCGTGAAGTAACTAATGTGCTGATGTAGGTAAAAAGGTGCGCCAGCCTTTAGTGACGTTTCATACTGTGGTATGCCAATCAAAATAACCCCTTCATTACTTGTGTTGTTTTTTACTGCCTGCATAAAGGCATGCGGATCAAATACGTGCTCCAAAACATTTAAAAGTACCACAAGGTCAAAACTTTTATTGGTAGTGGCGGAGCTTGGATAATAGTCGTTATATATTGTAATGTTATGAGCTGTATTTTTTTGAGGTGAGATTTCTATACCAAAGGCCTCCGCCTGAAATTTTTTTTGCAGCTGCGAAAGAAAATAGCCGTCGTAACAACCGATTTCTAGTATTTTTTTCGGCGCCTTGTGCATAAACTGGGTTAAAAATTGCATGTAACGATCTGTGACCGCGTCCCCAAAGTCACTTTCTCCCGGGGGAAGGGTGGGAAAGGAGTCGGGATTTTTGTAGAAATCTGTAAGGAATTTTTTTAGCCCTCGATTAACACGCTGTTGAACAAAGCCACACCTCATGCATCGCCACAGTTGCGCGTCAAAATTTGCCCCCATAGAAAACGACTTTTTTTTGAGGGAAGAGAAGACTTTTAGCTTGGAGGCGACAAAGACGCTTTCAAATTTTTTGTTGCCACACATGAAACACACATTCATACAAATCATAGTAGCAAGTGACTTAAAAAATGTTGATACGAGATGTTGGTTTTTTTAAAACACCCTTGCGTTCGAGAGACATAAATTCGTTCTCCCCGACAAATATTTCGTTCCAGTACCTAAGCATGAGGGATTCCTTAAAATCGAGTTTTTTGAGAGCTCTACCAAAAAATAACTTTTGCAGTATAGCGTTTACGGCATTAAAACCTAGAAAACTTGCCGCACCCGTTGTGCCGGAAAAACGGCAGTTGATTTCAAAAATTACTGGACCAACTTTTGTTTTTCTGAGCTGGAAGTTGCATGGACCGAGAATTCGGAGTTTTTTGCCCACACTGATTATAAATTTTTCAAGTTCCGGATTTTTTTTGAATATTGCCTTGTACGTGTCTCCGTTTCTTAGCCATCGTTTAGCCGTTATGACTCCGTAGTTTTTGCCTTGGTAAAAAAATGCGCCACAGGTATACTCTTCGTCATCCTGGGGTAAGTATTCTTGAATAATTGGATTGTGTAGGGAACGAACTTTTTTGTGTAGCTCCTCTTCGTTATATACAATACTAAATCCGATAGACCTTGCCCCGACTCTTGGTTTTACTACCATTGGAAAGCTATTTTCCTTAAAGAATCTATTCGTATTTGATTCTAGACAAGATTTAGGATAGGGAAAGTGATGCCTTTTTAAAAATTGAACCGTTTTCCATTTGTCGTCAGCAATCCGAATGGAATTCAGGTTGCTTACAATGAGCCGTGCAAAAGTTTCTGACTCAATTACTTTTTTGTTCCGTGCCAAAACCTCCAGTTCAACGTCTGTACCGACAAGAATAAGGTGAATCTTTTCTCTTTTACAAATAGAAATGATTCTCTTGATATAATTTGTTTCGTGCTTGAGGGGAACGATATACGCCTTCTGGCCCCTGTAAAGACCCGTCGCCATTGGACTATTGTCTACTGCCACTATTTTCGTGTTGATCTTTGATAGTTTGATTGACTTGATAATGCTTTGGCCAACCCCCCCGCCTGCACCGGTAACGAGAATGTTTATAGTCGGTGAAATCCCAAGTGCCGCATTGCCTATATCCGAGCAATCGTCGTGAACATCGCTACCGAAGGAAAAGTTATTAATGTTCCCCTTTATTATTTCTTGTTGCGCAAATCGTAATACGTTCGCGGGCGAGTTTTTGTCATTGTACTCGAACTTGATGTGATTCACAACACAGGTTTGGTAGACATCCTTTATATACTGCAGTGGTGGATTTGCGCCGAAAAACCTTTTGCCCATACTGAAGGGGTGGGCTAGAACAGCGATCTTTTTGTTGGAGGCCAAGATTTTTGTTAGCTCATACTCTTTTTCGATAAGCTCATCCGGTACCATACGATTGATATTTTTAAAATGATGAACGCTCCCAAGAACGACCTCTGCCGAATTCAAGATATTGCTCGTTGCGTTTAACTCCCTGCCCTTGTCTACGATTTTAACTTCGCAGCCGATTCGCACGGAGAAATCCGAGTATTTTCTTCGGAGTTTTTTTATCTCACCGGCGTACTTGGAAAACCAGTCTGTATTTTTATCGACATGATCTGTTATGGTGAGACTAAGCTTGTCGTGGAGTTGATTGTAGCTGAAAATTTCCTCCAGAGAATGTGAGCCATCACTATAGAGAGAATGGATATGGTTTTCCTCAAAGCGTACCCTTTTCATTGTTTTTTTGTTTTTCTTTTGTTATTTTGTTCGAGAAGGTATTTTTCAATACGAACAATCGATTTTGCTGCTACAGGATCGCCGCGATAAGGGGAGGTCGCTGATCGTATTTTTTGCCTGAATTTTTTTGACAATGCTTTCTTAACTGAAGCAAGTATATGTTCCGTGTTGTAGTCAGCGCTGATGACGTTGTCTCCTTGCTCGCGGCCCCCTTGGCGGTTCCCAATTTTCACAAAAGGTACTTTGAGATACCCCGCCTCCATAAGCCCCGAACTTGTGTTGCCGATCAGTACATCACATCTCTTCATCAGGCTTAGATACATGGTCCTATCAATGTTCGGGTACAGATGGAAACCTTTCTTATGAGACAGCACTATCATTCTTTTAAGAAAATACCGCCCCCCCGTATCAGAATTAGGATAGGTAATTATCTTTTCGCCCCTTAGTTTTTTCAACGCGAGAAGGAGAGGATCAATCTGACTGGGGAAGGAGATGTTTTCGAATAGTGTTGGGTGAAATACCACAAGGTACCAATAATCTTTTTCGTTGAGCTTGAGGGATTTGGCAATTTCTCTTTTCGCGAAGAGAGTCGAGGTCCGTAATCCGTCAAGTCCGAGAGACCCCGCGATCCAGACCGTTTTAGGATCAGCGCCCAACCGTAGTACATTACTCTTACTTTTTTGCGTTTGCACAAAATGGAGATTTGAAAATAAAGTAGTTGCATTGCGCAAGTAGTTATCTATTGAAGCGCTCACGTCACCCCCAGAAAAATGTATGACAGGAATGTGAAGGTACAGACCAACAATCGAAGCAGCAAAAGATTCGCTTCTATCTCCCACGACTATAATGGCATCTGGTTTGGCGCGGACGCAGTATGTTCGTACACCTTCGATCTCTTGGATCAAGTCCTGAATCATATCATTCTTTGCAGATACCTTCACGACTGAAGCTATGGGGACATTGTCTATTTTTATCAGTTGAACTGTATCGCCAAATTGCTTCAATGTATGCATGCCGGTGGCCAATATTTTTGGAGCAAGCCCCTTGCTTTTTTGCAACGCAAGAATAAAGCGCCTTGCGAGACCATACTCTGCCCTCGTGCCGGTAATATGTAAGATGGCTCTTTTTTGTGTTTTCATATACCAATATCGGTCTTCCGTAACAGACTATCTTTTTTAATATTGCGTTTTGTCTTCTTACCGAGAAATTGAGAAAAGTATTTTGGGGCAATGCCGGTTCCCGGTCTTTTGATAGATATATTTTCTTTGCTTAATTTTTCTCCGCTCTCGATGTTACATGCCGCTACAATACTTTTCCGTACAATGGGGATGTACAAAAGTTCACTCCTTGTTGGTTTTTTGGTTGCGGAACCCAAGATAGTTTCTACAGCTTTCGTTTTCGTAACCATTTCCGTAAGTTCCTTTGGCTCAAGTGACGCCACATGGTCCGATCCGTGCATGGTCTTATCTAGGGTAAAATGTTTTTCGATGAGGCACGCTCCTAAACTTGCGGCCATAATTGGTACCTGGATGCCTAAGGTATGGTCAGAGTATCCTACCAAAACATTGAGTTCCCTCTCTATTGTTTGCATGGCGCGTAAGTTCACTTCACTTTCAAGGCAAGGGTAGTTTGTCGTGCAATGCAACACAATGATTTTATTATTTCTCTGTTTCCTGACAGACCGGACAGCCTCTTTGATCTCTGTCATTGTTGCCATGCCGGTACTTATAATAACCGGTTTTTTCAGTCGCGCGACGCGTTCGAGCAGGGGATGGTTTGTCAGATCAGCCGATCCTATCTTAAAAGCGGGTACCCCGAGCTTTTCAAGAAAATCAACACTTTCAAAACCTCCATGCGGTGTGGACATAAAAATAATACCCAGCTTCTTGCAATACGCACTGACTGTCTTATGCGACTCATCGTCGAGTTCGAGTTTTTTGATCATGGACAGCTGGCTCTCCGAGACTCCCAGGTTTTTTTTCTGGTATTCAGCCATGGGGGTTGACTCGATAACGACTTGCTCTGCCTTAAAGGTTTGAAACTTCACGGCATCGGCGCCTGCATTTTTTGCCGCATCGACAAGCTTAAGAGCCAGGTCCAGCTTTCCGTTATGATTAACCCCTGCCTCTGCAATAATAAAAACGGGATGATTTTTCCCTACGAATATGTTTTCAATCTTTATGCTATCCATGTATGATGGTTAGATCGTCCAGCCTCCATCTACAACAATATTCTGGCCAGTTATATATTGAGATTCGTCAGACAGCAAAAAGATGAGAGTTCCAGCTATATCATCTGGATAGGCCATGCGGGACCCTAAACGTACTTTTTGCGAATATTTTTTTACAAAAGATTTCGGCTGATTATCGAATACTCCTCCGGGAGAAATCGCGTTTACTCGAATGTTATATGGCGCAAGATAAGAAGCTAAGTACCTGGTAAGATTTAGTATAGCGCCCTTCACCGACGCATATTCTACCGGTACTGTCATGGCTGTCCCCTGGTAGATTTCAAATTTCGGCGCAGAGAATCCATACGTTGATCCCAAAAGGATTATAGTGCCACTATACTGCCTCATCATTACTTTTGAAACCTCCTTTGTCACTAAGAAGTAACCGCCGAGATGCATATTCACATTTTCACAGAAGTCTTCATAGCTGACATCTTCGAATTTCCTGCCGTATTGCTTATTTCGTGGATACGCGCTATTTACTAGGGCGTCAATTTTTCCGTACCGCTTCCCAGCTACTTCAACAAGATGTGCGACTTGTTCGGTATTTGTGATGTCGCACTTTTGAAAAATAATGTTATCCTTGTGAGTTTTTTTTCGAATTTTTTCTACGACATGACCCCCCCTTTTTTCGTCAACGTCAGCAAGAATAACTTTTGCATTACGCTCTAGGCAAGATTGCGAAAATACGGACCCTAACAAGCCGGCACCACCAGTTATGATGCAGACTTTTCCGTCAAGCATGAAACGTTTTGTCGGTGTATTCATATTACACAGTTTCTTAGCGAATGTTTGCGTGAGCCTTGAGGGCGAGGGCGTTCCGGAGATCTCGTATGGATTCGGCAAGATTACTGTACCCATTCCCTTCGTGGACTTGCCTCATAAAAAATTTCAGCTCTTCGCGGTACATGTCATTTCCCCCAGCTTGTATATGGGTAATTTTTAACTTTTCCCCCACATATATTTTTATCTCGTTCTCCGCACTGCCCCTTATAAGTATTTTTTCCCATATTAGCGTTCCTTTCGTGCCCACAATTTCGCAGTATCGCCTCCCGGGCACTTGCATGTAATCCAGGTGGATGGAAATAATTTTTCCACTCTTGGACGCGAAAATGCCTTCAGCGATATCCTCGCTGGTAATTTGTAGGCGAGAAATCTTTCCTGTAAGTCCTTTCGCATAGGATATTTCTTCATCCAGGAGCCACGCAGGATAGTTTATTTCATGGATGAGATCCAATACCACTCCGCCACCTTTTTTCTTGTCGCTTGAATATCTTTTCCGATAGTCTCCGGACCTCCACTTCCTCAAATCCTTGCCTGCCGAGACGCGCATAGAAAGAATATCTCCAATCTTTTTTTCTCGGAGAAGTTTTTTTAAGAAAATCAGCGGTGCAAAAAACTGGAGGCAATATCCAACAAAAAATACAATGCCTTGTTGCTCTACTGCTTTGCGTATCGCCTCTACCTGCCGCAGCGTATGAGAGAGGGGCTTTTCTACAAAAATACCTTTCGGGTTATATTGCAAACATGCAAGCACCGTGCGTGCGTGTTTGGACGTTTCGTTTGTGATAAAAAAAATGTCATGGGGACGAGCGTAAAACTGTTTTTGCGATGAATACATGCGGATATTTTCCGAGATGTCCATTTTGACTCTTCTGTCCGTCAATATATCGATTGCCGCACTTGGATAGAGTTCTTGGATGTTGGCCGTATGCCTTGCCCCCATTGAGCCAAAACCAATGATCCCTACACTACTATTATTACTGGTCTTGTTTGACGCCATGATTTATCTAAAACGCTTTATTTTTTTCTCTATTTCATGTTTATTTTTATACACGAGTTCTGCCAATACCCAGTCTTCAGTGTGATCCAGATCTATTGATCTCCACTTCGGACATACGATAGCCTTTGTTCTTTTGGTTACAACTTTTTTTTCTTTGAGAAGCGCCCCTGTTTTTACGATGTATACGAAACAGCCGTTCAAGATATACGCAGGCTTCCATGCCTGCATATTGGTGGATTGTGTCTTGGTTTTGTTTGCAAGGATAATATTGTTGTGTTTGTTCACGTAATAGAGCCGTGGATGAGTTGGGCAGATGGTCAAGACGGTGGTGGCGTTTGTCGATTGCATGAGCTTCCAGCACTCCTCTATATCTTTCTTCTCTCGGAGAGGGGAAGTTGTTTGTAATACCATTACATACGCCGGATTGTATCCCTCTTCGCGTTTCAAACGCTTTAATAAGTAGAGTAAACTGTCGGCTACAGGAGAATTATCTGTAGCAAGATGAGCAGGACGCAGAAAAGGAACTTCGGCTCCGTGGCGTAGCGCAATCTTTGCAATTTCTGGGGAGTCGGTGTCAACAACAACGCGGCTCGGCAGCTTGAGAGCTTTCGCTTGTTCAATTGCATACACAATAAGAGGCCTGCCCAGAAATTTTCGGATGTTTTTCCGTTTGATCCTTTTTGATCCCGAACGTGCAGGGATTATAACCAAAATGTCTTTTTTACTCATACCCATAATTCTGCGTGTTATGTTTTTTAGAGACCGAAAGACGAGGTATGATTTATTGCTATGATACGTTACCATACCTCGTTCTTATGTTAAGCACAATCTTGACAGAACTTCCTCAATGGTATTGAATATACTGTTTTGGAGGCCCCAGTTCTTTTTCATTGTAAATCCTGGAGAGGAGAGAGACATGCGTAAGATATGGATTCGATGGACCCTTGCCGAATCCGGCACAAGGTCCCTAAGTACGGTGTTGCAAAAGGTTGTTGGTATGGTCAGCGCTTCGGTTGCTGAAACCATTTTTGTGACGTTGGTTATCGGGTTGGTTC
>Ga0213870_1000207_pt1 | contig 31015 bp, 24 predicted proteins | sample WICALVC2017_Meta_FD_160119 | JGI IMG/M metagenome (GOLD analysis project Ga0213870, IMG submission 160119) | Freshwater microbial communities from subterranean cave lake in Wind Cave National Park, South Dakota, United States - WICALVC2017 | ecosystem: Environmental > Aquatic > Deep subsurface >... | reverse complement strand
GGTTAGAGGGAGGACGACCTGTGCTGTCCCACGGTCTTTGAAGACCTCGGCTACGTCGGTCTATCCCCCCAGGTTGATCCGAAGCCGTATCCTGAATGAGCGCAGTTCCAAGATACAAGGCTACTTTAGTTGGGGGCAATGTCTACCCTGAACGTCAATGCGAGAATACAGGCGATGAAGACGCACACGCCCCCTCTCGACATGAAGAAGCTGGACGCCAAGCTGCGCCAGTGGCAAAAGCGTCACGACACGCCGGAAAAAGTGGCAGAGGCGCATCGCAAAGTGCTCCTGGATCGCGTGGTCCAGTCCATGGCATTCGAGAACGAACCGGTCAGTAAGACTCGCCTGAAGACATCTCCTAAAGAATCATAAGAAGACCTAACAGGCTGCAGGAAGCGACGTCCCTACGTCCTGGCGTGCAAAAGTGTTTGTCTGTTCAGAATTTGACCGCCTGCGCCAGGTCCGTGTTGGGGAGGTCGCGGGCGCAGGGTTCCTCCCGTAGGCGTGCGGCCTGCGTGACGACGACGGCGGACGGCACGCGCTCCCAATGCCGGAAATCCGGCTCCAGGGCGCCTTTCAGCACCGTGGGGGCCTGCCGCATCAACGCGATCCCTCCTCGAATGGACAGCTCGCACAACTGACCGTTCCCTTTCCCAGCGGCGTCGGCCACGCATCCCCCGATGACTACGGCTGCGCCGGCCGCCGCCGGCACGAGGCTGTACACGATCCCGATCGGCAGGCGGATCCAGCTTTGTACATTCAGGAGCGGATGATAGGCATGGCTGTGCCGAACGGCGATCTTCTCGAACCAGCGCTGCGTGGCAATGCGCAGTCCCGTGTCGGACGCACAGACCGGCGGAAATCCCGCCTTCGGTCTGACACGAACATAGCCGTCGCTCGAGCCGGTGAATTGCAGGTCCCATGCGACGCCCGGGAATGTGCCCGTGCCGTAGATCTGCCACGCCGGCTGTGCGGCCTCGCCGCGATCAATGCGTGTCACTTGCCGTTCCGCAAAGGATCGGATGTCCGGATCAAGGCCTTTGAGCGCCCCGACCTGATCCCGCAATCGGAGCCAGTCCACCCGCGCCTCGCCGGGCTCGCCCAGTTGCTCCCACAACACGGCCGACAGGAGCAGGTTGGCCGGGTCCTCCCCGTAATTATAGAGCGGGGCGAACAGCTCCTGGTCCAGCCGCCGCAGTTCGACTTTCGCGTCGTCGGGTTTGTTGGCCCGCAGGTAACTGTCCGCCAGCAGGACGGTCAGATAGCCGCGCTCATAGCTTTCCAGGACATACGCCGTCAGGGCGCCGTCGGGCAGAAAAATGCTGGTGGTTTCCTTGGCGATGGAATAGGTCTTGTGTCGGTAGGCCGTTTGCGCCAGCGTGCCATGCGTGATCACCACGTCGTAGCATTGCCGCGAAAAGGCGTCCGCCAGGAGATTGAGCGTTTCAATCTGGCGCGATAGGTCCATGCGCTGCGCAAGCGTGGAGCAGTCGGACGTCGCGCTTGGACTGGGCGTTCTGTGCTGGCAACCGGCCAGGAGCAGGGCGAGGCAGGCGACGAGACCAATGCCTGCCCACGCGAGCGGTGCGGCCATGCGCTTCTCCCGGACCATGACGCGCCCGCCAGTGTGAGCGACTTCGCCGTCCAGGTCAATGAGATTGTGCCCCCTTCTCGCGCGGCGGGACCTTTTTTGTAACGAGCGCGCGCAAGAGGCGAGACAGCGTGGAGGCGATCCGCGACAACATGGCGGCTGGCCTATCGCAACCGCATTTCCCGTGGTAGACTGGTGGCTGTCTACGGAGGGCTGACTATGAATCTGGCTGATCACACATGCGTCCCCTGCCGGGGCGGCGTCCCGCCGATGGAAGCGGCGCGCGCGCAGGCCATGCTGGCGGAACTGGAACCGGGCTGGCAGGTGAATGCAGCGGGGCATCTGGAACGGGTCTTTCCGTTCAAGAATTTCGCCGAGTCGCTCGAGTTCGCCAACACGGTCGGCGCGATCGCGGAGCAGGAAGGGCACCATCCGGATCTGCATGTGGCCTGGGGAACGTGCGTGATTGAGATCTGGACCCACAAGATCCAGGGATTGACGGAGAGCGATTTCTATCTCGCCGCCAAGGCGGACCGGGCGTTCACGTCCATGAAGAATCCTGGTTAGTGGCCTTTTGCCCACGCATGCCGGGAAAGCCGACCTGGGTGCGGCTCCATGCCGTCAAGGGCTATTACGACACGGCGCGCTCCTGGAGGAATATCCTGAGGCGCGGGTCGCGGTGTACCTCACGCCCTCGCTCCTCTATCAACTTCATGGGAAGGGTCTGACATGCACTCGGTGACGCTCCTGCTCGGCATTCACAACCATCAGCCAGTGGGCAACTTCGGCCACGTGTTCCGCATGGCCTATGACCGTTGTTACCGCCCCTTTCTCGATCTGCTGGAGCAGCACCCCCGTATCCGCCTGACCCTGCATTACACGGGCCCGCTGCTGGAGTGGTTCGAGGAAGAAGAACCCGGGTTTCTGGACCGGCTCGCCAAGCTCGTCGCCTCCAATCAGGTCGAGTTGCTGGGCGGCGGATTCTACGAGCCGATCCTCTCGGTGATCCCGGATCACGATGCGGTGGGACAGGTCATGCTCCTCTCGCAACGACTCCACGATCGCGTGAAGGCCGAACCGCAGGGCTTCTGGCTGGCGGAGCGCGTCTGGGACGGCGGGTTGCCGAAGAAACTCGCTCCCACGGGGCTCCGGTACACGATCCTCGACGACTCCCATTTCGCCCATGCCGGGCTGGACCCCGATGCCCTAACAGGGTATTACCTGAGCGAGCGAGAAGGCCACACGTTGGCCCTCTTCCCGATCAACAAGGACTTGCGCTATTTCATTCCGTTTCGTGTGCCGGAGGAGGTCATCGCGTTTCTCAGGCGAGTCGGCGAGCGGGGGCCGGGGGCGGCGGTGACCTACGCGGACGACGGGGAAAAGCTCGGCCTCTGGCCGGACACCTATAAGTGGGTGTTCGAGGAAGGGTACCTGGAACGGCTGTTTGCCTTGCTCGAACAGAATGCGGACTGGCTCCACCTCCAGACCTTCGGCGAATATTTCAGCGCCCATCCCCCCACGGGCCGCGTGTATCTGCCGTCGGCTTCCTACGAGGAGCTGATGGAGTGGGCGCTTCCGGCCGCCGCCGCACAAGCACTGGCGGACCGGCGTGTCGAGCTGGAACGGGAGGGTCGGCTGGACGCCTTCCGTCCATTTTTACGGGGCGGCTTCTGGGAGAGCTTCTTGCTCAAATATCCGGAAGCCAATCACATGCACAAACGGATGCTGGACGTCAGCGACCGGGTCGCGAAGACGTTTCGAAGAGGCCGTAAACTGTCCGAGGCGACCAGGCTGGTCTGGCGCGCGCAAGGCAACGACGCATACTGGCATGGGCTCTTCGGAGGGCTCTATCTGAATTGCCTGCGGCACGAGACGTATCGCAACCTTATCGAGGCCGAGAATCGGGTGGAGACGGCGGCTCACGGGAAACGAGACTGGATCGACGTCCGAGCGACCGATCTGGACAAGGATGGCCACCCGGAGGTCGTGATCTCGATGCGAACGCTAGGTCTTGTCCTGGCGCCCGCCGTGGGGGGCAGCATGCTGGAATTGGACTATCGCCCCTGTGCGTTCAATCTGTCCGATGTCCTGACCCGTCGGGAGGAGGCCTACCACCGAAAGCTGGCTCACGCCACCTTGCAGCAGGAGCCAAGCAGCGGCGCGCCCACGCCGATCTACGACCAGAAGGTCAAAGAGCAGGGTCTTGACCGGGTTCTCATCTACGACCGGCATCGGCGAGTGAGCTTCCTGGACCGGTTCCTTCACCCGGAGACGCCCTGGGAGGCCTTCGACCGGATCGATGAGGTGGAGCAGGGGAACTTTGTGGACGCGCTCTACAAGCTGGATCCGCCTCAGGCGGAGAGCGGTCCTGTGGCCAGGAACGGGGTCCTGACGCTGCCCATGGTCTTCCGCGGGAACGTGAGCCGCGAGGGTCGTGCACTCCCCATGACTGTCCGCAAAATGTACCAAGTGACAGAGCGGGAGGCAGCGGTGGGCGTGGCCTACGCCATCGAGAATGACGGGGAGGCCCCACTCACCGTGCGCTTTGGGGTGGAGCTGAACCTGACTTTGCTGGCCGGCAACGACCCGCAGCGCTATTACGAGTGGCCGGGGTCCGATCGCCTGCGGCTGTGCGAGCGAGGGCAGTGTCAGGGAGCCGACCGGTTCTCGATGGTGGACGAGTGGAGCCGGCTCCGTGTGACCCTGCGCCTTGACCGGCGCGGCGATATCTGGTACATGCCCGTCGAAACGGTGTCCCAGTCCGAAGACGGATTTGAGCGCACCTACCAGGGCTCCGCGCTACTGGCATCGTGGCTCTTCACGCTCACTCCGAAGGTCGCTGAGGAGGTGGAGGTGTCTCTTGAGATTACCGATCTCTAAAGGAACCCCCCATGAAAGTCTTGCTGAATCACCCGGTCCGTGAAGTGGACATCACGGGGCCCCGACGCGTCAAAGACCTGCTCAACGAGTTGAACCTGCTGCCGGAGGCCGTGCTGGTAGTGCGGGGGGACGACCTGGTCACCGAGGACGAGCTGCTCCGGGACGACGACCGCGTCGAAATCCGGCCCGTCATGTCGGGAGGCTGACCCCATGCGCTGCCGCAAGTGCACAAATCGGGCGGTGCTGGAGATGCCCCGCCACCATACGGCCTTGTGCAAGTCCTGCCTCACGGACTTTGTCTGTGCACAGACGGATCGGGCCATCACGGAAGAGCAGATGTTTACGAAGACCGACCGTGTGCTGGTGGCGGTCTCCGGCGGGAAGGACAGCCTGAGCCTCCTGGACATTCTGCGCCGGCTGGGGTACCAGGCCGATGCGCTCTATGTGGATCTCGGGATCGGCGAGTATTCGCGGCAATCCAAGGCCAAAGTGGAACAGTTCGCCAGTGCGCGAGGCATTCCGCTCCAGGTCCACGAGCTGAAGGAAGACGAGGGCGCCGGCATCAACGACCTGGCCAATCTCGTGCATCGGCCGACCTGCTCCGTCTGCGGGACGCTCAAGCGCTATCACTTCAACCGGACGGCGGTGGAGTTGGGGTACCATGTCCTGGCCACCGGCCACAATCTTGACGATGAGGCGTCGCGGCTCCTCGGCAACGTGTTGCGTTGGCAGACGGAATATCTGGACAAGCAGGGGCCGACCTTGCCCGCGTCCATGGACGGGTTCGCCAAAAAAGTGAAGCCGCTCTTCCGGCTGGCGGAGCGCGAGATCGCCGCCTATGCGATCGTCAACAGGATTGACTATATCGTCGAGGAGTGCCCCAACTCGAAGGGGGCGAAGATGCTGCTCTACAAGGACACCCTCGATCGGCTGGAGAGCGAATCGCCCGGCACGAAGCAGGCCTTCTATTGGGGGTTTCTGGCCAAGCAGAAGGCCGAGGCGAAGACGCGCCCGTCCATGTCCGAACACGATAGGGCAGTCCTCCATCCCTGCACCACGTGCGGCCAGCCCACCACGGCGGAGACCTGCTCTTACTGCAAGCTGATGGCCAGAGCCCGCCATGCTCCTTCGGCCAGAATCGGCTCCTAGTCACGTCGCCTTCTGCCCTCGTTTCAGCCGGACTCCTCCCTGCGCCCCCTTGACAGTTCGGCAGACGGGGTTATGACAAAAATATGTGAGTCGGTGTGGCAATACGGGTAGGCACGAAAGGAGGAGAATTATGAATACGCTGACACGCTGGAGTCCCCTTACATCACGGTGGGATCCGTTTAGGGAATTGGAAGAGCTGCAGAACCGACTCGCCACCGCATTTGGCCGCGCGCCGATCCGCAAGGACGGCGAGAAGGACGAGGCGATGACGATGGCGGAATGGGCGCCGTTGGTCGATATTGTCGAGAATGACAACGAATACCTCATCAAAACCGAGCTTCCGGAGATCAGGAAAGAGGATGTGAAGCTGACGGTTCAGAATGATGTCCTCACGATCAGTGGGGAGCGGAAGTTTGAGAAAGAAGAGAAAGGGAAGAAATACCATCGGATGGAGCGCGCCTATGGCAGCTTTGCGCGAAGCTTTACCCTTCCGGAAGATGCCGATGGGGAGAAGGTCGCTGCCAGTTTCAAAGATGGGGTGCTTATGGTGCGCCTGCCGAAGTCCGAGAAGGCGAAGCCCAAGAGTATTGAGGTGAAGATTGGCTAAGAACGCTGTTCCATGAATTGGGGGAGGAACCCTTATCCAACGTAGCGGGAGGGGGCCCCGCATTCTCGTGCGCCCCTCCCGTGCCCACCGACTGGGTGTGGGAGCACTGGTCGGCGTGCTTGTCGTCCTGGCTGGGCTGGCTCAGTGCTCCCAGGCTCCAGATCCCGTAGATGAGGCGCCGGCCTCGGTGGCGGTCGTCGTTGCCACCACGATCTTCACCCACTTAGACGCCGCGCCCGTCGTCGGGCTTCTGCCGTAACTCGCTCTGAGCGGGGACAGGCATGCCTCGGAAGGCGAGCCAGTCCCCTTCGCCGTCCGCCTGATTAAACGATTCCCCCCGCCGGGTGTCTCAGAGAGAGATAGACGCGGAGTTTTGTGGTCGCAATTTGCGACCTCAAACGAAAGGGCGGACGGGCATGGGTGAATTAGCCGAAACCGAGCAAATTGCAAGGCGCATCCTTTTGATACGTGACCATCGGGTCATGCTGGACTATGACTTGGCGGAACTTTACGGGGTTGAAACAAAGGTCCTTAACCAGTCAGTCAAGCGCAACATAACGAGGTTCCCTGGCGATTTTATGTTCCAGTTGAATATTCAAGAGGTTAGAGGTTCAAGGTCACAATTTGTGACCTTGAAGAGAGGACAGAACATCAAATACCGTCCATTTGCCTTCACGGAACATGGGATTCTTATGCTGTCGAGCGTCTTAAACAGCGAGCGCGCGGTTCAGGTCAACATCGCGATCATGCGTGCCTTCGTGCTGCTGCGCGAGATGATTACCTCTCACAAAGACCTGGCCAAGCGTCTGGACGAGCTGGAGAAGAAGTACGATGTGCAGTTCAAGTCCGTGTTCGACGCGATCCGCCAGCTCATGACGCCGGCCACACCGCCGCGCCGCCGGATCGGGTTCCGTCAGGAAGAGCGTGACCAAGCCGGCTGAGCAGCCCTGCTCCGCCCTTGCGTGAAGCCCATCGGATGCGGTACAAGGTCACAATATGAACGCCAAGGCTGTGGTGCGCAACGATATGAGGCAAGGCCGATGCAGGTGCCGGTGAAGCCCTGCCCGTACTGCGAGAAGCTGATGTGGGTGAAGGACGACTCGATCCAGTGGCTCGACGAGCAGACCATTCGCTTTCCGTGTCCTCACTGCCGGCAACTCGTGCGGCGCAAAATGGTGGATCTTGGTGATACCGCGGCCGGACCGATCAAGCCGGGGTGAGGGTTCTTGTGACTGTCTTCAAAAACGGCGACCGTGTCCATCTCGTGGACAGAAAGGGCCACCACTACGCGTTGACGCTCAAGGCCGGCGACATCTTCCAGTTCAGCGGGGAGACCCTGGCGCATGATGCGCTCATCGGCCAGCCCGATGGGTCGCTGGTCACGTTGTCCCGCGGTCGTCCGATGCTGGCGCTTCGCCCGACGCTCTCGGAATACGTGCTGAAGATGCCCCGTGGCGCGCAGGTGCTCTACCCCAAGGACCTCGGGGTGATTCTTCAGTGGGCCGACATCTATCCGGGCGCGCGGGTCTTCGAGGCCGGCGCCGGATCGGGCGCCCTGACCATGGCGCTGCTCCGGGCCGTGGGGGATCGCGGGCACGTCGTCAGTTACGAGGCGCGGGAGGACTTTGCCAGGACGGCGATGAAGAACATCGAACGCTATCTGGGGCCGGTGTCCAACTTCACGCTCCGACAGAATAATGCCTATGAGGGCATCGAGGAGACCGATCTGGACCGGGTCGTGTTGGACCTGCCCGAACCCTGGCAGGTGGTCCCGCATGCCGCCACGGCGCTCCGTTCAGGCGGCGTGTATCTGAGCTATGTACCGACGATTCCCCAGGCGATGCAGACGGTCGAGGCCCTGCATCGCGCGCAGGTCTTCTCGATGATCCAGACGTTCGAGACCCTGCTGCGCACCTGGAACATCGAGGGACGGAGCGTGCGGCCCGATCTGCGGATGGTCGCCCACAGCGGCTTTCTAACCGTGGCTCGCAAGGTCCAATCGGGCCTGGCGCCGGCGGCGCCGGTGGAAGTTAACGAGGAAGCCGCTGGGGTGGAGCGGCGCGAGGAGGATCTGTGAGACTCAACGGGAAGGTGGCGATCATTACCGGCGGCGGGACGGGCATTGGCGAGGCCACGGCCAAACTCTTTGCCGCCGAAGGGGCGCACGTTGCCATCACGGGCCGTCGGAAGGACGTCCTGGAGAATGTGGCAAAGAGCATCATCGCTGCCGGCGGCGGGAAAGTGTTGACGGTGTCCGGATCGGTCACGGATGAGGCCCATGTGCGGTCCGTGGTGGAGCAGACCGTGCGGACCTTTGGGAAGATTGATATCCTTGTCAACAATGCGGCGATCGGTGGATTCGGTACGCTGCTGCATGAGATGACGGACCAGACGTGGCAAGAGACGCTGGATGTCAATCTCACGGGCGTCTTTCGGATCACGCGGGCGGTGATCCCGCAGATGCTGGGGCGGGGCGGCTCGATTGTGAACGTGTCGTCGGTCGCGGGCCTGGTGGGCATCGCCAGGAGCGCGGCCTACAGCAGCACGAAAGGCGCCCTGTTGGCGCTGACGCGGTGTCTGGCGATTGACTATGCGAAAGAGAAGATCCGGTGTACGTGCGTGTGTCCGGCCCTCGTGGACACGCCGATGGCGGCCGACGCACTTGTCGATCCCGACATGCGCGCCGTGATGATGGCGGCGCACCCGATCGGCCGGTTCGGGACTTCCGATGACGTGGCGCGGATGCTGCTCTATCTCGCCTCCGATGACGCCTCCTGGGTCACGGGCAGCCTGTTCACCATTGACGGCGGCTTGACCGCGCAATAGCCGGACGCGCCCGGCGCCCGTTCCGCTCTCCTGCCCCGTCCGGTTCATCCGCGCGCTCCGTCCGGGCGCGTGCTCGTTCGGGCCCTTCCGTGTATGTACAGGGCGCATCGTTTACGAGAACGCTTTCCATGACTGAACTGACATTCCTCCGCGACCTGGTCATGCTCTTCGGCGTCTCGATCGTGGTCGTGTATGGCTTCAACAAGTTGCGTGTGCCGGCCGTCGTCGGTTTTCTGGTGGCGGGCGCGTTGCTGGGTCCGCATGGTCTCAATGTCGTGGACGACGTCGCCCGCGTTGAGATTTTCGCCGAAGTCGGCGTCGTCCTCCTGCTGTTCACCATCGGCGTAGAATTTTCCCTGGCCCACATCACGTCGTTGCGGGCTGTGGTGGGCGGGGGCGTCATCCAGATCACGTCGGCAATCGCGCTCTCGGCGCTGGCCGGCATGGCCGCTGGCTTGCCGGTCAACCAGGCGGTGTTCTGGGGTTTTCTGATCGCAATGAGCAGCACGGCGATCGTGCTCAAGATGGTGACGGAGCGGGGCGAGAGCAATTCCCCCCACGGCCGCTTGACGATCGGGATTCTCATCGTGCAGGACCTGGCCATGGTGCCGATGATGATGCTGACGCCGGTGCTGGGCGGTCACGGGGATGGCGGCGCGGCGGCGGTGCTCTGGTCGCTGGCAAAGGCCGTCCTCCTAGTGACCCTGATCCTGGTCGCGGCGCGGTTTCTGGTTCCGCGTCTGTTGATCGAGGTCGTCCGGAGCCGCAGCCGTGAGCTGTTCGTCATTACCATCATCCTGGTGTGCCTGGGCATTGCCTGGCTCAACTCACTGGCGGGCCTCTCGTTGGCCCTCGGCGCGTTCATCGCCGGACTCATCATCTCGGAATCGGAATACAGCCACCAGGCGCTGGCGGAGATCCTCCCCTTCCGGGACAGCTTCAACAGCCTGTTCTTCATTGCGATCGGCATGTTGCTGGATGCGCGGGTCCTGCTGGCGCATCCTGTGTTGGTGGGGGGGCTTGTGGTGGTCATCGTCGCGGGGAAATTCGTCACGGCCGCGCTCGCAGCCGTGGCCGTCGGCTACTCGTGGCGGCCGGCCGTGCTGACGGGAGCGGCACTGGCCCAGGTCGGGGAGTTTTCTTTTATTCTCTCCAAAGTCGGCAAGGACGTCGGTTTGCTGACCGGCGAGTCGTTCCAGATCTTTTTGACCGTCTCGATCCTGACGCTGATCCTCACGCCGTTTCTGATCCAGGCGTCCCCCGTTCTGGCCAGGCGCGCGGAAGCGATCCAGCGATTGCGGCATTGGCTTCCGGAGCGGCCCGCAGAGTCCTACACGGTCCCGTCGCCTCTCCATTTGCAGGACCACACGATCGTCGCCGGCTATGGGGTAAACGGCCGGAACCTGGCCCAGGTGCTGCGGGAGACCGAAATCGCGTTCGTGGTGGTCGAGATGGACGGCGAAACCGTCCTGCAGGAACAGCAGCACGGCATGGCGATCTACTTTGGGGACGTCACGCATCCGCAAACGCTGCGTCGCCTGGGGATCCAGCGTGCGCGCGCGTTGGTGCTGGCGATTTCCGATCCCATCGCCACGCGGCGGGCCGTCACGGTGGCCCGCCAATTGAATCCGGCCCTCCACATCATTGCCCGGACCCGGTACCTGCGCGAGATCGACGATTTGCGCGAGGCGGGCGCCGATCAGGTGGTGCCGGAAGAGTTTGAGACCTCAATCGAGATCTTCAGCCGAGTCTTGCAGCATTACCGGGTGCCGTCACACATGATCGCCGAGAAAGCCGAGCGCATCCGTCAAGAAGGCTATGCGCTGCTCAGGAAGGGACAACCTGATTTGAGGGAAATCGTGGCCCGCGACGTGGATGAACGTTACGTGGATGACTAATAAATATAAATTATATCAATATGTTGACTGTTTCTTATGCCGCCGATCTGCAGCGCCACGCCTTGACAAGCACAAGTAGTGCACAGTACAGTACAGCCACGCGATGCTAGAGGGGAATCGGGGAGGATCGGGAATCGTTGGATCCCAACCTCCCCGATCATTTTCTGAAAGGTGTGTAGCATGACGACCACCAGACTTGACCCGCACGTTGCTCTGGCGGAATTGCAAGCGAGCCACCCCACGCGCGTCACGCTGGTCGTGCTGAGCGGCGAGATGGATCGCGTGATGGCGGCCTTTATTATTGCCACCGGCGCGGCTGCGATGGGCATGCAGGTTACGATGTTTTTTACGTTCTGGGGGCTCAATGCCATCAGACGTGACGGGGCGCAGGGGGGGGCGAAGGATTGGCTCCGGCGCCTGTTCGGCCACCTCAACGTCGGTGGCGCCGACCACTTGCCCTTGTCCCGGTTTCACTTCTGGGGGCTGGGCACTCGCATGATGAAACGGGTGATGAAGCAGAACCGGATGCCCGGCATCGCCGAACTGCGTGACATGGCCCTGGATCTGGGGGTGCGCTTTATCGCCTGCACGACGACACTCGGGCTCCTGGGGATCACCAAGGACACGCTGATCGGCGAGGTCGATCAGTTTGCCGGCGTGTCCACGTACCTCGCCGAAGCCCGCGAGGCGCAGGTCAATCTGTTCATTTAATGTTTTTCGCGCGGAACGAGCATGGCCATCCCGTCTGACGTGAAGCTGGATACGCTGGGGCTGTTTTGCCCGATGCCGATCATCAAGACCTCGAAGAAAATCAAAGAACTGGTCGTGGGCCAGGTGCTCGAAGTGGTCTCCGACGACGAGGGGATCAAGAAGGATATGCCGGCCTGGTGTGAGACCACGGGGCACGACTTTGTCGGGTTGGAAGAGGAGCCCCGCGGCGGCGCCATCCACTACAAGACCTATGTGAGAAAGACCAAATAGCGCCCCTTCGTTCTCGCTGCCCCGCCGCTCCTTAAGCGCCTTGTTTTTTGGTGTATCTTTTCCCTGCGTGCCGTGTCTGATTGACAAAGAGGGGTACGCAGTTTAGGCTTTCAGCGCGGAGGGGATATGGATCACGAACTCGTGCAATACCTTGAGGAGCGCTTTGACAGGCAGGAACAAGGGTTCAACGCTCGTTTTGAAGAAGTGCATGCGCGACTGGATGAGCGGACCGAGGAGGTCAAGCGACACACCGGCGTGTTGACCGAAGGGCTTCGCTGCGAGGTGCAACTCGTGGCCGAGAGCCTCGCGATGCACATCCAGGTTCAGCACGTACAGGAACGCGAATATTTCGACCGCAAGTTCGGCCACACGGACGCCCTCATCCGCAGCTCTTACGATCATCTCCAACAGCAACAGGACCAGATCCGCCGGCGCGTCGAGCGCCTCGAACGAAACTCACCGAGCTCACAGACGTCTGATTGAATCCCGTTCGTGCTGCGCCTGCCGAAGCACACCCTTTTTAGGGTTATCCCCAGGATCTTCTCTCCCGGCACACAGTTTTTCCAAGGCGGAACTGTGGATTTTCCACAAGATGTATGCAGGCAAGAGAGTGCGAACTCAAGATATAGTGTTTTTTTGATTGACAGCAATCACGCCGCATGATAGAAACCGCCTAACGATTTTACAACCGGCGAGGAGGACGACGATGAAAGATTCCAGGCATTCCAACGCATCGGCTAACGCATCGGCTAACGCATCGGAAGGACCCCCCATGATTTCTCCCAATGCGTTACGGGTCTTGCAGAAACGGTACTTGGCGAAGGATGAAACCGGGAAGGTCGTCGAGACCCCCGAGGGGATGTTTCGCCGCGTGGCGGTGAATTTGGCCCAGGCCGACGGGTTCTATGGCGCGACGCCTGAGGACATCCGGAAGACCGAAGAGGAGTTTTATGCCTTGATGGCGCGGCTGGACTTTCTACCGAACTCCCCGACGCTGATGAATGCCGGCCGGCCGCTGCAGCAGTTGGCCGCCTGCTTTGTCCTGCCCGTTGAAGACTCGATCAGTGGCATCTACGACACCCTGAAGCATCAGGCGCTCATCCATCAGACCGGCGGCGGGACGGGGTTTTCGTTCTCCCGCCTGCGCCCCAAGGACGACATGGTGCGCAGCACCGGTGGCGTGGCGTCCGGCCCCGTGTCGTTCATGAAGGTGTACAACCAGTCCACCGAGCACATCAAGCAGGGCGGGACCCGGCGTGGCGCCAACATGGGGATTCTGCGGGTGGACCATCCCGACATCCTGGAGTTCATCACCTGCAAGACGAACACGAAAGAAGTGACCAATTTCAACATCAGTGTGGCGATCACGGACGCGTTCATGACGGCCGCGCGCAAGGGTGACCTGTACAATCTCGTCAGCCCGCGAAGCGGCAAGATTGTCAAGCAGCTCAATGCCCGCGAGGTGTTGGCCACGATCGCGGAGGCGGCCTGGCGCAATGGGGAGCCGGGCCTGTTCTTCATCGACCAGGCCAACCGGACCAACCCGACGCCGCATTACGCCATGATCGAGGCGACCAATCCCTGCGGCGAACAGCCGCTGTTGCCCTATGAGTCCTGCAACCTCGGCAGCATCAACGTGGAGACCCATCTGGTCCAGACCGGGGACGGCCGGGGGGAGCGGTGGGAAATTGACTGGGCGCATCTGGAACGATCCATTCGGACCTCCGTGCATCTCCTCGACAATGTCATTGACATGAACAAGTATCCGATCCCCGAGATCGAGCAGTGCACCAAGGACAACCGCAAGATCGGCTTGGGCCTGATGGGGTTCGCCCGCGCGCTCTTCAAGCTGGGCATTGCGTACGATTCCGAGGCCGGCGTGGACATGGGCGCCCGCATCATGCAATTCATTTCGGAGATCGGCTACGACGAATCCATCCGCATGGCCGACCAGCGCGGCCTGTATCCCTCCTGGAAGGGCTCGCTCCATGAAGCGCGGGGCCAGCGGGTCCGCAACTCCTATGTCACCACGGTGGCGCCGACCGGCACGATCAGCATGATCGCGGACACGTCGGGCGGCTGCGAGCCGGAGTTCAGCCTGATCTGGTTCAAGAACGTGATGGACGGCGAGCACCTGCCCTACGTCCTCGACCACTTCATCGAGACGGCCAAGCGGGAAGGGTTCTGGACAGATGGGTTGATGGACAAGATCCTGGCCAATCATGGCTCGGTGCGCGGCCTGGCCGAGGTGCCCGCGCGCTGGCAGGAGGTCTTCACCACGTCCCATGACGTGGCGCCGGACTGGCACGTGCGCATGCAGGCGGCCTTCCAGAAGCACACCGACAGCGGCGTCTCCAAGACCATCAATATGCCGGACCACGCCACCGTGGATGATGTGATGGCCGCCTACCTGCTGGCCTATGAACTTGGCTGCAAAGGCATCACGGTCTACCGCGATGGCAGCCGCGAAGAACAGGTCCTGAACGTCGGGGTTTCGACAAAGGACAAAGCTGCGCAGCTGGCAGCCGCGCTGATAGGCGGACGGGCCCCTGCTGAAGAAAGCGAGCCTCCGGCTTCGCCGGGGCGAGCGCGGGGTCCTGTGGAAGACGGTGCGTCTTGGCGCACCGAGGGTGGGCGGGTGCAACCCGGCGCATCGGAGCCTATTCCGATAGGCGGACGGGCCCCCGCTGAGAAATTGGAACGGCCGGCTCGCGTGCAAGGCGAAACGATTGGGATCAATACCAGCTACGGCAAGATGTACCTCACCATCAATTCCCTGCACGGGGAACCGTTCGAAACCTTTGCCACGGTGGCGAAGGCCGGCGGGATGATCCAGGCCGATCTGGAATGCGTCTGCCGGCTCATCAGTCTCGCGCTGCGCTACCGGATTCCGATGCATGAGATCACGCGGCAGTTGATCGGCATTCAGGACGGCAACCCCTATGGGATGGGAGGCAATCGTGTGCTCTCGCTCTGGGATGCCATTGCCAAGGCGCTGGCGACGTCTCACCCGGTCGGACAGCCGGACGCGGCGACCGTCGGAGTCCTGGCCTCCCGTTTGGAAGGGTTGCCCTGCCCGGATTGTGGCGCCCCCTTGATGCATACGGAGAACTGCGAGAAATGTAGTTGCGGCTATTCCCGCTGCTGGTAGGGGGCACATAGATGAGGAGATTGTCATTGCGAACCGAAGCTGCGAGCCGAAGGCGCGGCAGGAAGTGAAGCAATCTCTTGGATCGCCACGCTTCGCTCGCGACGGCAAGGCCGGATTGCCGCGCACCCTGCGGGTGCTCGCAATGACAACCGGGGCGCCGGGCCGCGAATCGCTCGGCCCTGTGAAGGGCTGTGCGCAAACCTCGCATGCCTCGATGGCGCTCGTCCAGGGTTCCTGATACACACGCGATCAGGACTGGTGACAGTCGTGGGTCCGGCCCCCTTCCCCCCCCCCAGAAAAAATTTATAAGGAATAGCTTGACAAATTTTTCAGCCCAGTGTCTAATCCGCCCGATTTACAGTTCCAGAGGAGCGGCGTCCGCTATGTCCGAGAGCGAAAAGTTGTACCCACCACCCATATTTTAGGAGGACCGCATGTTTAAGCATATACTGGTCCCAACGGACGGCTCCGAGCTCTCAGCAAGAGCGATTCAGAGCGCCATCAAGTGTGCCAAGGCCGTCAACGCAAAAGTGACAGGTTTTTATGCCATGCCGAGTCTGGGCATGCCCCAATTGGGGGACTCAGCGCTGCTTAACCCGGCCTATCAGACTGAGTTCGAGGAACTGTCGAAGAAGAACGCCGCGGAATACCTTGCGGTCATTGAGAAACAGGCGCGGGCGGACGGCGTGCCCTATGAGGGTCTGACCGTGGCCAGTGATTCGCCGTATGAAGCCATCGTCAAGGCTGCGGAGAGTAAGGGCTGCGACCTGATCTTTATGGCCTCCCACGGCCGAAAAGGTGTGGCCGGAGTCTTGGTGGGAAGTGAGACGGCGAAAGTCTTGACCCACTGCACGATTCCGGTGCTGGTATGCCGGTAATATCTGCCGGCCGGCCGATCACAGCTCTTGACTCGTTATGACATCCATATGACACCATGCCTTACTTTTTTGCCAATGCTTGCCCATCGCCCCAATGAAATGCCTGGGCAATCTGACCATGACCCATCACTCTTTGAGGTCGTCTTAGCCGATTAGGAGGTACCACTATGTCTAGCGATGCGCACGCCCCAGCCGCCAAGCCCGTGGATATCGGTCCGGTTCCTCTGGACTACATCCCGGGTCTCAAGCAAAACGCCAAGTTTGATGTCGTGGCAGGATTTATTCTCTTCCTGATCGCCTTGCCCCTCAGTTTAGCCATTGCCCTCGCATCCGGCGCGCCTGCTGTTGCGGGTGTGCTGGCCGCCATGGTCGGCGGCATGATTGGATCCATGCTGGGTGGTTCCTACGTCACCATCAACGGCCCAGCCGCCGGTCTGATCGTGATCGTGCTCGGCGCCGTCACTGAACTGGGCACGGTTGATGGTGTTTTCGACCCGGTTCAGGGCTTTAAGTACGCCCTAGCCATAGGTGTGGCGATGGGTGTCATCCAGATCGTGCTGGGCGTGATCAAGGCCGGTCCCATGACCAACGTCTTTCCCTTCTCGGTGGTCGAGGGCATGGTCGCCGGTATCGGGGTCATCATCATGGCCAAGCAAATTCATGTGGTGTTGGGTGTGAAGGTGACCGGGAGTATGTTTAATGTCATCGCATCCATTCCCAGTAGCTTCGTCAACATGGTTGTGCCGAACGCCATCATCGGTGGCGTGGCGATGGCCATTATGATTTTCTGGCCGTACCTCAAGGCCGTTGCCAAAATCATTCCGGCGCCGTTGGCCATCATGATGGTCACCATCCCGATGGCGATAGCTTTTGGTCTGGACTCGAAGCAACTGGTGGATGTGCCCTCGAATTTCGCGGATTCCTTCACGTTCCCTGATTTTTCCAAAATCATGGACCCCATCTCCATCAAATACATCATTACCTTTGTGATCGTGGGTTCGCTGGAATCCTTGCTGACTGCGGCGGCCATCGAGAAGAAAGACCCGTGGAAACGTCGCAACAACATGAACCGTGAATTTTGGAGCAAGGGCGTGATAAACTCCACATCCAGCCTGATCGGCGGGATCCCGATGATCGCGGAAGTGGTGCGTAGCTCGACCAACGTCATGGTCGGCGCCCGCACCCGCTGGTCCAACTTCTTCCACGGCTTCTTCATGCTGGTGTTTGTGGCGTTGCTGCCCGCGCTGCTCAATATGATCCCGCTGGCTGCATTGGCCGGCATGCTGGTCGTGATCGGCTTCCGTCTGGCGCATCCGAACATCTTCGCCCATATCGCCCATACCGGGAAGGACGAAATCGTGTTCATGGTGGGGACGGTGATTGGCGTGGTGCTGGTTGACCTGTTGGTCGGCGTGTTTTTCGGCATGTGGCTGTCCATGGCGCTGAACGCGATTCGCGCCGGCAGCGAAAACCGCTTCAAGTCCGCGCCGCTGTTCCTGGCCGTGCATACCGTGTTCTTGTTGATCATCGGTTACTTCATATTTTTGGCGCACAACGAACTGGTCGCCATTGTGGTCATGATGGTGAACGTGGCGTTCGGCATCATGGGCTTCAAGACGGTGACTGATGTCAAGGCAGCCGGCGACAGCGTGACGGTCGCGTTCAGCGGCCCGGCGGTCTATACGAGTCTGATCGCCGTGCGCGCCATGCTGGACAAGCTGCCCGGCGGGAAGAAGGTCGTGATTGACTTCTCCAAGGCGGGGCTGATTGACCACACGGTGCGTGAGAAGCTCAACGACTTTAAAGATGAATACGCCAGGGATACAGGCGGCACGGTGACGGTGGCGGGAACGCAGAACCATACCGCGACCTGCCATCACGAGCTGGCGACGTTGGTGCGTAGCTAAGCAGGAGTGGTGTGGGTGGTGATGGGACTGTGAGCGCGTCACACATATGGACTGCGATGGGGGTGATGATGACGACCAAGCGTGAGGAGGAGAAACCATGGGTATCTTGAGCATCATTACCTGGATCCCACTTGTAGGCGCCGTGATCGTCTTGTTGATACCCAAACAGCAGGTCAGGCTGATCCAGAGCGTTGCGATCGTGTGCGCGAGCCTGTCCTTCGCGCTGTCATGGAATTTGTTGGCCAGCTTCGATCACACCTCCTCTGCTTTGCAGTTCGTCGAGCGCTACTCATGGATTCCCGAGATGGGGATGACCTATGCGCTGGGCGTCGACGGCCTGTCGCTCCCGATGGTGCTGTTGACGACCCTGCTGATGCTGATCGCTATGATCACCTCGGTGACCATCACGGAACGTGTGAAAGCGTATTACGCCTGGTTCATGCTGCTGGAGTTTGCAGTCATCGGCGTCTTTGAGGCCCAGGACTGGTTCTTGTTCTACATGTTCTGGGAAATCACGCTGATTCCGATGTTTTTCCTGATCGGGGTGTGGGGCGGAGAAGGCAAAGGCCCCGCCAGCATGAGTTTCTTCCTCTACACGCTGGGCGGATCCGTGTTTATGTTGCTGGGCATCATCGCGGCCTACCTCGCTACTCCCACCCATACCTTTGACATGGTGGAGATGGTCAAGGCCAACGTGGAGTGGAGCAAGGACTTTCAGATTTACGTGTTCCTGGCGTTCTTCATCGGGCTGGCGGTCAAAGTTCCGGTGTTTCCCGTGCATGGCTGGTTGCCCCTGGCGCATGTGGAGGCTCCCGTGCCGGTCAGCGTGATCCTCTCCGGGATTTTGCTGAAAATGGGAGGGTACGGCCTCATGCGGATCAGTGGGCTGTTTCCTCTGGGCCTGGAGTGGTTTGCGCCGTTCCTGTTGGTCCTCGGGCTCATCAACATCGTGTACGGCTCCTTGATGGCCTGGCGTCAAACCGACCTCAAGGCGATGGTGGCCTTTTCCTCCATTAGCCATATGGGCTTTGTGGCGCTGGGTATCTCCGGGCTGACCGTGATCGGCTTCACCGGCGCGCTGTATCAGATGTTCGCGCACGGCGTGATCACGGGGGCGTTGTTTTTGCTGGTGGGCGTCATTTATGACCGGACCCACACGCGACAGGCTACCGACTTCAGCGGGCTGTCGCAGCGTGTCCCCGTGTATTCGACGCTGATGTCGCTGGCGCTGCTGGCCTCCATGGGGCTGCCGGGCTTGGGCGGGTTTATCGGCGAGTTCCATGCCCTGGTGGGCGCGTTCCAAACCTGGGGTCTCTACGTGGCCATCGCCAGCATCGGCATTCTTGTGACCGCGGCCTACTCCCTGCGGACCATCGGACAAATGTTTACCGGACAGCTCAATCCCCGGTGGGCGGACCTGAAAGACATGAGCGGGCGCGAATTGGTCACGGTCGTTCCGCTGGCGGTCATGATGGTCGGGTTGGGCCTCTTTCCCAGCGTGGTCCTGGCCATCATGGACACGACGCTCACCCACATGGTGGCCGTGTTTAAGTAGATTTGGAATCACCTCCTTAGGGTAGGAGCCCAGGTATTATGGCGACACACGAATCCCATAGCGCCGCACAGACCGAGACACATGGGACCCATGCCGAGGCGCACGGAACCCATGGCGGGACACATAGCCTCCAAGAGAGGCGCGAGCATCTCAAGCACGGCGTGGAGCACTTCTGCCATATGCTGTCTGAGCAGGGGCCGCTCTGCGTCACCTTTGTGCACAACAACACCCTCCTGGGGCTGCAAAAGCTGCACTTTGAAGAGGCGATCGCCGAATCCTATCGGTTCCAGAAAGGGCAAGGCTATTGGCCGAATGAGAGACATCGAGGCTTCTATGCCGTTGGACGCATCAACGACGACGACATCAATGTGGGGATGAAAAGCCGCACCACCCTCTCTCCCGCCGAAGACGAGGTGCTGGCGACCGTGGGGGGGCGTGCCGTCACGGCGGGCGAGGTGTACCGCGCCCATCTCATTCACGGCATTGCAGCCCTCGATCCGACGCTCCTGCGCCATGAGATCGAAGACAAGGGCGCCACGCGGTCTTTCCGTCGGGGTGTTCCGGAGGCGGCGCGGGCCGCCCTGTTGAGCAAGGCGGCGAGCGAGTTAGCCGGCAGCCTGGCGCGAGTCGGACGTGACTGGACCTTGGCACATTGGCTGCAAGCCCATACGAACCTGGACGTGCCGGGCCGGCTTCGCGCGCGGGTCCTGTATCACCTGTTCGGGGACCATGCGGCCACCGACGAAGAATACTCGTATGTAGACTCGTCTTTGCGCGCGCTGGGCATTCCGGTGGACCGCTCGCCGTCCTATCTGACCTGCATTGACCGTCAGTTTGACGAGACGCGTCCAGAGGTTGCCCAGCAGCGGGAGCGCATCCGCGGGCTGTGGTTGCGCGAGGAGGCCGCGCTCCTGGAAACGCTGGCCCGCCGGCACTGGGGCATCAGCGGGACGTTCAGCGCCTTCGTCGAGCACTTCCGGACACAGCCAGAAGGCTACGCAGTCCTCGCCCTCTGGCACGCCTGCCTGGCCGGCTATGGCCTCGAGGACCCCCTCTCGCCCACCGATCCCTACTACTTTCAGGAGCAGGATCCGGAAGGGGGGCTGGTCGAGGCGCTGGCGGAGCGGTTTACCCAGACGGAGCGCTGGGGGGGGCCGCCGATTCCGCTCACGGCCGAGCTTCGGCATGCCACTGAAACGGTCGTCAAGCGTGAGTTGGAGCTCTTGCGCGACCGTGCCGAAGGTGGTGATACCACGGCCCTGGGGGCCGCGCATCTGTGCTGGATTGTGCTGCACGATCTGGGCCCCCGCCAGTTGAATCGCCGGGGCCTGGAGGCGCTGGAGGCGCTCCTCTCTCTCCAGCCGGGGCGGACCGGCTCTGCGGACCTGTCGGAGCAACTGCGTCAGCGCGATCCACGCCGGCAGATGCTGCAATTCGCCCAGGCGACGCTGGAGGCGGACCTCAAGGCGCTCGGGCACGGGAGCGCGCACAGCGACTTTCTGCGGCAACTGACCGGCGAGGACGTGGTCGACAACGTCAATCGCTACATGATCAAGCTCTGCGGCACGTTTATGGATGAGGGGCTGACCGCCTGGCATATGCCGGGGCGCGCGCTCGGCTTCTACGAAGCCTGGCGAACCCTGGCGCTCCAGGACCGCACGTTCGATTTTGACGGACTAACCGGTTGGCGCGACACGCTGCATCATCTTCCGGCCTTGGCGGAGGATGCCATCATCCACAGTCTCGAATTCCTGGGCGTCGAAGACGACCAGTGGGACGAGTACCTGGGCCGCGTGCTGGTGCGGCTCAAGGGATGGGCGGGTCTGGTGTTCTGGTACCAGTTGCACCCCCATTATCCCAAACAGTCCGCGCAGCCGATCGATACGCTGCAGTACCTCGCGGTCCGCTTGTTCTATGAAACCTTGCTGATTCGCAACCTGTGCAAAAGCACCTGGCAAATTGAGGTCAGCGTCGGCAGTCTGCGCGCCTACTTTCAAACCCATCTCTCCGAGTTCTTCGTGCGTCGCGAGTTGTACGCGGACCACTTGCCGGAGTACCTGGCGCACCAAGCGCGCACGTTGGTGGCGGAGCAGTCATCTGCCGGCAGCGCGGTGGAGGGGGAGCAGTGGACAACCCTGGCCGATATGATTTGGATGTCCCGCGAGAGCATGGAGCCCCGTCGCCAAGCCTGTGGGGCGGCGTGGCGGCTGTTTCATCTGGCCCAAGTGCTCGGTCTCTCCGCAGGGGAGATTCGCGCCTTGTCGGCGCATGAGCGCGACCGGTTGTTGGGCGCGCTGGACGCGTTTCCGGAGTCGGCCCATGGTCCGGTCTGGCTGATCGCCTTTGAGCGCCACTACCGCGATGAGTTTCTCAATGCCCTGGCGCTGAACCGGGGGAAGGGGCGGTGGCGGACGAGGGATCGGCGTCCCAAGGCCCAGGTGTACTACTGTATTGACGAGCGTGAGGAAGCCATCCACCGGCATACGGAGGAGTTGGACCCGGAGTACGAAACACTGGGGGCTGCCGGCTTCTTCGGCATGGCCATGGACTACACAGGCCTGGACGACCACGGGTGCACGCCTCTCTGCCCCGCAGTGGTCACTCCGGCGCATCAGGTATTGGAGGTGCCGCGTCCCGAGGAGGAGCATGGAGCCTTCCCGAAGCACAAAAAGCGCGCCAAGTGGCTGGAAGTGTTCCACGATTCGTACTGGGAGACCAAACGCAACCTGGTGTCGTCATATTTCCTCATCGACCTCGTCGGCTTCATCATGGCGCTGCCGCTGCTTGGCCGGATCCTCTTTCGGAACAAGTTTAACGCCCTGATGGTCGCGGGGAAACAGTCGCTGGTGCCCCCCGTGCGCACGCAACTGGTCATTACCCGGACCGAGCACGATGCCCATGGGCACGGCCATGGCCATAACGGGGGCAAGCCGATCGGGTTCACGGATGTGGAGCAGGCCGACCGGCTGGAGGCCCTGTTGCGCAACACGAGCCTGACCTATCAGTTTGCGCGCCTGGTGGTCGTCGCGGGACACGGCTCCTTCAGCATGAACAACCCCCACGAAAACGCGCATGACTGCGGCGCCTGCGGCGGCAAACACGGGTTTGCCAATGCCCGCGTGGTGGCCGCCATCGCCAACCGCCCTGCCATCCGGGCGCTGCTGAGGACCCGCGGCATCGACATCCCGGACGACACCTGGTTCATCGGGGCCATTCATAATACCTGTCACGAGGGGATGACCTACGCTGATCTGGAAGACATCCCCGCAACCCATGCGCAGGAATGGCAGGAACTGAAGGCGGCGTTGGACGAAGCCCGCACGCGCTCCGCCCATGAACGGTGCCGGCGCTTCGGCTCGTCGCCCAAAGACGCCTCCAATGAGGCGTCGTTGAAGCATATTGAAGGCCGTTCCATGGACCTCAGCCAGGTCCGCCCGGAATGGGGACACGCCACCAACGGCTTCGCCGTCGTGGGTCGGCGTGCCGTCACGCAGGGGGTCTTCTTCGATCGGCGTCCGTTCGTCATTTCGTACGATGCCACGCAGGACCCCACGGGGAAAATCCTGGAACGGATTCTGCTGGCCGTGGGGCCGGTCGGCGCGGGAATCAATCTGGAGTATTACTTCTCCACCGTGGACCCGAAGGTCTATGGCTCTGACACCAAGGTGCCGCACAACGTGACCGGACTGATCGGCGTCATGGCGGGCGCCCATAGCGATCTGCAAACCGGGTTGCCCCTGCAGATGACCGAGGTCCATGAGGCGATGCGCTTACAGTTGCTGGTGGAGGCGCCGATGGCGATTTTGGGGGAGATCTACGGGCGACAACCCGGCATTCAGCAGTTGCTGAACGGCCAGTGGGTCCACCTGATTGCCGTGGATCCGGAGACCGGGGCCTTCAACATGTTCGTGCCGGGCGTCGGCTTTGTGCTCTGGGATGAGCCGCTGAAACCCATCCCGACCGTCAAAACGTCGGCCGAGTGGTACCGTGGGCATTACGAATGTTTCCTGCCGCCGGCGTTTGTCACGGAGCCGACGGAACCATGGACCAAGTCCAAAGGGGGCGCCCATGTTTGAGCTGGTGATCACGCTGATTGTGGCGTTCCCGTTGGTGGCGGCGGCCGTCAATGGAGTCAACCTGTTGTGGGGCGACCGGTTCCACTACCGCACGGTGCAGCGGCTGACGTGCGGGTCGATCCTGCTCTCGTTCATCGGCTCTGTCTGGGTGTTTACCCAGGTGCTGGCGGATCCGGCGCCCCGGGAGGTGACGCTCTATCAGTGGCTGTTCAGCGGCGACCTCAACGTGAACGTGGCCTTCTTGATCGACTCCCTCTCGTCGGTCATGATGCTGGTGGTGACCGGGTTTAGCTTCCTGATCGCAGTCTTTTCAATTAACTACATGCACGGGGACTACAGCTTCACCCGCTATTTTACCGCCTTCGGCCTCTTTGTCTTCGCGATGCTGATCCTGGTGATGGGGAACAACTACGTCATGTTGTTCGTCGGCTGGGAGAGCGTGGGGGTCTGTTCGTATCTGATGATCGGCCATTACTACGAGCGGAAATCGGCGGCGCAGGCCGGGACCCTGGCGTTCGTCATGAATCGGGTCGGTGACGCGGGCTTTCTCATCGGCATCTTTCTCATCGCCACCCACTTCAAGACCGTCAACTATTCGGAGGTGTTCGCCAACCTGGCGGCCATCGACAGCGCCACCGCCACCGCCATCTGCCTGTCGTTGTTGATGGGGGCAGTCGGGAAGTCGGCGCAACTGCCGCTCGGGACCTGGCTGGCCAAGGCCATGGAGGGCCCGACTCCCTCCAGCGCGCTGATTCATGCGGCGACCATGGTGACCGCCGGCGTGTACATGATCGTCCGCAGCCATGCGCTCTACGATATGGCGCCCAATGCCTTGTTGGTCGTGGGCATTATCGGCGCGGCGACCGCCTTGTACGGCGCCACGGTCGGCCTGACGCTGCCCGATATCAAGGGGATCCTGGCGGCGTCCACCACCACCCAACTGGGCTTGATGTTTCTCGCCTGCGGCCTCGGCGCCTATGCCGTCGCCGTCTTCCACTTGGTGGCGCACGCCTTTTTGAAAAGCTATCTCTTTCTCACGGCGCCGTCCATTCTCCATCACATGCACACGAGGCCGGATGTGACCAAGACGGAGACGGCCAAAGAATCCATCCCGCTTTTCTACTTTGCGGCCCTGCTCGGTGCCGTGGGACTCGTGCTCTTCCCCTTTCTGCCCGGTGTGCGGCAGAGCGAACTGGCTGCCGCCGCGACGCCCTATTATGTCCTGCTCGCGGGTGGCGTGATGGCAGCGGTCGCCGCGGCGTACTACGCCGTGAAGATGACCAAGCATGTGTTCTACGAAGACGCGCACGGCGAGCACGGCGGCGAGGCACACGCTCCGTCTCCGTTGACGATGGTGGGTCCGGTCATGGTCTTGGTCGGCGCCGCGGCGATCGGCTTCTTGTTAGGGCTGTTGCCGGGGGGGGTGGAGAACACGTGGTTCAAGGAATTATTGGCGCCTGTGGTAGCGGCCCAAGCGCTCCCGTCTGGAGGCCACCCGGTCCTGGCCTATACGTTGATGGGGCTGATCGTACTGATGCTGGTGTCTGCGTGGTTTACCGCTCCGTATTTTCAACGCTTTAAGCCGGAAACGCCGGGTCTTGCGCTGCTCAAGATGCGAGGGCGCTACAATCTGGCGGTGAATCGGTTCTGGTTGGACGAGATCTATGATCGCTTCGCCATCCAGGCCTGCAAACGACTGGGGCGCTTTCTGGATCGCGTCGTGGACACCGGCATGATTGATCGCGTAGTCGGCGCACCGGCGCCGGCCGCACGGGCTCCACTCGTCGCCACCTGGGAGGAGCAGTATCTAGCCATGCAGGCACGGGCGCAGGCCGCGGGCGCTCCGATATCCACGGGCGTTGCCGGATGGCTGACTCAGGTCGGCGCTGAGACGACAGGGTGGGCTGAAAAAGAGGTTGTCGGTCGGGCGACCGGCGTCATGGGCGGGGTGACCGAAGCGGCCGCCGCGTTTGCCGGGGGCGTCGAGCGGAAAGTCGTCGGTCAAGCGACCGGTGTCCTGGGTGGCATCACCGAAGCGGCCGCCGCTACGTCAGGGTGGGTGGAGCGGGAATTCATCGGCAATGCGACCGGCGTCCTGGGCGGGGCGGCCAACATGGCTGCCGCGTTCTCCACGTGGGTGGAGCGGAACGTGTTTGGGATTGCGGGGGCCCAGCGGGGCGTGGTCGATCGGGGCCTCGGGGCGCTCACCGAATTGACTGCCGCGTTCGCCAACTGGGTGGAGCGGCACGTCTTTGAGCGGGGGGTCCATACTGGGGTGCCGCTGGCCAGCAGTGTGCTGGGCCACGCCTTGGTCCGTATGGAAGAGGTACTCGGCCACCCGCTCATAACGGGGTCCCTGCTTGTGGCCAGCGTGGTCGCCTTGCTGCTCGGGGTCTTTTCATGATCTTACATGAAATGACGGCCGCCCAGCAGATCGGGTTCCCTATCTTAAGCATCCTGTTGTTCCTTCCCATCGTCTTTCTGATCACCTTGAGCTTCGTGCGGGACCAAGAGATGGCCTACCGGTTTGGGCTCATCGGAGCGGTCCTGGAGCTGATCTTCGCCTGCGTGCTGGCCGTGCGCTTCATCCCGGATGTCGCCGACATGCAGTTTGTGGAACGAGGCGGCGCCCTCCTTGGCATCAACTATCACGTCGGCGTGGACGGGATCAGCGTCCTGTTTGTCCCGCTGACGGCGTTGCTGACCGTGTTGGTCTTCCTCTACGCAGAGCCCGCCGTGAAATCGGACGTACGGCATTACCTGGTCGCCATGTTGGGGTTCGAAGCGACGATGATCGGCGTGTTTATCGCCCTCGACATGATGCTCTTTTGGTTGTTTTTTGTGCTGGAACTGGTCCCGAGTTATTTCCTGATTGCCCGGTGGGGGACCGGTGAAAAACGCCGGGGAGCCGCTCTCAACTATGTGGTGGTGATGCTGGCCGGCTCCTTGCTGATGCTGTGGGCGATCATCTTGCTTGGACAAAATGCCGAGAGCGCTGGTCTCGCCGGAGAGGCCCCGTACGACTTCCTCACGCTGCTGACCGTGCCGGTCCCCCTCGAGCTGCAAACGCGTGTCTTCTTCCTGTTGTTCCTCGCCCTGGCTATTAAGGCCCCGATCTTTCCCTTTCACACCTGGATGCCCCGCGTGTTGGAACAGGGCCCGGTGGTCGGCATGAGTATCTTTCTGGTCGGCATCAAACTTGGAACCTACGGATTTATACGGTTCGTCATTCCGCTGCTCCCTGAGGCGTCCAAGAAATGGTTCTGGTTGATGGCCCTGCTTGGCGTGGCGGGGATGCTCTACGGCTCGGTGATCGCCCTGATCCAGACGAATCTTCGACGACTGCTGGCATTCGCCAGTCTCAGTCACATGGGGGTCGTCATGCTGAGCTTGTTCTCGCTGAACGTGGCGGGCTTCCAGGGCGGCCTCTTGCAGATGATCAATCTGGGCATTGTCGGGGCCGGCCTGTTTTTCGTGGCGGGGTTTCTCTACACGCGCCTGGGCCCGCCGGAGTTGTCGGCCATGGGCGGGCTGGGGCAGTACGTGCCGGTGCTGACCTTTACCTTTCTGATCATCGGATTGGCCGGGATTGGGCTGCCCGGGACAGGCGGGTTCAACGGGGAACATCTCGTCGTGATCGGCGCGCTCCAAGTCCACTGGAGCATGGCGCTGGCCGCCGGCGCGGGCACATTTTTGACGGCCGCGTACTTTCTTTGGTACTTCCAGCAAGGCTTCCTGGGGTCGGTCAATCCTCAGACGAACCGGACGATGCCGGATATCCGGCGACGGGAGTTGTTGATTGCAGCCACCCTAGGCGCCATGATTTTCTGGATTGGCCTGGACAGCGGTCCGTTCTTGCGCACTATGAACGGGTCGGTCCATGCGCTGGTAGAACGGGTTGAGCGCGGATCCATCGCCCAGGCGCAGCCCCTCAGCGCGCCGGTCCGGTCGCATGGGGAGGTGCCACGATGATCGGAGGTGCATGGTGATCGTGCATGAGATCTTTGCTGACCAGCAGATCGGGTTTCCGATTCTCAGCGCCCTGATCTTTCTTCCGATCGTCTGGACGATCCTTCTGTATCTCATTCGGGATGAGGCCGTGCTGCGTACAACGGCGCTTGTCGGAGCGTTGGTCGAGCTCGCGCTTGCACTCGTGATGGTGTTCAACTTCACGCCCGGTATCGCCGACATCCAGTTTGCGGAACGGATCGAGTGGATCGCGACGCTGGGCGCCGGCTATCACGTCGGCGTAGACGGGATCAGTGTCCTGTTTATCCCCCTGACCGCCTTCCTCACGCTGATGGTCTTGCTGTTTTCCTGGAACAACGTGAAGTTCTTCACCAGGTTTTACCTGGCCAACGTCTTCTTCCTCCAAGCGGTCACCGTCGGCATTTTTGCCTCATTGGACCTCATCTTGTTCTACCTGTTCTGGGAACTGGCACTGGTCCCGACCTATTTCCTCATTAGGCTGTGGGGAATTGGCCCCCAGCGCCAGTATGCGGCACTCAAGTATGTGGTCTATTTGCTGGTGGGGTCGGCACCGCTCTTGATCGGGATCGTGCTGCTTGCCATGAACTACCATGACGTGGCGGTGGCCCAGGGGACACTCCCCAGTTATTCCTTCGATCTGCTGACGCTGCTGACCGTGCCGGTTCCGCTGGCGATGCAGACGATGATCTTTTTCCTCCTGGCTGTGGGGTTTGCGGTCAAGGGACCGTTGTTCCCGTTCCATACCTGGATGCCGACCGCGTTGATGGAGGGGCCGATAGGCGGGGGGATCTTCTTGATAGGGCTGAAGCTTGGGGTCTATGGCTTCCTGCGCTTTGCCATTCCGCTGGTGCCCGAGGCCAGCCGAGAGTGGTTCTGGCTGATGGCGGTGCTGGGCTTGATTGCGCTGCTGTACGGTGCGCTGATCGCGCTGGTCCAGCCGAACTTGCGTCGGCTCTTAGCGTTTGCCAGCGTCAGCCACGTGGGACTTGCCGTCGTTGGGGTCTTTTCCATGAACATGCAAGGCATTCAGGGCGGGCTCTTCATGCTGCTCAATCTGGGGATTGTCGCCACCGGACTCTTCGTCCTCACGGGATTCCTTTACACGCGCCTGGGTTCCTCTGATCTCTCGGCATTCGGCGGACTGGCGCGGCATGTCCCGCGTCTGGCTACATTCTTTTTCATCGTCGGCCTGGCCTTCATCGGGACGCCGGGGACAAGCGGGTTTCACGGGGAGTTCCTGATCTTGCTCGGCGCCTTTCGCGCCCAGTGGCAGTTGGCCGCCGTGGGTGTGTTGGGCGTGATCCTCAGCGCCGCCTATTTCCTCTGGTACTACGAGCGGGCCTTCTTCGGCCCGGTGACCAACAAAGCGGTGCCGAAGCTCCAAGACCTGACGCCACGTGAACTGATTGTGGCGGGGTCCACAGCGGTCTTGATTCTCTGGATCGGGTTCTACCCGGCCCCCATCCTGAACATCACCAGCGGCTCGGTGGAGGCATTGGTGAAACGAGTGCAGCAAGGGTCTGTTGCGCAGCCTCTGCCGGCGTCGACCGTGTCATTCAAAAGCCAACCCCGTTCTTAAGGTTGGCAGTGAGACAGTAAAGAAAGGGCAAGGCCACAGCATGGAGATCCAGTCAATCGAGCCGTTCTTGGCCCTGGTCGCCTCGCTCCTGGGCGTGGGGCTGATCGTGGCAACCGGGAAAACGCCCAATGTGCGGGAAGCGTGCTCTCTCGGTGCGGCGGCGCTCCAGTGTGTCATCGTGCTGACCATGTTGCCGTCGGTCCTTGCCGGCCACACCATTCACTACACGTTGGTGTCCCTGTCCCACCTGATTCCAACGGTCTCGATTGCGTTCCGTGTGGATGCCCTGGGGTTTTTGTTCGCCGCGACCGCGTCGTTTCTGTGGTTCCTCACCACGATTTACTCCATCGGCTACATGCGCACGCTCAAAGAACATGCCCAAACCCGTTACTACGCCTGTTTCGCCCTGACGATGTCGGCCACTATGGGGGTCGCCTTCGCCGCCAATCTGGTCACCCTCTATTTCTTCTATGAGGCCCTCACCCTCAGCACCTACTTCTTGGTGACGCACAAAGAGGACGACGAATCCTTTACCGTTGGGCGCAAGTATGTCTATTACCACTTTGGGACCTCCATCCTCTTTCTGTTGCCGGCCGTCATCGCAACCTACGTCCTGTCCGGCACCTTTGCCTTCCAACCACACGGCGTCTTTCCGGCCGGGGCGGACTCAACCATGCTGGTCATTATCTATTTTCTCTTCTTGGCCGGCAGCGCCAAGGCCGCCATCATGCCTTTTCATGCCTGGCTCCCGGCCGCCATGGTCGCCCCCGTTCCTGTCAGTGCACTGCTGCACGCGGTGGCGGTGGTGAACGTGGGGGTCTTCGGCATTATGCGGGTGATCCTTGACGTCTTCGGGCCGGAGTTGATGCAGCAGTTGAATCTCAACGTCGCCACGGCCGTCATCGCCTCCTTGACCATCATGATGGCCTCGTTCTACGCTTTTAGGCTGGATAGCCTGAAAGCCATTCTGGCGTACTCCACCATCACGCATCTCTCCTATATGGTCCTGGGCGCCGTCATCTTGAGTCCATCCGGCGTGACCGGAGGGCTCATCCATATTGTGAACCATGCCTTTTCCAAAATTACCCTCTTCTTTTGCGCCGGCTCCATCTACCTGGCGTCCCACAAGACGAACATCTCCGAAATGAGCGGGGTTGGACGGCAGATGCCCTGGACGATGGCGGCTTTTGTCATCGGGGCGCTCAGCATGATCGGTGTCCCATCAACGGCCGGATTTATCACGAAATGGTTCCTCGCCGTCGGCTCCATTGAGGCGAAGCAATTCTGGATCTTCTTTATTCTCATCATCAGTACCATGCTGAGCGCCGCCTACTATCTCCGGATCCTTGATCGGTTCTTCTCGGCCTCCCGTCCAGCAGCCCTACAGGACGCCGGTCACCATGCGTCAAGTCCGTCTCATGGAGACGAGTATCTGGCCGAGATCAAGGAGGTGTCCCCTTTCATCGTCGCCCCCTTGCTCGTGACCGCTTTGATCACGCTGGTCTTGGGGCTGTATCCCACTCCTCTCCTCGATCTGGTTCGGCAGATCTTGCAATAGACCCCTCATTTTATTGGATAGATACAGATCTTATTGATTTGCAATGAAATTAATGCGCAGGTATTAACATGCAAGCAAGTGACGCGGACCTTGATTGAGTGAACGCGTGCGTCTGCAGGGAAAAGTGTCTACCGCTATGCCGAGGCTGGGTCCTTATCTGAGGAACGCTATCGCAAGGATGACGAGGAGGGGCACGACGATCAGCGCCACGCCTATTGCGATGCGCAGGATTGTGGTCTTCCGATCTAGGTCTTTCGTATTCTTATGCCTCTCTTGAATTCCGAGTGGGTATTCTTGCACTCTCTGAAGATCACCTTGGAGGAACGACCATGAGCGCGAAGCTGTTTGAAGCGGCACTGGGGATCGTGGCACCGTGGGCGGTGAAGACG
>Ga0213870_1000206_pt1 | contig 31045 bp, 41 predicted proteins | sample WICALVC2017_Meta_FD_160119 | JGI IMG/M metagenome (GOLD analysis project Ga0213870, IMG submission 160119) | Freshwater microbial communities from subterranean cave lake in Wind Cave National Park, South Dakota, United States - WICALVC2017 | ecosystem: Environmental > Aquatic > Deep subsurface >... | reverse complement strand
GTTTATCATATGCTAAAAACAAAAATTCCAACAACATTGGATTCAAACACGCATTTCTGAGAGAAATGCTATTCGCAAAACTTTTTTCCGAACTGCGTAACGGAAAAAAGTTCTGCACTCAGTTTTTATCCATGTTGTAAATTTTTGGTCGTTTGGCTGCAAATCGAATGCAGAGCAAAAATCCATACAAAGTGTGGATTTTTGCTTTGTGAGGAGGGCTTTCACCAAGAAAGCCCGTGTTTGCCGCCATTAAGAATAATAATATAATAATCAAACATCCTAAACTAAAAATGTCGAACATAACAAAATTAACAGAACAGTATATATCAGAACACCCTTCTGTTAAAGACTGCTTAAAGAATGGATTGATTAATTACTCCTCCTTATCAAGAAAGATTGCCGACGAATTGAAGATAAACCCTAAGAGAAACTTTGACGCAATCCTGATTGCGTGCAGAAGATTTAAGAGAAAATTAAAGCAGGAAGAAGGATTTGAGGAAAATATTCTGAAAATACTGAAGCGCAGCAAGGTTGAAATCAAAAACAAAGTCATTGCAATAGTGCTTGAGAAAGACATCTATTTTGGGCATTTGCTTAATATTGAAAAGGAAATAAAAAGACAGAAGGAAATCTTTAGGGTTATAGAAAGCGCATCAGGAATTACTGTGATTGCATCAGAAGATTTCCTTGATTTGATCAAAAGATATTTCAGGAATAAGATAATCCTAGAAAACAAAGGTCTCGCGGAAATAACAGTAAAGAGCCCAAATGAAATTGAAACAACGCCTGGCACTTATGCTTATATGGTCTCGCTGTTCGGCGATAATGGAATTAATATTGTTGAAACGCTAAGCTGCTGGACAGATACGATTTTTTTGATTAAAGAAGAAGATGTAGGAAAGGCTATGGGTTTGCTGAGGTTCTGAAATGATAAATGAAGATGGAATTCGCATATCTACTATTTGCATCTCGACTGAGGGAAAACTTACCTCATTAAGCATAGACCCAAGCCAATCTGCGCATCAGCTGCAAGGATTCTTAGGTCTTTTGCAGGATAGAAAGCTCGCACCTTTGGATGAATTAATTAGTTATTATACATTATATATAGATGAGTCAAGAGCGGTACGCATCAGCATAGCTGCGCTTATTAGAACGGATGGAACCAGAGAATTTTTAAAATTTCGCTTGGGTCCTGAAGAGGCAAAAATTCTCGCTGATATTTTATGTGGCATAGGCCTCGAAAATATAATAGTTGGACATTATGCTAAAGCATATAGAGATGGCAGTTTCGTTGATTATACAGAACAAATTAAACATTTTTTAGGATTATTTGCACAACAATACCATTAATTATTATCTTACAACCCCTTTCTCTTCCAAATAATGCCCGAGCTTTTCTTTTTTGATTTTTAAATATTTTTTATTCAACTTAGTCGGCTTGATAATTATTGGAACCCTTTCAACAATTTCCAAGCCGTATTTTTCCAATCCAATTATTTTTCTTGGATTATTTGTAAGCAATCTTATTGTAGAAAGCCCGAGATCTGCCAAAATTTGAGCGCCTAATGTGTAGTCTCTTGCATCAGCCTTGAAACCCAGCCTTAAGTTTGCCTCCACTGTGTCTATGCCATGATCCTGCAAATGATAAGCAGCAATCTTGTTCATTAAGCCTATGCCTCTTCCTTCCTGGGCCATGTAAAGCAGAACGCCGCCTTTTTTAGATATCATTTCGAGAGCTTTTTCAAGCTGCGGACCGCAATCGCACCTCAAAGAGCCTAATGTATCTCCTGTCAAGCATTGGGAATGAACCCTGACTAATACATTCTTCTTTCCCCTCACTTTTCCCTTTATCAACGCAAGATGTTGGCCTTTGCTGTAGTCCTCATAGCAAATTACCTTAAAATTCCCGTATTTTGTCGGCAAATTTGCTTTAGTTGTAGCTCTTACTAATTTTTTCATATAAAATGTTAATTTGGCTTTGTTATTTAAAGTTTCTGTCAAACGATGTCCAAAGCCAAAAATTTAAATAGTTGAGTGCTATATCATATTTTATGGAAATAAATAGAACGATTTTAATCGGTATTTATGTTCTTGCTGCATTGTATATTTTGTATAAACTTTTGTTCAGAAAGAACCCTTATCAAGCAGAATATGAAAAAATGTACAATGAAATTTTGACTTCTAATAAATATAAGGTTAAAGGACAGTACGATAAAGAAGAATAAATTTATTTTGCAATTCTAAAGCTTACAAAAAGCCAAAATAAAAATAAAACTAGTGATAATATTGTAACAAACCACACTAGATTTTTATCATTTCCAAATCCAAATGGTATCGGCCCTATAAAGCCACCAACTGCTACTTTTGTTGAAGAAGCGCTTTCTTTTGTACCCTTAAGAATGCCAAAAAAGATTATGATGAAGCCTATGATAATTATCAAAATCCCAAGGCTTATTAATTGCTCCACTCTTGTCATAGTTTTTGTATTTTTGTGCAACTTAAATTTTTTGTTTTATTTAGAAACATTTTTATTGAATATCTTATTTCAAAGGTTGAAAATGAATCAAAGTGACGATATAAATCTTGTGGCTGGAGATATTTTTAAGTATATAAAAGCAATAACATTGTCTGAAAAAGTTATGATGTTACAACAAGGATTCCAGCGCACCCCTTGATGCACCCTGTTAGATTCCTGCAACGGGATCATACTATAAGGGTAACTCGGATTGACGATGGGGAGTATGCTGGATTTTACCAACCACCTGATGGTTCAGGCATTAATTTAAAAGTAACTCGTTCAAACGGAACTTATACTCCAAGATGGCCTGATAAGCCAGAAGGTCACGTTGACATGCAACAACTAGAACAAGTAGTAGGTATTCTCATGGACTACTGTGCCAAACACAATATAAACCCAAGCCCTTAATAACCTTTTTTCTTAACATATATTCTCCAGTATATACTGAAACCGAAAGATATTTAAATATGGAATATACAAAAAACTATACTAGTATATCGATTCACAAAAAAGATATACTAGTGGTCAAAAAAGAGGCAAATTGTAAGACTAGCTCTTACAGCTTGGAAGGCAGAGAACAATCTCAACAGCCTTTGAAGATAGCCTCTTTTTTGAGTTTTACTTGGAGGTTGGAATGGAGCAAGAGCTTGAAATTTTCAAGGATAATGTGGATTCTTGGATAAAGCAGATTAGAAGGGAGTTTGCGGACTTTTCAGAATTGCCGAATCTTGTAAATGAAAATACTGATAATATACAGCACAATTATGAATTGATATATGAGCTAAAGGACCAGATTGAAGAGCTAAAGCAGGAAATAAATGCCTTAAAGCTCATACAAATCATAAGCCTGAAGCAGAAAGTTGGCCAGAAGGCAGAAGAACAAACTCATGCTTGATTATATTCTCTGTTTGTTTTAATTGTATGATTAGTATTTATAATTTGAGTTAATATTGAACAAATCTCACTCTAATTCGCTTGCTAGTTTTTCCAAAGCATCATCAACTGCTGCCAACAGGTTTCTGCTCATAGCATGTGATACAAAGATCTTTCCATTATCGCGCATTCGTGCTTTTATATCATAAATTTCGCTCTTTTCTCGCTCGTGTAGGGTCTTTAATGTCAGATGCAAGTTTTCCAGCTTACTGCTGAGTCTCGACAGCCTGCCTAGATGCTTCTCAATATTCCTGCGTACTTCGTCAATTACTGAACGATCCAATCGCCTGAACCCGGCAAGCTCAACAGGTATAGAATTAATATCATCCATATCTTATTTTTAAGCTGAATTACTATAAAAAGATTTTGATTAGCTATATTCATGGAAAGATAAAAATATAAACACTGTACTATAACATAAGGCTATGCTAATCAGGTCATTTTCAGGCATAAGGGGAGTGTATGGCAAGGATTTAGATGAAGCTGTTGTAATCAAATATTGTTATTCTTATCTTACACTCTTAAGGAACAAGACAAAGAAAAATAACCCTAGTATAGTGATTGGCATGGATACCAGGCCTTCTGGAACGAAATTAGCAGATTCTGTTATGGGCATGCTGGACTGCAGTTTTATAGATGTTGGGATTTTGCCCACTCCTGCAATAGAGTTTGCAGTCAGGCACTTTGGCGCAGATGGCGGGATTATAATTACTGCTTCGCACAATGAACCATATTGGAATGGGCTTAAATTTTTGAGGAACGATGGTGCTGTACTGGGCGAGAAGGACATGGATTTTGTTATTAACAATTCAGAATATTTGAAAAATTTTCATAAAATACAGGACAGAAAAATAATTGAAAAGAATTCAGAAGCAAGCATGGAATATGCAAAATTCCTGTTTGAAACAGTGGGAAAACAAAATATAGAAAGGATAAAAAGCTCTAACCAAAGGATTGTATTGGATCCTAACGGCGGAGCTGGAGTAGTAGCAAAAAAAATTCTTGAGCAGCTTGGTGTTGAAGTTGTTGGGGTTAATATGCAGCCTGGGGAGTTTAACAGGACAGTGGAGCCTACTGAGGATTCGATGATTTACCTTAAAAATACAATTGATGAAAACCATGCGGATTTTGCAGCCGGTTTTGACTGTGATGCAGACAGAGTAGAAATTTTAATGCAGAATGGCCAGTTATTGTCTGGAAATGCGATATTGGCATTAGTTGTTGGTGAAGTTCTCTTAAATGAAAAGAATCCGAGAAAGCAAGTTGTTGTAGTGAATGATGCAACTTCAAATGTAGTAAGAGATGTTGCAGAAAAATTTGGAGCCAAGATAAAAGAAGTTGAAGTTGGAGAAACAAATGTAGTTGAAGAGATGAAGAAGCAAAAATCAATTGTTGGCGGAGAGGGCTCAAGCGGAGGTGTAATTATCACTCCATCAAGATGCAGAGATGGGATACTGACGCTGTTGATGATCTTGTCCATAATTGCGAAAAAACAGAAGAAATTATACGACATAGTCGATGAGCTTCCAAAATATTATACATTAAGGAAGAAAATTGAATTTGGTTCTGCCAACCATGATAAAATTAAAAATTTTATAAAGGATTATTATTCAAAGAAAGGATTTGAAATAAGAGAGACTGGCGGCATAAAAGGCGGATTGAAGGCTGTGAAAAACAGAAATTCATTTGTCTGGTTCAGGGCTTCGAAGACAGAAGAAAATGTTTTTAGGATAATCAGCGATTCCAAAAATAAAGAAGAGGCTGAGCAATTGCTTGAAGAAGCAGTGCAGGTTTTTCAAAATGCAAGCAAGTAAACAGAATTTTGTTAAAAAAATAGAACTGGATTTATTATCAGCGCTGTTGAAATATGCAGTCCCATTTTTAGATAAAAGACTATCAACAAAAGCAAAAAAAGAGCAACAAAAATCCAATCTTGAGAGAATTGTAGAAAATGCCAAGCCAAAAATCGATTTTCAGGATGTAAAGGAATTGGAAGGATTGTTATTAAGAAACGTGAATGAGAGTGTGAAAGCAAGAAAGAATGCTGGCTTCAGTTCAGGCAATATTTTCTACTCATTAAGTTTTGGACGGCAAAAAAATAAAGATGAAACAGCCAACAATTATTCAATTACCATAAAATATGAGGAAAATCAAAGCCACGATAAATTAAAAATATCAGTAAAAAAGGACGATATAGATGTTTATTCTTCTGAACTTGCAAATGCAAAAGAAAAGCCAGATAGTGTTGCTCCTTACATGATTGTGGTTACTTATCAAGACAATTATGCAGAGGAAAGGCTATTAATTACTTACAGGCAGCAATTAAAACATTATATGAAAAAGCATATTGAAGATAAGGAAGATATGGCTAATAGAGTTCCTTTGAAGTGGCTGAATATCCTGCCAGAAAGCATGATGGGCGGAATTCTTGGCTTTACATATTTGGGAGAAAACTTTATGGGCAGAAGGGCAGATTTGACAGGAAAAACTGCAAGAATGGTTGACATTCATGAAAGCATTCATACACCGGATGAGTACGAAACAAGAGTCTTGACAAGCTGGATAATGGAAAAAGCAAGGAGTAAGTATGTTAAATAGTTATTTCTTAATTACAAAACCATATAAGTGAGGATATCTTTCCTCCAGATACTCCAGGGCAGCCCAATAATGTCCATTAGGTTTACTGTCTTCTCCGCTTCTTTTCTTATACTCCAACATGACAAAATCTAGTTCTATGAATAAACTGGTTTTTCTAAACCTCGACATTTCAATTAAATCGTTTATCCTTGTAATAAGGATTTGCTCGAGAGTCTCTTTTAAAGCCATTTATAATAAATTTATAATTTATGTATTTAATTTTTTCTATATCAACTTATACAACAAAAACCTTTAAAATCCCCTAATCTTTCTTCAAGGCTTATGCCCAAAGTCCATTTTATAACCCAAGGCTGCAGCAGCAATTTACGCGAATCAGAGATAATGATGGGTTTATTGAAGAACTCTGGCTACGAAGTCTCTCATGATCAAAATAATGCTGAAATAAATGTTGTCAATATCTGCACAGTTAAAGGTGACACAACAGCGTTAAGAGAAATAAGAAAATTAAAAAAGCAGCATCCTGAACAAAAATTGATTGTCGCAGGCTGCATAACAGAAAGCATAGTTCCAAAAATAAAGAATATTGACGAGAACATCAGCTTTGTAAATACACATAATCTTGGAAAAATATCAGCTGTTGTTGAAAACTCATTAAATGGAACAGTCCTTGAATTACTTGACAAAAAATACGAGCAAAAAGTAAATCTCCCTTCTGTAAGAAAAAATCCAGTTATTGGCATTGTCCCGATTCTGAATGGATGCAATTATTTCTGCACTTTCTGCTCGACAAAATTAGTGAAAGGAAAATTATTTTCCTATCCGATGGATGCGATAAGGGAAGATGTAAAATCGCATTTGAAAGTAGGATGCAAGGAGATCTGGGTTACTTCAAATGACACAGGGGCTTATATGGTTGAGCAAGGCGGAAAGCAAAAAATTGTTGAATTATTGGAAAATATTCTGTCAGTACCAATTGATTTTAAGTTGAGATTGGGTATGATGAATCCCGGCAACACAATGACAGTTTTAGACAAACTAATTCAAATATATAAGAATGAAAAAATGTTCAAGTTTTTGCATATACCAATTCAAGCAGGGAATAATGAAATATTGAAATCGATGAATAGAAAATATGCAGTTGAAGATTTTGTAAAAGTTGTTGATGCTTTTAGAAAAGAGATTCCGGAAATAACAATCTCTACTGATGTTATTGTGGGTTTTCCTTCTGAAACTGAAGAACAATTCCAAGATTCATTAAATTTAATTACAAAAATAAAACCAGATGTCTTGAACATTTCAAGGTATGCCGCAAGAGATGGAACAATTGCTGCAAAAATGAAGCAACATTTTACAAATGAATTAAAGAGAAGGTCAAGGATAATGACTGAATTGTACAGGAATATTGCCTACGAAAAAAATCAAAAATGGCTTGGATCGCAGGGAAAGATTTTAATAGATGAAAAGGGTACACACGATTCGTGGATTGGAAGGAATGATTATTACAAGCCGGTAATTGTAAAGGGAAAATTTAAATTAGGAGACGAATTAGATGTTAAAATAACAGATGCAACAACATTTGACTTGAGGGGAGAATATGTTGGATAGGGCTGTAACACTACTTTCGCAGGATCAAATAGCTCTTGGTTTAGAAAGGCTACTTAATATTGAAATATTGATTCGACTAGATGAAGATGATCCACCCCACATCAAAGAAGAAAAAATGGCTTATTTTGATTTGGTGTTTAGTTCTTATAAGGCGTTGCCACACAATCACGAAATACATATTCAACATAAACTATTTAGAATACACCGAGCTTATAGTTTAGTGCAATCATATTTCACGAGGCAGCAGATTGATGAGGCATCTTATGTTCTAATAGATATGCATGGGGTTTATGAGTCTATATTGGAGGATGCCAAACCTGACATAAAACAAAAAAAATTAGATAAATTTAGAAGTGCATTGGACTTATTTAGAAAACTTGTGCAATCAGGAAAATTGGATAAAAAATATGGGGTGGCTTTACCAAGATTAGAACAAGAATACACACTGATTCATGAATATGCAAAGCCAACTGAGAGAATGCCAGCAGCTATACCTGCAGGAGTTTAACAATAATGAATCAAACTATCTCCTTCAATTCCCTAAACTTATCCATCATATTCAATCCTTCTGCCACAGGCTTGTATGTTATAAAACCTTTATAAGTATTCACCCCTTTTGCAAACCCAATATCTTCTTTTATATATTTTTCAAACTCTTGATTGGCTAACTTTAATAAGTAAGGAAATGTGGCATTAGTCAAGGCAATTGTTGATGTTCTTGGGTAAGCTCCTGGCATGTTAGTAACACAGTAGTGAATGACGCCATGCTTTACAAATATTGGGTCAGAATGTTTTGTTGGCCTTGATGTTTCTATGCAGCCGCCTTGGTCAATGCTCACATCAACGATTACAGAACCAGGCTGCATTGTCTTTACCATTTCTTCTGTCACAACATGAGGAGCTTTTGCTCCTGCTACAAGCACAGCACCAACAACCAAATCAGCATCTTTGATATGCTCTGAAATATTTTCCGGAGTCGAAAGCATTATATGCGACCTTCTGCCAATTGCATCCCTGAGCAAGTCCATCCTCTCTTCATGCCTTCCAAACAAATAGACATCTGCTCCCATTCCATAAGCTGTTTTTGCAGCATGCCTTCCAACCACACCATCTCCAATAATCATTACCTTGCCGTAAAAATTGCCAAGAACCTCGCCAAGCATTGTGCCTTTCCCACCATTAACTTTGGCAAGGTAATAAGCACCAACTTGTGTTGCCATATTTCCTGCAATTGCGCTCATAGGAGCAAGCAATGGCAATCTTCTGTAATTGTCCTCGACTGTTTCGTAAGCGATAGCTGTCGTTTTGGCTTTTAACAAAACTTCTGTCAAAGCCTTTGGAATGCCAGCAAGGTGCAAATATGTGAACAAAATCTGGTTTTTTAAGAACTGATATTCATTTTCTAAAGGCTCTTTTACTTTTACTACAATATCCACATTCCAAGCATCTTTAGTATCAACAATTCTAGCGCCATTCTTAAAATATTCATCGTCAGAAAATCCGCTTCCGGCTCCTGCATTTTTCTCAATAAGAACTTTGTGCCCATTTGATACCAACTGCTTCGCACCTTCTGGAGTCAAAGCAACTCTGTTTTCCTTGTCTTTAAGCTCTTTGGGTATGCCTATAATGATTTTGCAACACCTTTGGTTTAATTTTAATATTTTTTATTGTTTAATTTATTGAATTTTTTGTTAATGCGTTTTTTATTATTGAGCTTTTAGTTAATGTATTTTGATATTGAAATGTTTTTATGAAATTTATGATGCGTTTTTATTTGATATGTTTATTTATTAAATTATTTATTAATGTTTTTTATTTATTGAGTTTATTATTAATGCGTTTCGTTATTGATTTTTTTATTTATGATTTTAAATTATTTTATCCCAAAAGTCTTGTTTGTCATTTCGATTGACTTCCGCGCATCTTTAAATCCCATCATCGCTCTTATGCAATCAACGTTTTCTGGGATTACGTCAGATTCCTGATGCACTGCCTGCATATAAAGAAGCTTGTTGTGCGCATTTGATGTTATCCCAATTGCTTCCTGCCAGACGCAGATTTCCGGCATGTCTCCTCTTAGCCTGCCCATGTCTCTTGCAAATTCCATGATTTCAGCTGTTGATCTTAAGTGCTCCGCGTTTCTCACAATCCTTATTCTTGTTGATTTTTTAAAGGTCTCAATAACATCATTAACAGTGGTTTTCTTCTTTAAATCAACAGTTAATGTATGAAGGTGCATCAATGTGGAAGGAACACTCAAAGCAGATGTGAAAATCTCAACCTTGTGCAATACGCTTTGCACATCAGGACCGTGATGGCTTGGCATCTCCAAAACAGGAACAATTGCATTTATCGGGCCGTGATAAATATCCCAAGGGTCTGCCCCTCTTCTAATCATCGTTGCATGCACGCTTGCAATACCATATTTTTTATTTACAGCGTCCAGTGTCCTGCACAGCGCAGTTGTATTGCAGCTCACAACCCTTACATAATCTTTGTTTAATGCCTCATTATAATTGCATTGCGCTACAAAGCTTGTTCCTGTAATTTCGTGCTTCTCGCCGCCTTGCACTATCGCCTTGACTTTTTTCAGCTTGTACAATTTCTCGATATTTTCCTTTCCAATCTTTCTTGGAGTTGCATCGACAATTAAATCAACCTCTTCCAAAAGATTTTTTATATTGCCATCTGGCTTTATGCCATTTGATTTTAAATCATTGTCATCGCTAACTGTAAATATCTTATAGCCTTTCTGTTTTGCAACTTCTGTGTTGAAGCTGTAAGAATGCGCCGTAACTCCAACCAATTTCATGTCTTTCTGCATTGCAACTGCATCTGCTACTCTCTTCCCTATTGTTCCGTATCCATTAACACCAACTCTTATTGCCATGTTCAATCGCTCTCCATGTCTTCTGCGTAAAGCCCTTGTGTTGCCAAACTGTTTAATTTTGCTCGCTTTAAGAATGCTTTTTGGCCTGCTTGAAAATTCTCTGGCTTGCCTTGCCATTCCTTTAATGCAGGATCCTGCAGTGCTCTGGCATAAGAGAAGCTAATATGCCATGGCAGCTTTTCCCCTAACGTGTGCATTCTGTTAAGATGAGCTGTTGCTTCTTGCGGAGTTTGTCCGCCGGAAAGAAAATTTATGCTAGGCAACTCTGCAGGAACAGTCGCTTTCAAGCATTTCACAGTTTGTCTTGCAACTTCATCAACATTAGCTCGATTCTCAGCCTGTTTTCCTGAAATTACCATGCTTGGCTTTAATATTGTATATTCTAGCATGACTTTTTCTTTTTTCAAAGCAGCAAAAACTGCCTTCAGAACTTTGTCTGTGACTTTATAGCAAGTTTCGATAGAGTGGGTGCCATTAATTAGAACTTCTGCTTCAACAATAGGCACAAGAGAATGCTCTTGGCATATTTTGGCGTATTTAGCCAAGTCGTCAGCATTTCTTTTTATCAGCAAATCGCTTGGAATGTTTTCAGTTATATGATAAACTGCACGCCATTTGGTAAATCTTGGCTTTGATTTTTTGTATTCTTCCATGCGCTTACTTAAAGTGTCGAGTCCTTTTGTGCATTGCTCAGGCTGCTGGCCTTCAAGATCTGCCAAGCCTTCATCAACCTTTATTCCAGGAACGATTCCTTTTCTTTCCAGCGCTTCTGGAAAAGGAACACCATCATCAGCTGCTTGATGCAAAGTTTCCTCAAAAAGAATAACCCCGCAAATATACTGCTCCATTCCATCTGCTGTAAGAATAAGATTTCTATACTGCCTTCTTGTTTCAGGAGTTGACTCGACATTAATGCTTGCCAATCTTTTGGTTGCAGTCTTGACGCTTTCATCAGCAGCCAAAATCCCTTTTCCAACCACAACAATATCCTTTATTGTTTGTTTTAGCTGATTGCTCATATTCAAACCACCCTTTTGATTTGATATTTTTGATTTATACTAATTAATTCAATTCGCCTTCGGCATAAAATTGTTCTTATTTTTCTTTAACTTTTCAATCCGAAAATTTGCTTTGTGCAAATTTTCAATATCTTGTGCTCGGAAAAATTCTTTCTGCCATTGAATTTTTCCTCGCCTATTTATATAATGTTATAAAATAAATGACGTGGGTGAAAATTGACTGGAGAGGAAAAATCAGTTACGAAGTCCTGATTTTTCCTTTCGGAATAGGATTTTTTGTCAAAACAATCCGTGTTTGAGCCCTATATTTTATTTATTGCAATTTTCATTATTACTTTTTAATCTCAATAATCCGGCATGTGCTCAAATTTATGATGAGCTTCAATAAACCTAATAGTCTTTGTCTTCGCCCTCATAACAATTGAATGCGTAATTGCTCCATGGCTTTGAAAATTTACTCCCCTCAGTATAGTTCCGTCTGTTACTCCAGTTGCCGCAAACATCGCCTCATCGCTTCTGACTAGTTCATTCATTGTGAATTTTTTTTCCAAATCTGTTATGCCCATTTTTTTTGCTCTGGCTTTTTCATCCTCGTTCCTGAATTTTAGCCTGCCTTGAATTTCTCCGCCAAGGCACTTCAATGCAACAGCAGCGACAACTCCTTCTGGAGCCCCGCCAATGCCAAAGAGCATATCCACGCCAGAATCTTCTATTGCTGGAGCCAAAGCGCCTGCTATATCGCCGTCTCTAATCAACCGAATTCTGCAGCCACATTTTCTCACTTTCTCAATCAATTCCTTGTGCCTGTCCCTGTCTAATATTATTGCAGTGACTTCATCCAAAGGTTTGTCAAGCCTTTCAGCAACAGCTTTAAGATTATCTTCAGCAGAAGCATCTAAATCAACAGCACCAACACATTTTGGGCCTACTGCTATTTTGTCCATATATGTGTCCGGCGCGTTCAATAAGCAACCTTTTGGGGCTGCTGCCAGAACTGACATTGCGTTTGGGTCGCCTCTTGCTGTTATTGTGGTGCCTTCCAAAGGGTCAACAGCAATATCAAGCTTCATGCCTTTCCCAGAGCCAATTTTTTCACCGATGTAAAGCATCGGCGCTTCATCCCTTTCACCTTCACCTATAACAATAGTGCCGTCCAAATCAATAACGCTGAACGCTTTTCTCATAGCCTCAACTGCAGCATGGTCAGCTTGCTTTTCATTGCCCTTGCCAACCCAGAATGCGGAATTTATAGCTGCAGCTTCTGTTGCTCTTACAAATTCCAAAGCTAAATTTCTATCCATCAACCCCACATCAAATGGTTTTTTGGCTGCCTATATAAAGTTTTCTTTTTATCATACTTTATCGTACAAAAAACGAAAGCTTTTTAAAGAAGGTACTTAAGCAGATTCAGGGGGCATATGAAAGATCGAATTAGTATAACTCTTGACAAAGAGCTGATAAAGCAGATAGATAAAAGAATAGACGGAATTGATATTAAGAATAGGTCTCAGGAGATAGAACTTCTTCTTGCTGAAGCTCTTGGTACAAATATACCAAGCAAGGCAGTGCTTCTTGTAGGAGGCAAAGGCACAAGGCTGCAGCCGTTGACAGACAAAATACCAAAAGCACTGCTTGAGGTTCAAGGCAAGACAATAACAGCTCATTTGTTCGACTTGTTGAAGAAATATGGGATAAGGGATGTTATCTTATGTGTTGGCCACCTAAAAGACAGTATAAAGAACTATTTTGGGGATGGAAGTAGTTTTGGTGTGAATATAACTTATATTAAAGAAGATGGGCCATTAGGAACAGCCGGCCCTTTAAAATTGGCAAAAAAATATCTTAAAGAAAGCTTTATTGTGTCTAATGGAGATGAGCTTAAAGATATTAACATACCAAGAATGTTTAGGCTGCATAGAAGGAAAGGTGCGCTAGCGACTATTGCGCTGACAACAGTTGACGAGCCCTCACATTATGGAGTTGCAAGGCTTGACGGCTCAAGAATAATCGAATTTGTTGAGAAACCAAGTCATCCTCCTTCAAATTTGATAAATGCCGGCTTCTACATAATGGAGCCAGAAGTTATCGACATGATTCCTGATGGCTTTTCAATGCTTGAAAAGGATGTTTTTCCAAAGCTTGCAAAAATGGGCAGGCTAAGGGGATTTCCATTTGCTGGGCAATGGTTTGATATAGGAAATGTTGAAAGGTATAAAATTGCAGAGAAGAATTGGAAAGGGATAAGCCACATTGAGGAAGACGAATTTGAGGTGGAGTAATTCTGCAAAAAGCTTTTAAATATTTGATTAGATAATCAATATATGTCCTTTTTTGAAAAAGTGAGTAAGAAAGAAGCAATTTCATGGGCTTTTTTTGATTTTGCTAATTCTGCATATGGGCTGCTTATTTTAAGCTTTGTTTTTCCCATATATTTCAAGGAGGTTATTGTTGCTGGCCGCTATAGCGATTTGTGGTGGGGTTTTGCTGTTAGCTTATCAATTTTGATTGGAGGCTTTGCAGCTCCTATAATAGGCTCAATTGCCGATTATGATGCAAAAAGAAAGAAAAAATTCATTATTTTTTCAGTTATTTCAATGGTAGGCACTGCATCCTTGTACTTTACAGGCCCGAATATGCTTCTTTTCAGCTTATTTGTTTTTATAATTACAAATATTTTCTTTGAAATAGCATTAACTTTGTATGATTCCTTTCTTGTTCATGTATCATCTGAAAAAACAGCTGGCAGAATATCTGGCTTTGGGTGGGGCCTTGGCTATATAGGCGGGATAGTTGCTATGCTGGCTTTCAATCCTTTTTACTCAAAAGGCTTTATTGGCGACTTAGAGTCTGTATATAAAATAACTTTTCCCCTCACGGCATTGTTCTTTTTTGTTTTTGCCATGCCTTCGTTTTTGTTCATTAAAGAGCATTTGCAAATAAAAAAAGAAGAGCCGTTTTTGAAAATAATAAAAATCGGCTTTACAAATACTCTAAAAACTCTAAAGGAAATTAAAAAGCATAAGAAAATAGCATTGTTCTTGCTGGGCTTTTACCTTATGAATGACGTGCTAGTTACTTTCTTTTCATTCATGCCAATTTATGCGAAAACTACTCTTGGGATAAGCATTTCAGAAATAAGCTTGTTGCTTCTTATAATTCAGCTAATCGGCTTTCCTTCTGCTGTATTCTTTGGCTGGCTAAGCGACAAGAAAGGCTCAAAGAAAATTTTGCTGTCTACTATTTTGGTGTGGTGCGTGATAATAGTGCTTGCAGCAATTGCAACATCAAAGCCAATCTTTTATGTTGCTTCAATACTTACTGGACTAGTTATTGGCTCGAGCCAGGCAGTTGCAAGATCATGGTTCAGCAGGCTTATACCAAAAAACAGGAGATGCGAATTTTTTGGCTTTAACGGCTTTGCAAGCAAGATAGCTGCTACAACAGGTCCTTTAGTTTTTGGCTTGATTTCCTCAATAACTGGCAACCAAAGAATTGCTGTGTTTTCATTGTTGTTGTTTTTCATGGCATCCTTCCTGATTTTTTTAAGGGTTGAAGAGACCAAACAGAAAAATAATTAAATTAACGTAAAATTATACCAATATGCTTTCAGAAATCTTCAAAGCGTATGACGTAAGAGGAATTTATGGCCAGAATCTTACAGAGGATATAGCCTATAAAATCGGAAGAGCATTTGTTTATTTTCTTAAATGCCATGAAGTTGTTGTTGGCACAGATATGAGGGTTTCTTCTCCAAAATTAAGCAAAGCGCTGATGAAAGGGATTACAGAGCAGGGCACCAATGCAATTTTTATAGGGCAGGTATGCACGGATGCCGTCTATTTTGCCTCAGGGTTTTTGAGCAAACCGGGAGTTATGTTTACAGCCTCTCATAATCCTTCGCAATGGAATGGAATGAAGTTCTGCAAAGAAAATGCAATTCCTATAAATCAAGATACAGGATTGCAAAGAATAAAATCAATAATCGAGAATGAAGAATATAATAAATCAAAAATAAACAAAAAGGGAAAAATAATGAAAGAAAACATTCTTCCTGAATATGTAAAGCACGTCAGAAAATTTATCAACATTAAAAAATTAAAAATATTAAAAATTGCTGCTGACGCCGGCAATGGAATGGCTGGCAAGATTATTCCATTGGTTTTTAAAGGATTGCCGATAAAAATTATTCCGCTTTATTTCAAGCTTGACGGCACTTTTCCGAACCATCCTGCTGACCCGTCAAAATCTGAAAATTTAGCCCAATTGCAAAGAATTGTAAGAGAAAAAAAATGCGATTTTGGCATGGCTTTTGACGGCGACGCAGACAGAATATTTTTTGTTGACGAAAATGGGAATGTGGTAAATAGTTCCTTGATGTCATCGCTAATAATAAAAAATATTCTTCGAAAAAATCCAAAGCAAAAAATTATATACAATATTGTCTGCAGCCATGTCGTTCCAGAAACTATAAGAAAATATGGAGGAAAGCCAATCATTGAAAGAGTTGGCCATTCTTTCATAAAAGAAACAATGCGGAAAACAAAGGCAATTTTTGCATGCGAGCATTCTGCGCATTATTATTACCGCGATAATTACAGGGCGGATTCCGGGATAATAACAAGCTTGATTGTTGCTGAGATTGTGTCAAAAGAAAACAAGAGACTATCAAAATTGCTTGAAGAATTCAGGAAGTATTACACAATAGAAGAAACAAATGTTGCAGTAAAAGACAAAGACGCAAAATTAAGAGAGATTGAATCAATTTACAAAAAGCAAAGCCCAAAAAGAATGTCAAGGCTTGATGGAGTCACAATTGAGTTTGATGACTGGTGGTTTAATGTGAGGCCGAGCAATACAGAGCCGTTGTTAAGGTTAAATTTGGAAGCGCAGTCAAAAGAATTGATGGAAAAAAAGAAACAAGAATTGTTAAATATAATGCGCAGAACAATTTAGGACTACATTCTAGTTTATTATGTAGTTTTGTTTATTGTAAGTAAATTTTGTTTAGAATATCTTGCTAATTTTCTTAATGGGTCAAAATATCGTCGCGAATTTGCGAATTCTTTTAATGTAGGACCAACATATTCTAAATAGTCCCCCCTATCTACATAAACTGGAAAAGTATAGAACATATTTGCCAGTCTTTCTGGTAGCTGTACGACAACAAAGATTACTCCCTTCAGGTAATCGGAAAGTTTCAAACCTTCCTTCTTTCTAAAAAACCTCTTAGCTTGGAACAATGCTACCTTATAGAAAGAATCAGCTTTTCTAAGAGAAATTTCATCATTTCTTACGACAAAATTTCCGTCTTCAAGCTCTTTATATCCCCTCTCCCTTAGCAATGCCCGGTACTTTTGCGTTATCGTTTCTAATACATTATTGTTTGTACTGGCTATTGCCTTCAATCTATTTATGTTGCTGGGCCAGTATAATGCTTCTGCAATGAATGACCATTCAGCGATTCTCTCTGGATGCACTGCTACTGTTTTTGATATGGGTAACGAAGCCAAAAAATCGTCTAGCACCCTATTTCGAGTCCTCAACTCAACAGATTTTAAGTACCCTTCTCCAATAATTGGGGCATAGGGTAGCCATACAAAGCTACCTTGTTCTGCAAACGGATGGTTGGCATCGTGCATTCTTAATTCGAATCTATCTTTGCCCTCCACTTTTACCGATACATTCTTATCTGCAACGTTAAAGTCAAGATAATGAAAAGGAAGTGATGTATCATAAATTGCAAAAAAATCATAATCACTATCATGATTAGCATAGCCCGCTGCACTGGAACCCGTTAACGCTAATGCTACAAGATTACCTTGGACCCTGACTTGTAAATGTGATAGCACTGCATCAATCATTTCTTCCAATGACTTATTATTCTGTTGAGACATATTATATAAATAATAAATCATATTTTATAAATTTAACTACTATTCAAGAGATAAATTATTTCAAAATGAGCTTATTATTTAACAATAGTTTTGAAAGACAGAATTTTCACATTTTTTCGCAACCTTTAAATAGTATTTAATAATTCTATGATGCAACAGAGAGAAGAACACGGTTACTAATTTTCTTCTCAATAAATTTTGAGACAGTGTTAAGAGATGGTTAAGACAAAACTGAAGCCTATTTTGCCGAGCTTAAGGGAAAAGAAGCGGTATTTGGTTTTCGAAGCCATTTCAAAGGAAAGAATAAATGACTTTGATGCAATCTCAGGCAAAATTCAGGACTGTGTGCTGCAGTTTATTGGCAAATTTGGAGCTGCGAAGGCTGGCATAATTGTCTTGCATAACAAGTGGGATTCAAGCTTGCAGAGAGGCATAATAAAGGTAAGCCATAAATATGTTGATGCATTAAGGGCTTCATTGCTGTTCGCAAATAAAATAGATGGCAATGAGATTATATTCAGAAGCTTGGGAGTTTCAGGGATTTTGAGAAAAGCTGAGAACAATTATTTGAAAAAAGCTACATAAAAATATTTTTCGGTTTTAAAAATTTTATTAAAATCGATAATGTCGTGCCTCAATGTCCAAGGCAAAAAGAACAAAGACATTAAGCGCGAAACGCATTAAACGAATACTCATTAACGAAAATTCAATGAAAAAAATATTCAATAAACGATTGAACATCAATAATAAAAAACATTTAAAATATTAACAAAAATCAAACTCAATAAAAATAATAAAATTAGAAATAAACGGAGGTAATCATTATGCAACCAATGCCGCATCAATTAATGGGTTATGACAGGGCAATAACAATGTTTAGCCCCGACGGGAGGCTGTTACAGGTAGAATATGCCAAAAAGACAGTAAGGCAGGGCTCAACTGCTATTGGGATGGTCTGTTCAGACGGAGTTCTTCTAGTGGCAGATAAAAGGGTTGTTGATAGCTTAATGGTGCCAGAATCTGTCGAAAAAATATGGCAGATAGATGACAATATGGGGGCTACTGCGTCTGGAATTTTAAGCGATGCAAGAGTTCTCATTGACAGGGCTCAGCTTAGAGCTCAACAGCATAGAGTTACTTATGATGCAGAAATTGACACTCTGACTATTGTTAAGGACATCTGCGACTTAAAGCAGATATGCACGCAAAGCGGCGGCTTAAGGCCATTTGGGGTTTCTATTTTGGTTGCTGGGGTTGACGACTCAACACCAAAGTTATTTGAGACAGATCCAATCGGAATATATTTTCAGTACAAAGCGACTGCTATTGGCGAAGGTGAAATTGAGGTTGAGGAGATTTTGCATAACGAGTACAAGACAGGATTGACGACAGAGGACGGATTAAAGCTTTCGCTAAAGGCATTAAAAAAAGTCCTGGGAGAAAACTTCAATGTGGACAGGATAGATGCTGCGTATATCACATTAGCTGAGAGAAAATTCAGAAGAGTTGCAAAAACTAAACTGGAAAAGCTAGGATCAGAGCTTAAAGACGAGAAAAAATCAGCAAAAAAGTAAGTGAGCTATGATGGTTACAGTTGATCAGGCAGTAATAGCAAGGCTCAAGACTCATAACCAAAGTTTTGAGATTCTTGTGGACTGCAGCAATGCTCTGGCCTTAAAAGAGGGAAGAAATGTCGATATGCATGAAGTTCTGGCAGCGATGAAAGTATTTTCAGATGCAAAAAAAGGAATGGAAGCGTCTGAAACAGCAATGAGGCAGATTTTTGGAACAAGCGAGGCAGATGAAGTTGCAAAGCAGATTATACAAAAAGGCGAAATACAACTAACACAAGAGTACAGGGAAAAATTAAGAGATGAGAAAAAGAGACAGATTATAAATATAATCCATAGGAATGGGGTTGACCCAAAAACGCATCTTCCGCATCCGCCGCAAAGAATTGAAAATGCATTTGAAGAGGCAAAATTTCATGTTGATGAATTCAGGCCTGTGCAGGAGCAAGTCCAGGAAGCGCTTAAGAAATTGAGACCAATTCTGCCGATAAGATTTGAGACAAAGGAAATTGCAATCAAAATACCGCCGGATTATGCTCCCAAATGTTATTCCACGGTAAAACAATTTGGAACTATGCTCAGGGAAGAATGGCAGACTACAGGGCATTGGATTGCTGTTGTTGAGCTGCCAGGCGGCATGGAAAGCGATTTTTATGACAGGCTGAACAAGATTTGCCATGGAAATTTGGAAAGCAAGGTTTTGAAGATAAAGTGAATAAAAATATAATAACAAACATAATGATAAAACTCAATAACGATAAATCATTAAATAAAAATTCAAAAAAATCTGATTAAGGTGATTTTAGATATGTCAAAAATATTGGTTAACGACAAAAGCATTTCAGTTCCCGGGGAAACACTGGCTGTAGGCATGGATATGCTGCCTGGCTCAGGAACTTATAGGGATGGCGAGAAAATAGTGGCAAACAGATTGGGGCTGGCCATGATAGATGGCAGAACGATAAGACTGATTCCTCTCGCAGGAAGATATGTTCCAAAAACAGGCGACACAATAATATGCAAGGTCATAGATGTTGGCTTCAGCGGCTGGCGTCTTGATACAAATTCTGCATACTCTGCAATGCTGTCTATGAAAGATGCAACTTCTGAGTTCATACAAAGAGGCGCAAACCTAACACAATATTATGATTTAGGCGATTATATTGTCTGCAAAATTGTCAATGTCACAAGCCAGAAACTGGTTGATGTTACGATGAAAGGCCCTGGCTTGAGAAAATTGAAAGGAGGTAGAATAATTGAAGTAGATCCTCATAAAGTTCCTAGAATCATAGGCAAAGCAGGCTCAATGGTGGTAATGATAAAAGATGCTACAAAATGCAATATAATTGTCGGCCAAAACGGCTTGATATGGATCGACGGCGAGCCAATAAATGAGCTGCTTGCTGTTCAGGCGATAAGGAAGGTTGAAAGAGAAAGCCACTTAGGTGGATTGACCGACAAGATTAAGGAATTTTTGGAGAAAAATAGCAAGAAATGAATTCGATAATGAAAATTGAAACAATAAATAATGACGCATTAACTACTTAATCATTGACGAAAAATACATTAAAAAATATAATAAAAAAATAAAAATCACGGAGATAAATAAAATGCCATATAAAGAAAGAATCAAAAATCCAAAAGCGCGAAAATTGATAAATACTATTGCAAAAAAAATTATAGCTAAATACAAGCCGCAGAAGATTATTTTATTCGGTTCTTATGCTTATGGAAATCCAAGAAAAAACAGCGACGTGGATTTGTTAGTCATCAAGAGAACTGGTCAAAGACATATAGATAGATCAACAAAAATACGCGAGATTCTTGACAAAGAAAATCGTTTAATTGCTATTGAGCCTCTGATATACACTCCTAAGGAGATAAATGAAAGGCTTGAGATGGAAGATGATTTTATAAAAAACATTATGGAAAAGGGGATAATCCTTTATGGTTAAAGAAAGACTTGTAAAAGAATGGTTTAGCAAAGGGCAAAAGGATATCGAAGACGCAGAATTTCTTTTAAATAATAATAGAGCTAAAGAAACCGTATCATTTCACATTCAACAGGCTGCCGAAAAGTACCTTAAGGGTTTTTTAATATACAGCGGATGGAAATTGGAAAAGGTGCATGATCTGGTAAAATTACTTGAGGAAGCTATCAAATTCAATAAGTCATTTAGCAAATTTGTAAAGCCCATGAGAAAAATTACTAACTTTTATTTTGAGAGCAGATACCCAGTTGGTTACGAAGTGGAATATACAAAAACAGAATTAAAGAAGTCTATAAAAAGAAGTCTATAAAACAGACTAAAAATTTAATTAATCTAATAAGGAAAAATTCAAAATTAAAATAAATCAACAAGGTGAAAAATGGCAATAGCTCAAACTGTGAAGAGAGCATTAATGTATGAAACTGGCTTGGATTACCTATTAACTGCAAATGCCTTTAGAGATGAAAGACTGGAGGGATTAACCAGATTGGCAATTACTGGATTTCAATTAGGGTTAGTTGGATATGGCATTGATGCGCTTATTTCAGGAGATACCAGGTTAGCATTGCATGAAGGTAAATTAGTGCTTGTGGCTGAAGGCCTTAAGCACGTTATGCATTTATTGTATGAAGAATTCAACAGAAAGGCGTCAGAAATTTTAGCACAAACAATTGGTTCAGAATCAGAATTAAAAATTACCAAGGAGTGAAAAAATAAAATGGCTTACAAAGAAAGGATTGATGGCAGAGGCTTTGATGAAACAAGGCAGATTGAAGCTAAAGTTGGAGTTATTCCGAGAGCAGATGGCTCTGCAATGTTCAAGATTGGCAACACATGGGCTTATGCAGCAGTTTATGGGCCTAGAAATTTGCATCCAAAATTTTTGCAGGATCCTCAGAGAGGGATTTTGCGCTGCAATTATAACATGATGCCCTTCTCAAGCTCTGGAGAAAGAGTAAGGCCCGGAGGCTCAAGAAGGTCAAAAGAAATCTCATTGGTTACTGAGAAGTCATTGCTGCCTGTGCTAAATTTGGAGGATTACCCAAATTCGGTTGTTGATGTATTTATAGAATTGCCTCAGACAGAGGCTGGCTCAAGATGTGCTGGGATATGCGCAGCATCAATGGCTTTGGCAGATGCAGGACTGGACATGAAAGATTTGGTTTGCGCAGTTTCTGTCGGCAGAGTTGATGACAAACTGCTAGTTGATCTTGACTATGCTGAAGAAAGCTATAAAGATGGGCCTGTAGCTGATATCCCAATTGCATTTATGCCGAATGTTGGCAAGCTGACCTTGTTGCAGATGGATGGCGAAATATCAAAGGAAGAGTTGATAAAATTGATTGAAATTGGCAAGGAAGTCTGCGCAAAAATCTATGACATCCAAAAAAAAGCTTTGAAAGAAAAATATCACGAGGTTGAGGCATAATGTATCAAGGATTAAGAAGCCATATCATAAATCTGCTGAATGCTGACACAAGGCTAGATGGAAGAAAGCTTGCAGAATACAGAAAGCCAATTGAAGTTGAATATGGTGTTGTAAAGACTGCAGAAGGCTCTGCAAGGGTAAAGATAGGGGAAACAGATGTGATTGTCGGCATTAAGATGGAAGTAGGCGAGCCATACCCTGACATTCCAGATGAAGGCACGATAATTGTCGGAGCTGAACTATTGCCTTTGTCAAATCCTGAATTTGAACTTGGACCTCCGGGGATACAAGCAATAGAGCTCGCACGGGTTGTCGATAGGGGAATAAGAGAAAGCAAAACAGTGGATTTCAAGAAATTATGCATAGCTCCTGGCGAAAAAGTATGGCTGCTAATAATTGATATTTGCCCCATAAATGATGCAGGCAATTTGTTTGATGCTTCGTCTCTTGCTGCATTGGCTGCGCTGAAAGATACAAAATATCCTTTTTTTGATGGCGAGAAAGTTGATTATAAGCAGAAAACAGACAAGAAGCTTGAGCTCGAAAAAGCGCCTATAGCTGTGACTGTGGTAAAGATAGGCGAAAAATTCATTGTTGATCCAGACATAGAGGAAGAAAAGGTCATTGACGCAAGGCTAACTGTTTCATCGATTGAAGACGGAACTTTGTGTGCTTTGCAAAAAGGCGGTGATTTTCCATTGTCTGTTGAGGACATTGACAAGATGCTTGACATAGGGATTGAGAAGGCAAAGGAACTGAGGAAGCGTCTGTAAGAATTATTTTATATTATTATTCTGGAAGTTTTGGGCTTGGTCCTTGTAAATTCTCAAAACGTTTTGTTTCAATTAAATATGGAAGTGGTGAAGAACCAAACAATGCCCAATAACTATCAAATATTCTGCCAACAGCGTCTGCTAAAGTTATATTTTTATCTTTAACTAATGACCACAAATCCAATCGTGCAGTTATGTGTAATCTATCAGGTGTATGCGGTAGTAGTGTGGTGCCACTGCGATCATCCTCAGTACCTATCATTGTTGTAAGAGTTGAATCGTCATCACCGTCCATTTCAATGCCACGAGCTCTGAAATATTTTTTTATCTCTCTTATCAAAAATAAATTAATAAAGCCATGATCATAATATTCTGCATCTTCATATTCTCTCTTTACTGGTACAACATTTATAGGAAAAATTGAATTAGGTTTAGTTGGGTTTACATGAGTTAGCAGGTCGCTTAATGTGGTATTTCTGCTAGAATCGGTTCTGTATTTTTCATCCCAGTTGTTGATTATATTAGGTCCATCAACCGCATAAACCAAAAATGTTCCATCAACGAATGCATTGCTTGTATGTGGATATTTACTCAAGAACCATTTAATACAATATTCAGTGGGATTGATTTGAGGAGCGTCAACCATAATTGAAGGAGAGGGAGGGCATATATATAAATGTTACTATCGTATAATAGATATAAACATTTTCGATATATTTTAATACAGCAGATAATTATTATCATCAAAATTGATATGAGAAAAATAAATAAAATAATATTAGAGGAGATAAATAAAGAATCTATAAACATTATGATGCTTTCTTTAGAAACATTAAAAAAGGACTGGGACAATAAATATGACGAGCGCTGGAACAGATATTGAGCAAAAACTCTCTAAATACCTTGAACTAACTTCTCTCGCACTAAAAAAAGTAAAAATAGTTGAAAATCACAAAAAAGAAGCCGAAGATTTATTGGATTTGGCAAAAAGATATTTTGAAGATGCAAAATACTTTGAGAAAAAAGGCGATTTAGTAAATGCTTTTGGCGCAATCTGCTATGCGCATGCTTTTCTTGATGTTGGCGCAAGGCTTGGATTTTTTGATGTCGGAAAAGACAGCAAGATGTTTATGGTAGATTAAATAAATTTATAAGGATAATCCTATTAATGAGTTCTATGAGGGTAACGCTTAACTATATAACAAAAGAGGATGTAAGAGAAGAACTCATCTATTTTCGTACAACTATAAATGTGCCACAGCAGGAAACTATAGATACATTACTGAGAAAAATAGGCGCTGGGGGATTGTATCCAAAATTACCTGATGGAAGTTTTTCCAAGGAAGTTCTTCGTAAAGGACCGCTTGAAGAAGATCAGGAGTATGTACCCGGAGATTATTCAGTAATCAAAATGAAGAGAAGAATAGAAACGAAGTTTCCAGATTCATCATCAAGGCTCGCGAACCCATAGTGCTTAAGAATCATTTCCTTCCAAAATAAAAGAATTTGTCTATAGCAACGTCTTTTGGCTCATAATCGCCGTATCTTGGCCTAATAGGCTCTGAATTTTTTGCAGCTCCACTCTTAAACTCCTCTTTTCTCTCTTCTTCTGGCCTGCAGTCTACAATCTCAACTTGTTTTTTTGGCAGATTATTTTGTTCCCCAAGAGTTTTTTGAATTAGCTTTTGCGGTGGCTGGAATTGCAATCTCGATATCTGGCTTTTCAATGAATTTATCTCTCCTGCCATTGAGCATAAGGTTTCCTTGACAGAAGCAATCTCGTGCTGCAGCTTTTTTGTAGCCATCTCAAGCATTAATTCAATCCTTTTTTGAGTGAAAATGTCAAGCTGTTGTTCCATTTTTATCAAATCCTTTTAATTTTATTTGAAATTTTTTCAATCCGTTGCTTCGCAACAATTTCTAGTGCTCGGCAAAAATCTTTTGGCCATTGATTTTTGCCTCGCCTATACATAACATTAAACAATCAAAACGGGTCACCTTTTATTGTCTTTCAGCACGAGGTCGTTCTCGTTGATTAATTATTTTTGAATAGTATTGGATTTTCGTCAATGCGTCTTTTATTATTGTGTTTTGACTTGATTTCTTATTCTTCCATCTAATCATTTAATATATCAAAAAATTAAAATTAAAATGTTGAGAGCTTGTTTCCAAAATTCTCTCGTATAAACTGCACCATCATGTCGTTGCCTGCCAAGCTGTAAGACTTTAGTGCAGTTGCGAGCAATCCTTCTCTTAAGCAGACATCTCCCAAAGCGCTCAGCTTGTCTTTGTCGTGAGCAAGTTCATAAGCTTTTGATGCATAGCCAATCTGTCTTTCTCTTAAGCATTTGTCTCCTATTTCTATTAATTTGCCTGTGCTGTTTATTGCATTGAATATTTCAATTGCGTAATCCCATTTGCCCTTCTGGAAGCATTCATCTCCAACCTTTGTCAAATTTTCAACATCATTGCACAGCCTGAATGATTTTATTGCATCGGCAAAATGGCCGTTTTCAAGGCATTTATTGCCAATTTTCAATAGGTTGTCATTTGCATCTGCCAGTCTGTAAGTGTCAATCGCATTTCCAAACAATCCTACCTCTTCATAATGCTCGCCTACTTCAACTAATCTTTGCCTGTTGCCTGCAAGAATAAAAGCTTTTACCGCATCATTCATGCTGCCTCTTCTGATGTATTCTTCTCCAAGGGCATTTAGTAATTTTGATTTTGTCAGTTCATCAAACATTGATAAATTTACATTATCTATGCCTTTCTCCAGAAGTACTGGCACAATTCTCTTGAAATTCTCTATATCTTGGGACTGACCCATGAACTTTTCATTTGAATCCGCGATTTCCGCTACCATTTTCCTTACAATTTTTTCTTCATCGACTGGCATTTTGATTCACCTTCTGTTTTTAGCTCCTTTTCCCAGCTTTTTTTATTCAAATATAATTTCGATTGAGCGACCTCTTAATTTATGTGGTAATCTTGTTGGACCATCTAATCGAAAATCCTTAATAAGTTTTATAGCAGCCTTATCATCTAATAATAATGTTATCGTCATAACTGGAGTATTATTCTCCTCGCATTTTATCTCTACAATGTGATTTAGGCCCTGGTCATTGTTGTCTAATATTTTTCCCTTGAAATGTGAGATAATTGACATGTTGATTACCTATAATTAGATTCAATTAAAATTAAAAAATATAAAAAATTGAAATAAAACTACTTACTCTGTAAAGTAATCAATTCCCAATTCATCGCTGAATCTTTTGGCTTCCAAGACTCTTGTCTTTTTGTCAGCCTTTCCAAGTATCCACGGTGAATTTACGCCAGTGATAATTGTCATTACAGCGAGCTTTCCTTTCATGCTCTCAGAGACTCTTGCGCCCCAGATGACATTTGCATCTGTGTCAAGGCTTTCTGTAACAAGCTCGCCTATTCTGTTGACCTCATCTAGAGTCATATCTGGGCCGCCTTCAACATGGATCAAAGCGCCTGTTGCGCCTTTGTAGCTGATCTCTAATAGCGGATTTGACAGTGCGCCTTTGACAGCTTCTTCTACCCTGTTTGTTGTGTCTGAAACACCAACACCGATAGCTGCAACTCCGCCGTCTTGCATTATGGCTTTTACATCAGCATAGTCTAGATTAACTAGGGATGGAACTGCAATTGTTTCTACAATACCTCTTATCATTGTTGCGACTAACTCATTTGCAACAGCAAATGCCTGCTGAACTGGCAGGTTTCCTGCGATATTGACTAACCTATTGTTGTCTATAACAATAACTGTGTCTGATGTTTGCCTTAATTGCTGCAACCCAAATTCTGCCTTGTCAATTCTGGCTCTTTCTATTTTAAATGGCATTGTGACTGTGCCAATAACAATAGCACCACCATCCTTTGCTGTTTGAGCTACAACCGGAGCAGCTCCTGTTCCTGTTCCTCCGCCCATACCTGCGCATACAAATACCATATCAGCTCCTTTAAGGACTTCTTTAATCTCTTGTATATTTTCCTGTGCAGCCTTGTTTCCCTTGTCTGGAAATCCGCCACAGCCCAGTCCTCTTGTAAGTTCTCTTCCAATCAGAAATCTTTTGTCAGCTTCTGTTATTTCCAAATGCTGCTTGTCTGTGTTACAGGCCAGGATCTCAGCGCCTCTAATGCCTTTCCTGTAAAGCCAGCTTACCATATTGCTGCCAGCCCCTCCACAGCCTAGTACTTTGATGTTTGCATGGCCTACTTGCAAGTCTTCATTTTGCGCTACTCCTTGCTTAAGCGCACTTTCAATAACAAAATCCATTCCCATTTTAATACACCTCAGAGTTTTTAGTTTATTTTAAAAATCGGATATTCTTAATATATGAACTAGTATATAAATGTAACGTTTTTGTATACTGGTATAGTAATGAAAGAATTAATAAAAATTAATTATTTTCAGTATGGAAAAGAAAATTTTAGTTTATAAATGAGTAATCGGTTCATTAAATAGTGGTGAATGAAATAATTTTTAAACAGAAATACATTATCTTAAATAAATTGGTGATATTATGAATCCAGACGAAAGAAGGCAGTTGGTACGACAGCATATAAAATCAAAATGGCAAGGTACTGGTACATATTTACGTGATTATTTAAATAACTTAATAACTAATTTTACTGGTCACGATAAGGACGCTATCCGTAGAAATTTTTTATGCGGCGGTGTTATACCAGCCATAGCTGACGATTGGTTAGCTGTAATGGAGGTAACAGAACTAGAACACAACCTTGTTAATCCTAATGGTAGCGGGAAAGCGTCTTATTTTGTAAATGATAATGGTGATGAATTCAGAGACAATAAACCATATTACTCAATTGTAGAAGAGCAACTAACAAGGAGACGAGCACAAGTTCTAAGCATAGTGGAAAAAGTTTATAGGATATTTGCATCGGATGTTACTTATATGATGGATGCTATGCTTCTCGGGCACAGCGAAGGTGAGATTAGAGGTTCTATGTCTGGAGAAAAAGGATATTTAGATTTATGTTTTGCCGTCGCAATGAAATATAAAATCAGAAGACATATAGAACTTGAAGCTATGAAGCGTCATGGCCATTACGCTATTGCTGATTCTATACGAGAAGCTGGTGAAGACATTCGTGAGGGACTTGAAGCTATTGCAGCCAGCATAGATATGGGAGCTGAAAAAGTGAGCAAAAGCTTACTTGCAGGCTTTCAATCTGTAGCACAAAGTAATATGCACATCGCACGCTCGTTGGAAAATATCGCATCCAGCCAAGGTGAGATGGCAACTGCTATTCAAGAATTGTACGAACCTATAGCCGGAGCTGCTTATGCTTCACGTAGATATACTGACCTAAAAGAGCAGATTTTAAGAGAATCACAAGAAACTCAGTTAAGACCTGTTGCATCAGGTTCTATGTTATTTGTAAATGTATTTAATGGTAGCAGCATGCCTATTCAAGGAACGGCCTACAAAAGAGATGGTTGTTATATAGTTAACACATCAGAAGGACCAATGTTTCTGCCAGAAAATGCTTTTGTTTTATTTGATTCTTCAAGTGGAAATGTTGCTGGTTTCAGAGAAAGGATAAACCAGTTAAATAAATAATTCCTCAATAATCAAACCTTGGGTCCATAGAATCTTTTATCAAGTCGTCCTCATCCTTGTATTTCTTTACCAACATTAATCTTGTTTTGCCACAGTAGGGGCACTTTAAATCTTTTTGAGTGCCTTTTTTGACAGAAAACTTGAACCTGCAGCTTACGCATATAAACTTTATTTCCTCTCCCTCGTCAGCTTTTTCAAGAACAAGCTTTTCTTTTTTCTCAAGCTTCTGCTGTTTTCCCAGGCATTCGATACAGATTAACCTATTGTCATTGTCGTACTTGATATTGTCAAAATCAAATTCTCCCCTGCATCTTGAGCATGTGTATAATGATGAAATAGGCATTTTGGTTCACAAAGAAAGCATTTACTATTGTGAAATAAATACTTTTTGGTTTTATTGACTAAGAATTTAAAAATTATAGCCATATACAACTTTTGTGGCAATAAAATCTTCAAGAAATTTAGGAGATATATGCAGGCAAACTCCAGTTAAGCATATCTACCGCATATTGTCCTTAGACGAAGCCCGTCAAGAATTTGGTAGCAGGAGTAAAAGAAGAGTATATTATGTTGGAACTACCAGAAATGGCGCAGCTATCTTTGGAATAGTTGGGACAGGACATATGGTAAGTATGCCTCACAATTTATACGATGCCTTAGGAAACCCAAACGCAGATAGGGAAATACCATTTCGCAGAGTTTTTGAAACCTACAGGTTGTTGAAAAAATATACTTAGCTTATTTCTTCATCTTCCCCTTCTCTATCTCTTCTGTTATGTGCTCTATCTCATGCATATTTGCTAAGTCATGCTGCTCTTTTTTTGGAGAAATATTTTTGTCCATAAATTTTAATAATCTTTTTGCATAGGTATCTGCTTCTTTTTTATCAATAATTTTTGATTTGGTTGCTTCTTTAATGTAATTATGGACTTCCTGAATCTTTTCCTTGACTTTATGGTATTTTCCTATAACTTCAAAAACTATTCCTTCACTTGGCCTTATTGTCAAATACCTCTTGAAGAATGAATGTCCAACATCTAGTTCTATAAGTCTTGCTTCTTTCAATGTCGGCAAAAGGATTAGCGAAACAATCAGTCTTAAAACTCCTGAAATCAGGAATGCGACCAAAATACTTGAAATAAAAATCCATGAAGGTAGATGGCTAATTAAAAAGCCTCCCAAAGCAGCGCCAATAAATATTGCAATGCTTTCAAAAAACTTGTGGTAGGCGATGCACCTTACTCTGTTTTCAGGCTTTACAGCATCAAAGATAAAATTTGAAGCGCTTAAGTTAAATCCAGCCCATGCGATTCCAGAGAAAACTTCAACAATCATCAAGTAATAAAAATTGCCAGAGAAAAGCCAGAGAACTGGAATTAAGGGCGTTAACATTCCACCAATGTATAATACAAATTTTGTTCCCTTTTCATCAATAAGCTTGCCCCAAATGCCCATAGCAATAAAGCTTGCGATTAACTCTGAAGCAGCAATAAATGTAAATTGAAGATAGCTGAATTTTAAATCCCTCAGCATATAAACTGCGAAAAACGGAGCTGCAATATAAGTTGCCAGCTTGAAAAGTGAAATGTAAATCACAAAATGTCCATAATTGGTTTTATCCATTCTTCTGACAAAATCTATTATCGAGAATTTCTCGGCATGAGCCAAGTCATGCGGCGGATTAATCATCATGGCCTTGAAAACAGCAGAAATAGCCCTGCCAGCAAAAGCGATTGAGAACAAGATTGCAAATCCTACAAAGGGGTCTTTGCTTGAAAAATAATTTAATGTAAAGCCAGCGATAAGGGCCGAAACAAAAGACGTCATTCCAACAACTTTATTTCTCAATCCAAAGAATCTGCCTCTTTCATATTTTGGAACTATGTCGCCAAGCAAAGAGTTTCCTACTGGAAGCTGCAGCTGTATAAATATAGTCTGTACCGCGACATAAACAACTAAAAGGTATTTTTTACTTGGTGAAAGATAAGGAATCAGCAACAAAGGAATCCACAAAATTGCATGCATCAATGAGCTTACAACTAAAATTTTTCTTCTGTCCTTGACTATTTCAACAATCTTTGCCGCAAACAGCTGGGTGAATGCGCCAACCAATTGAGGCACATAGCTTAATGCTGCAATCAAATTCACTGATGCGTTTAAAGCAACAGCAAATGGGGTAAGAAATGATGCAGTCATTCCGTCCATT
>Ga0213870_1000205_pt1 | contig 31133 bp, 24 predicted proteins | sample WICALVC2017_Meta_FD_160119 | JGI IMG/M metagenome (GOLD analysis project Ga0213870, IMG submission 160119) | Freshwater microbial communities from subterranean cave lake in Wind Cave National Park, South Dakota, United States - WICALVC2017 | ecosystem: Environmental > Aquatic > Deep subsurface >... | reverse complement strand
TCATTTTACTTTTTTCAACAACCAAAAGACTTATTCAACAAAAACTACTATTTCAACAAAGCTTCTCCCACCTTAAAGTATTTAAACTCTGGAAAGAAGTAATTTGTCAGTGAGTAAGATGAGAGGCGAACGTTTTCACAAAAGGTGAACTAGTTCACTTTGTTTACTGTTATTTCTAAAGTTGACTCCAAAGGTAGAATATCAATCCCTATAGGTTTGCGTGCTAAGTTGAAATTATTAGAGGGTTCTACTGTCAAGATTATTTTACAAGATAAAAAACTAATTCTAATTCCAAATGGCCAGAGTAGTGTAAGGGCTGCACGGAAGTCTGTGAAATTTCAAGACCGAGTTCAACTCCCGGCTCTGGCCCAAGATGGTGAGTAAAATGAAAGAAATAAAGTATAAAGATAGACTTATACTTAAACTTTCAGAAAAAGTAAATAGTGGAAAAATGACTGAATGTGAATACAAGAAAATATTGATTCTTGCTGGAATTTATGTAACTTCAGGATTTGATTAGTATGAAATTCCAACCTCCTAAAGGAACAAGAGATTTATTACCAGAAGATGCTACAAAATTCCAGAAAATTATAGATGTAGTTAGATCTACGTTTGAAAAATATGGATTTGAACCATTGTTTACGCCAGCATTTGAAAGCTTTGAACTATTGTCAGCAAAAGGTGGATTAGGAGAAGCAGTCAAAGATGAAATCTATTATTTCAAAGACAAGTCTGACCGTGAGTTGGGATTAAGATTTGACTTAACCATGCCTCTAGCACGTGTAGTAACAAGCAATCCTCAACTACCTAAACCATTCAAAAGATATCAGATAGAACCTGTATGGAGGTATGACAATCCACAATCTATGCGCTGGAGACAGTTCTGGCAGGCAGACATAGATATTGTGGGTAGCAATTCTGTTTTGGCTGATGCAGAATGTATAACTTGCATATGTGAAGTTTTAGACGAACTTGGTTTTAGGGAATATTTCATAAGAGTCAATGACAGAAAGGTAGTAGATCAAATGTTGAAAGATTTGAAAGTTTCAGACAAAATAAACGAAATTATGAGGGCAATTGATAAATTAGACAAATTTGGTAAAGAAAAAGTAAAAGAAGAATTAAACAATCTGGGGTTTGATGGAATAAAAATTTTGAACCTATTTTCAGAAAAAGCATTGGAAGAAAAAGTTTATAAAGAAAAAGCAAAAGATTTGTTTACATTTTTAGAATATGTTGAATTATTCGGAATAAAGAAAAAAGTCAAACTTGATTTATCTTTGGTACGAGGTCTAGAATATTACACAGGGTTGGTCTTTGAAGTAAATCTTGGAGGCAAAGCATCATGCGGTGGTGGAGGTAGGTACGATAATCTAATGAAAACGGTGGGTAGTCAGGATTTGCCAGCCACAGGAATATCTTTAGGCTTAGATAGAATCTTTGAAGTTATGAAAGAAAATAAAATGTTTGAACCTAGAAAAACCGATACAAAAGTTTTTGTTGCAAATGTTAATCAAGAAATTTTAGCTGAAACCATCCGAATAACAGAAAAACTCAGAAAAGAAGGAATTTCATGCCAAATGAATTTGACTGATAGAAATTTGACTAAGCAATTAGAATATGCAGATTCAATTGGAATTCCTTTTGTAGTTATAGTTGGATCTGAAGAAGTGAAGAAAAATAAATTCAAACTTAGAGACATGAAAAACAAGAAAGAGATCGAAATTAACCTAGAAGAAATAGTAAAAAAAACGATAGCTTTAAATTTTTAATGGTGTATGAAATTATTATGCAAAAATATAGAAGCAATTTAAAAAGAATTGGAATAAAAACTATTCAGTATGGTGTACCTTTAGCAATAACGGCAGCAGGTGCATTAATTTTGAATGATGTATCAAATGCTTATAACGTATGGAAAGATCTCCCTCTTACGGAGTATCTGACGTCTAGTTTTGATTATAGAGAGATTCAAGGAATAAGATATGATGTGTGGTCAAAAATGGTACTGGAAGGTTTATTTGGGTTCGTGACATCAGGTTTGGGAGTAGGGCTAATTTTAAAAAGAATAGGAAAGGACAGTAATGTTTTTCATAAACAGTAATGTTTTTCATAAAATTTCAAGAGGTCTTTCAAAGGCTCTTTCGCCATTGACGAAAGTTTATAGAATAATGAACGAGTAACCATTCATTTTCTAGAAAGCTAATTTTCTGATTGGCATTAAACTCAGCCAGAAATAGTCAATAGAAGACTCTAGATGAAATCTTACTGCTTATCTTTCAGTTTTCCAATCGCTTCACTAGACTACCATCCTGCTTCCGGAGTAGTAGCCTTCCTCGATTACTAGGTTGCATTTGCTGCAAATCAATTCATTTTTCTCTATTTTCATTTTCTTGCTTCCGCAGTCTGGACAAGATTTCATTTTCATCTGATATACAGAAGTAAGAGTACTTTTAAACTATTTTCGCTAATACAAAATATACAATTGAGTGTGCAACAACTCTTGAGTGAAAGCTTTTTATACTCTTAAACTAAAGGTTAAAAATACGAAATTAAAATGTATTTTACGTATAGATGAAGTAAATGGTTAAGCGAATTATTCCTGATACTTCTTTCATAATAGATGGTAAGTTATCAGAACTTGTTGATAAAGAAGAATTAAAAGACGCTGAGTTAGTCATACCTCTGGCTGTTTTGGATGAATTGCAGTCACAGGCTTCTAGGGGTAGAGAAATTGGGTTTATTGGACTAAATGAATTGAAAAAAATCAGAGAGATTTGCGAAAAGAAAAAAGTTAAAATCAGATTTGTTGGTGAAAGACCGACAATGGAAGATATTAAACTAGCCAAGGCAGGAAGAATAGATGCAATTATTCGTGATGTTGCAAAAAATGAGGGCGGACAACTATATACGGCTGATTATGTACAGGCTTTAGTTGCAGAAGCTGAAGGCGTGAAAGTACAACACGTCCCGGCAGAAATCAAGACTACTGGATTGAAATTCGAAAAATATTTCACTGAAGATACTTTATCTGTTCATCTGAAAGAAGATGTTGTTCCTTTAGCTAAAAGAGGTAAGCCGGGAAAATTCGAACTGACGAAAGTGGGAGATGAAGTTTTGACTGAGAAGGAACTTGATGAAATTATAACTGAAATTTCTGAAGCAACAAGAATCAGTGAAGAAGGTTCGGTCGAAATAAGCAGAGCTGGTGCTCTTGTACTTCAATTAGGTACCTATAGAGTTGCGATTGCACGACCTCCATTTTCTGATGGACTAGAAGTTACAATTGTTAGACCAATAGTTAAACTTTCATTGGAAGATTACAAATTATCTGAAAAATTGATGAGCAGACTCAGGGAGCATGCAGAAGGAATTTTAATTGCGGGCCCACCTGGATCTGGTAAGACAACTTTTGCTACAAGCGTAGCAGAATTTTATAATAAACTTGGAAAAATTGTGAAGACTTTAGAATCACCCAAAGATTTGCAAGTAGGTCCTGAGATTACACAATATGGTCCATTAGAAGGGGATTTCGAAAAGACCGCTGACATTCTTCTGCTGGTAAGACCAGATTATTCTGTTTATGATGAAGTAAGGAAGACTAAAGACTTTGGGGTTTTTGCGGACCTACGTTTAGCTGGAGTAGGAATGGTTGGTGTTGTTCATGCAAGTAATCCGATTGATTCAATTCAAAGATTCATGGGAAGAGTTGAATTGGGTATGATTCCTCACATAATAGACACTGTAATTTTTATCAAGGATGGTGAAATAAAAGAGATTTTTGAGTTAAATCTGACTGTAAGGGTTCCTTCCGGCATGACAGAATCAGATTTATCCAGACCCGTGGTTGAAGTAACTGATTTCGAAACTGGAAAACTTGAATATGAAATTTACACCTTCGGTGAAGAAAACATAATTGTTCCTGTTAAAACAGCAGCTGGTCAAGTTCCAGCAGTTAAAAAACTTGCTGGAGAAAGAATATTGCAGGAAATCAGAAAATTCGATCCTAATGCGGAAGTTGAAATTACATCAGACAATCAAGCTATAGTGCGAGTGGACAATAATGTTATTGCTAGACTGATTGGTAAAAATGGGGTCATGATAAATAAATTGGAAGAAAGATTGGGAATTCATATTGACGTAGAACCAAAAATTCCTGCTTTAGGCAGAGAAGTTAATTTTGGTGTAAATGAAAGTGGAAATAGTCTGGAATTTATGTTTGACAATAGGCTAGATGGAAAGATGGCTTCTGTCTACCTTGATGATAAATTTTTGTTTTCAGCAACAATTGGCAAGAAGGGAATTATAAAAGTTACAAAATCTTCTGAAATTGGTAAAGAATTGGTTAGAGCAATTATAAGTAAGAAAAATATAAAGATACTTATTTAAGAATTAAGAAAAAAGGAAGAACCTACTTTATAGTTATAAGTTCGGAGTTAGTAAGTCTTACTAATTTATTTTTCAGCAACAGAAAATCATTCTCAATTCTACATCCAAACTTTTTAGTATAAATTCCTGGTTCAATAGTAAATATCATCCCCGGCTTGAAAGTAATTTTCTTGATTCGCAACCATTTCTTCTTTCTTGTACCCTGCAATGGCTTACTTGGTGCACCAATAATTGGCCTCTCATGAATTTGTAGACCTATACCGTGGCCTAAAGCATGTCCCATCTTATAGCCGTGAATGCGGAAAAATCTATCTATTTTAGCATACAACTGCCAGCAAGGTTCTCCAATCTTTACTGCCCTTACAGCAAGATTATGGGCATGGATTACTAAGTCTGCTGCTTCTCTTTCCTTTTTACTGATTTTTCCTTTAATGAATGGAACTGTAACATCACTTGTATAACCTTTGTATCTAGCTCCAAAATCAATGTAGCCTATACCGGAAATTTTTCTTTCAGTAGTATGCGGTCTTGTATGTATCATTCCACTCCTATTGCCAGTACCAACAAGCGTTTGAAAAGCTAGAGTAGCTCCATGGCGAACTATCTCCCTTCTTACTCTTCTTGCCAACTCTTGCTCAGTTATATCTTCACTCAGGGATTTTTTGATAACTTTAATGCAAGAATTACTAATTTTGGCTGCTCTTTTAATTAGGATAATTTCCTTCTTGGTTTTAATCATTCCCATAAAGATAGCTAAAATAGTTTAAATTTGGAAACTAAAATAATTTTATGGGTCCTGTAATACCTATGAATTACGACATAACTTTTGAGCCAGATCTCAAGAAATTTATTTTCAGAGGCAAGGAAAAAATCAGCCTACACATAAGGAAACCTGTCAATAAACTCGCGCTGAACATACTGGAATTGAAAATTACATACTGCATACTTACTACTAAAGGAAGAATTTTGAAGCCTAAACTAAGTTTAGATAAGAAAAAAGAAGAGCTCGTGCTAAAATTTCCTGAAAAGATTTCAGGCAATGCCGAGTTATTCATAAACTTTGAAGGTCTGCTAACTGACAAGCTGGCAGGGTTTTACAGAAGCAAGTATACACATAAAGGCAAAATAAAATACTTAGCCACATCTCAATTTGAAGCGACTGATGCGAGAAGAGCTTTTCCATGCTGGGACCATCCTGAATATAAAGCAACATTTAATATCTCGATGATCATAGACAAAAAATTGGATGCTATTTCTAATATGCCAATTATCGAAGAAAAGAAACTTTCAGGCAATAAAAAATTTGTAAAGTTTGCACAGACACCTATAATGTCACCTTATCTTGTTTACCTTGGTGTTGGAGAATTTGAATCTGTAAAAGGAAAATTGGGAAATATTTCCTTAGGAGTCTGGACAACACCTGATCAGAAGAATCGTGGAAAACTCGCATTAGATTTCTCTAAAAAATTCGTTAAATTCTACCAAGATTACTTTCAGATAAAATACCCACTGCCGAAGCTTGACTTGATTGCCATACCGGATTTTGCATCTGGTGCTATGGAGAATTGGGGGGCTATAACATTCAGAGAAGTTGCTTTGCTGTTCGATAAAAAAACTTCTTCTACTGCTACCAAGCAAATTATAGCAGAAATAATTTCTCATGAGATTGCACACCAATGGTTTGGTGATTTGGTTACAATGAAATGGTGGAATGACCTATGGCTGAATGAAAGCTTTGCAACTTTTATGGGAAATAAGGCTGTAGATCATTATTTTCCAAAATGGGAGATGCGGAACCAATTTTTGGACGACTCAACTGAGGCTGCATTAGAGTTGGATGCATTAAAAACTTCTCATCCCATAGATGTAGAAGTGAAGGAACCATCTGAAATAGCAGAGATATTCGACCAGATAAGTTATGATAAAGGCGGTAGTGTCTTGAGAATGCTAGAAGGCTATCTTGGTAAAGAAGTTTTTAGAAAAGGTTTAAAGCAATATCTTTTGTCTCATAAATTTGGTAATGCGACCACTCAAAACCTTTGGTCATCTTTAGAAAAAGTTTCTAAGAAACCTGTCAAGAAAATGATGAATACATGGATTAAGCAAACAGGATTCCCCTTAGTTGAAGCCGAATTGAAAAACTCCAAGCTGATTTTATCACAAAAAAGATTTTTGTACGAAGGTATGTCAGATAATGACAAGTCTTTGTGGTTCATACCTCTTTCAATCAAATCAAATAAAAAAAGCATCACAGGTTTAATGACAAGGAAGAAGATAGAATTAAACTTGGACAAAAATTATGATTGGTTTAAAATCAATTTTAATCAGACAGGCTTCTATAGGGTAAAGTATCCCAGAGAAATTTTGAAAAAACAGAAAATTTTAGTAAGGAAGAGAAAACTGCCTTATGTGGATATTTGGGGTATCCAAAATGATTTGTTTGCCAATGCTATAGTTGGAAAAAATTCGCTCAAAGAGTATTTGGATTTTGCAAAATTATGCACACAGGATGATTTCCTTATTTCTAAGGACATAGAGGACAAATTGTATTTCCTTTACTTAATTGCACCTGGAAAAAAATTCTGGCCTAAAATAATTAAATTCAGCAGAACATTTTTCAATAGAGTTTACAATAGAGTAGGCTGGGAACCGAGAAAGAATGAAAGACATACAGATGCTTTGTTAAGGGCTCAGACACTGATCTATTTAGGAAGATTTGAAGACAAAAAAATACTTGAGAAAAGTCTGAAAGCGTTCAATGAATTTTTGAAGAAGCCGGCATCTTTACATCCTGATCTGAGAAGCGCGGTTCTAAATAATGTAGCATGGAAAGGTGATAAAAAAACTCTGGATACTTTTGTCAACCTTTACAATAAAGCTACTACCCAGGAGGAAAAAAGAAGATATTTGAGTGCTATGGCAGGTTTTAAGAAAAAAGAACTTCTAGACAGAACTCTTGAATTTTCTCTATCAAAACATGTGCGCCTTCAAGACGTGTTCATTCCTGTAACTTCAATTTCTTACAATCCATACGGCCGCAAGCTGGTTTGTCCATGGATTAAAGAAAACTGGAAGGAACTAGAAAAAATGCTTGGTGGACCAAAAAATCTACTTAGCAGAATTATAGAATCACTGGGCTCCTTGTCTAACCATGAAGATGTGGAAATAAAGAAATTTTTCGATAAACACCCAACACCAGGAATAAAAAGATCGGTAGCACAAACTCTCGAAAAGATAAGAATTAGATCGAAATTCGTTGATCAAATTAGATATTTGTAATAAACATTTAAACAGAATACTACCATTAACTTTTGGACCCGTAGCTCAACTTGGACTAGAGCAACCGCGTCCTAAGTTCTTCAGATAAAGCGGTGGGTTGAGGGTTCAAATCCCTCTGGGTCCGTATATTTATTATGGATTTTTTAACCGGCTTATCGGTGTATATATTTGGTCTAGACTTGTTTGCCTTCGTGATTCTTGTAGTAGCCTTCATTTTTGCTTTATTTTTAAAGAATTAGTTTTAAAGGAGACATAAACTAAATATTGTTAGCTGGTATAATGGAAAAACAAAGCTTGGGGATAGCACTTTTTATATCTTTTATTTTATTGCTATCTGTCTTAGTATTGGCTATACCTCAATGGGATCCTATCTCTGGCGGAAGATATAACATAACAGATCCTGTATCTGGGTCTGAATATCTACCTACAAGAACTTACACTTTCAACATAACTTGGAATGATACAATAGGAGATACGGTATTGGAGGGTCAAATTACAAATGTTACTTTTGAAACTAATATAACTGGGTCTTTTGTAAACTATACAAACAATACTGACCAATCAAGAGTTGTTATAAATGGTACAGGCAACTTATACAGAAACTACACAATTAATTTCACTGGAGTAGGACCGTATGAAATAATTGCGTACAGATGGATAGCTAAAAATGCAACTGGTACAATAAATGCAACTCCCAATTATACCTACAGAATTAGTATACCTGGTAGATTGGCCCCAGATAATTTGTTTTATACGCCCCAATCTTTTGTTCATTTGAATTACACGAATAGCTATGCAACGAATATTACAATAATTGCAAATTCTACTCTGAGTTATTCTAATAGTAGATTGGTTATAGATATTTTTAATTCTAGCAGTTTTTCAGGAAACTATTCACAAACCAATACAGTCACGGATTGTACTAACTTCAACAGAAAATTGATTATTACTAATGTAACTCATAATGATACTGTCTTATTTAGCTTTAATTCTACCAATTCCAGTGAAATTAGATTATCTTTAGTTAATCCAACTGAATGTGTGGCAGGAAGATATACAGCAAACTTATTTACATTAAGAAACAGGACTATCAATGAAAGTGTAAATGTAAACATTTCTTTGATAACAGACATACCAATAGCAGGGAAGCATATACAACTAAATGGAATTGGTAATTTTTCAGGTAGTATGCCAATTAATTCGACTTATTACCATTCATATTTCTTCAACACATCTGAGGTAGAAAATGCTACTGGTATTACTATAAATGTTACTTGGGGTTCTACTTCTCAAAACTTAGATTTATTCTTGTTTGACAACAATAGAAATCTTATCGCAGAAGCTATAAACTTTACTCATGCAGAAGACACTCTTGTTTTTGGTCCATTACCAGCTACATCTGCTTTATATGAACTAAGAATTTACGGCAACAATACTGCTGCAACTTCATACAATGGTAACTTAATTTTTACAACAATAAATGCCAGTAATACTTCTGCCTTAAACCAAATCATTACATCAATAAATTTCGGTACTTTAGGAGCATCTAACTCAAGCCAAATCAACATAACTTTAAAGAATGAAGGCAACATCAGTTTAAATGGTGTTGTAGAAACTAAGACGATATACTATATAAACAGATTTGTTTGCGAAACTACTTGCAGCGGGGAAAGAAATTTCACTTTTGTTGTACCTGATTCTTCAATTGCAACTAGAATAAAAGTTAATGTAACATGGAGGGGGGATGGCAACTACACACTCAATTTGTATAAACCATTTAACGAGACCGTAGATGTAAGTTCATTGAATAAAATCGAAAACCAGAATTTCACAGGTGCATATCAGGAAAGATTTAATGAAACCAAATCAATAGTTAAAGGAGTTTGGAAAATACAGGTCAAAAATAATTCGGTTAACTTGTCATCGTACAATGTTAGTGTAATTATTGATGTAAATCCTTCTTCATGGATTTCTACTAATTATTCAACTTTTTCTTTCAATCGTTCAGTTTACAATAGTGTAATAAATAATACAAACACAACTTTCCAGTTCAACATAACTGTACAGAACGATACTCTAGACGGCAAATATGAAGGATTCTTGAAATATACAGCATCAAACAATGCCACTTTAGTAATACCATTTGAAGTTACAACTAGGACTTCTACTCTTGTTGTAAATGGTACTGTTCAAGATAGAACTTTAATTGTACCTGCCAATATTGGTATAAACCGAACCTTGGTGTTGAATATAACATTCAACAACACAGGAAATTATGACATGCCCTTCACTTTCCAGAACTCCACAAATAATCTTTTAATGCTCGGAACCAAAAATATAAGTTTTGATTATGTTGCATCTCCTGTTGGATCCTTAGCTGCAAATTCATTCGGAACTTTAAATGTAACAATAAATCTTACAGTCGCAAACACAAGCGACACACAAGGTATTTATGAGGGCTTTATTCTGTTTAATGCAAGCAACATAACAAATCTAACTGCAGCAGCTCATCCATATTCTACATTCAACTTGACAATCAGAGTAAATCTAACTAATCAATTATCCGTTAGTGTGCCTAGATTGATTGGTTGGAATACAGATAATAATTCTATTAGTACAACTCCAAATAATGTCACCGCACTTTTGCAAGTTTCCAACTCTAGTGGATCCATAGTTTTCCTTACTTTGCCAAACTTTGTAAAAATGTGGTTGCAGGAAGGAAATATTACAGGCAGTGAAGGTAGGATTCCCTCTGCAGGTAATCTTAGTTTTTATGCAAATACATCTCCTTTGTATGGTAGTGTTTCAGGTGGTTACTCAGCTTATTCAATAGACTTTACAGCACCAGCAGGTACACCAGGAGGACTATATAGATTGCATACAATTACAAATGCAGTTATAGGTGGTAATAATTTCACTGGTGAAAGTGATAATGGCACATTTATTGTAAATACCCCTGGCCTCTATATGTCAAATGTATCTGTAGCAGGTGATACAAGTAGGAGTTACACTTTAACTAATGGTTCTTCTGCCTTCCTATTTGTTAATATTTCAAACTATGGACCAGTTGCTGCTTCAAGTGAAACTGTTGAACTTTCGAGACCATCTTCTTGTTCAGGATATACAATAAATGCTCTTGATACTTATGTAACTTCAGGATGCTCAGCAACTAGAAATGCTAATGTGTTTACAATTTCACCAGCTGCTCATTCATCCAGCTGTTTAGTATGGTGGCAGATTACCGCATCTGATGTATCTGCAAGTGCTTGTTCGAGTTTTTTAATCAAAACACCACCCAATGGATACAATTGGTTCAACAATTATTCAATATCTATTACTGTTTCCAAAGCCGGCAGTTCTACTACAACTACTACAACACCCTCTACCACAACCAGTGGTGACCAAACTACAACAAGCAGTACCCTCAAATATTTAGAAATAGTTGATCCTGGTATCACCAACGTGATACAAAATACTACTAACACCACAAAAGTTATAGTAAAAAATACTAATAATACAAAAACACAGAACATCAGCCTATCATTGGAAAGTATAAATTCAGCATGGTTATCTATCACTCCTTCTGTCGCTAATTTGGTGTTAGCACAAAGTAATGCAACATTTACCATCACTTTTAACATACCAAGCAGTGCTGATGTAGCAGATTATACAGGATTGCTGAGAGCATCCAGTAGTTTTACAAATGTTACAAAGAATTTTACATTGAGGGTGTTGCCTGGACTAGCAAGGATTGCTGAGATTAATAACACAGTCGCAACTTTTAAGGTCAACTTGACAGAACTAGAAACACAGATCAATCAAAGTCGACAGCAGGGTTATAATGTATCCACAGTAGAAGCAACATTCAATCAATTAAAGACTTTGGTTGATCAGGCGGATCGGAAGGTAAATTCTGGAGATTATTTTGGTGCTTCACAGCTTTTTGATCAAATAGAAAATCTTTTCAGCCAAGCTGATGACCAATTAAAATCTGCCAGCAAAGTATCGTCTTCACTACTGTTGCCTGGTTTTGGTGACATTTTTGTATATATAATAATTGGGCTTGGTGTGGGTGGTGGGGCATTCCTTGCTTATCTATTCTGGCCATCAAGAGGAGGTAAGAAACGCATATCAGTTAATCTGGGTCAAGAACCAAAGAAAGAAAAACCTAAAGAACAGCCGAGAGAAGGAAGACCTGGGAAGAAACAAAGTCTTAATTTCTTATACAAAAAAGAAACTGTGGTTGGTACGGCTGTATCAGATGAAGATGTTTGGATGAAATTGAAAAATAAATGGTCCAAACTTTCTAAGAGGAAAAAATAATTGATATATATGGCAGATATTAATCCATTCGATCCGCAAGTGTGGCTTATAGCAGCAGCTTTGGTAGTCATAATTACTTTTATTGCAATTTACTTCAAAGTGATATTGGGCTCAGGAAGACCTCATTCTTAACATGTAGTTTATTATTTCTTTAATTTGAGTTTCTCCAGAACGTCTATTTGATTCTGGATCCGTTTTATTTCCATTTGAAGTTCTTCTTTTTCGTTGAAATCAGAAGTCATATTGATTTTGTTGGTTACTTCAATCTTTTTACTTTTCAACCTCTCTATTTCACTCTCAGCATCTTCTGTCAGCATGTCTACACCATAGGAACATCAGATTTTCTCATGCTTTCTATAAACAAGCTATAAACAGGAAGTGACACTTGTGATTTGAAAAGTGATTGCAAACTGGCAATCTGATCAAAGGTATCGGCAAGAATTACTTTCTTTATCAATTCCTTACCATTATTCACTATTGCATCTACTGTCTTGAGATTTTTTGTGCCATATCGTATGGTCACCATAGATAAAATTTTGTCTAAATTGTTTATTATTGCCGTCTTATGTCCCATTATGAATTTTCCCTGATATCCCAATGCATTCAATTGCTTTTTGATCGGCATTATTTGAATTTCGAGGTTCTTGTCCCTAGTTCTTAATAGAATATTGTCGCAAAAATTCGCCCGGAACCTCTTTGCGTCAAATAGTTCTTCTGTTGCTATGCACAAACCCACAGGTGTTATATCGTTAAGTGTTATAGGCATAGTACCACTAATTTATTTATATTATTAAATAGATTTACGCTTTGTTGGTTGATATGGTATTGAGGTCCCCCATTATTGTAACAGTAGGTCATGTAGACCATGGTAAGACTACTCTGTTAGATAAGATTAGAGGTACGCTTGTTACTAAAGCCGAACCTGGCGAGTTAACACAACATGTTGGCGCTAGCTACATACCGATAGACACTGTAAAGAAAATTTGCGGGGATTTACTGCAGAAGTTTAAAATTAAAATTGATGTACCTGGGTTGCTGCTTCTGGATACACCAGGGCATGCAGCATTCATTACTTTAAGGAAACGGGGTGGGTCTGTTTCTGATTTAGCTATTTTGGTTATAGATATCAATGAGGGTTTTCAAGAGCAGACAGATGAATCACTGACTGTGTTGAAGAAATTCAAAACACCGTTCATAGTTGCTGCAACAAAAATAGACAGAACTCCTGCTTGGAACCCGAATAAAGGCATGTGTTTCCTTGACAGTTTTGAAAAACAAAGAGATGATGTAAAAGATGAATTAGAAAAGAAAATCTATACTCTTGTTTCACAGCTTTCAGAAAGAGGTTTTGATTCTGATAGATTTGATCGAGTGGAAGATTTCAGCAAAAAGATAGCAATTGTTCCATGCTCTGGATTAACTGGAGAAGGTATTGCAGAATTGCTTACAGTTTTGGCAGGAATTTCTCAGCAATTCCTCAAGAACCAATTGGAGTTTTCAGAAATGGGCAAAGGAATAATACTGGAAGTAAAAGAAGTAACGGGACTGGGTACAACAATAGATGTGATTCTATATGACGGTAGGGTTAGAAAGAACGATTATATTGTGATAGGTGGAAATCAAACAATTGTAACAAAAATAAAAGCATTATTTGAACCAGCACCCCTACGTGAATTGAGAGTTGAAAAACAATTTAAACCGGTGGATGAAGTTGAAGCTGCTGCTGGATTAAAAATTTCTGCTCCAAATCTTGAAAATGTAATTGCCGGTTCACCTTTGATTGTGGCAAGAGATGAAAAAGAAGTTGAAAGAGCGAAAGAAGTGGTTCAGGAAGAAGTCGAAGAAGTCAAATTTGTAAAACAATTGGAAGGAGTTGTCATTAGAGCAGATACATTGGGTAGTTTGGAGGCAATGATCAAAATTTTAACAGAAGAAAATGTTCCAATTAGAAAAGCTGAAGTTGGAAATGCAAGCAAGCAAGACATAACAGAACTGCAAAATGTTTCTTCTACAGATAGGAAGGCTATTCTTGCCTTCAATGTAAAGGTCCCTGATGAAATAAATCAACAGGCAAAAGACTTGGGAATAAAAATTTTTGAAAATAAAATCATCTACAGAGTTATAGACGAATATAAGGACTGGCTGTCGAAGAAGAAGGAGACTGAATTGAAAGAAAGAATGGAAAGTGTAACAAGACCATGCAGAATAAAAATTTTGAAAGGATTCATTTTCCGTGTGAGCAATCCTGCTATTTTCGGAGTAGAAGTACAGAAAGGAATATTGAAAACTGGTGTACTTATGAAAAAAGATGATGGAAAAATTATTGGCAAGATAAAGGAAATTCAGAAAGAAGGACAAAACATTTCAGAAGTAAAATCAGGGGAAAAAGTTGCTGTAAGTATGGAAGAACCGACTATTGGAAGACAAATTGAAGAAGGCGATGTATTGATTGCAGAATTGTCTGCCGAAGATTTGAAAATTTTGAAAATTATCTATGATAAATTGAGCGAAGATGAAAAAGAGCTTTTAAAGGTCTTAATATAAACTTTCACTATCAAATATAATATATGAAAAACAACAAATTCAGCAAAATTACTATTGCATTAGCAATACTAGTAACAGCAGCAATAATTACACCTGTCCTAGCACACGAATTGGGTACGCAAGGACTTGAACATAGAATTAAAAAGATTGGTGTTCTTGGCAGGGGTATAGCAGTATCAGCAACGGATCCAAGCAATTTTGAATACATAAGAATTGGTGTCGCACGGGTAACAGTCAATTTGGGAAATCAGACTACTGACGTCTCAGCTGGTTTACTTCAAATGGGCAATACCACATACAAACTCAGAAACATCACAATTGGAAATGGAACAGTGAGTGGAAATATATTTTCAAATGATACACAAGTAGGTAGCTTCTCTGTAACAGCAAAATTCAAGGGCGAACATGAAGTATGGTTCGGTACAATGAGTTTGAATGGTGAAAATTGGAATGTATACATCTTACAAGGAGAAAGGTTATTCAAAGCTTCAGAAAAAGCAGAAAAGATAGAAGAATTCTGCGAAGAACATCCGGATAGATGTACTAATCTAGCAAGAGGAATTGGTCCAAGATTCTGTGAAAAGGTCGAAGATGAATCATGTAGAGAAAAAATACATGAATTCTGTGAGCAGAATCCGAATGACAGCAGATGTGTAGCAATAGCCCAATATTCTTGCAGAGAACATTTGGATGATTCAAGATGTCAGATGGAATTGAAAGACTACTGTGAGGATCACCCAACAGACGAGAGATGTATAGCGTTCTGCCAGAAATTCCCAGATGTATGTGAAGGAGAAGAGGAAACTACAACAACCACTAGTAGCACAACAACAACCACAGTAAACAATACTAATAGTACTGGGTGATAAAAATGGTAAGCATTACAATAATAGCTATACTAGCAATCATCCTAATAGTCACATTAGTATTCAGTCTCGGATTTTACAAACCCACTACAGTAGTACCACCTGTAACAGGCAATGTCGCACAAATAGCTGAAAATGCTATTCAACAAGAATTGGATCAAGCAACAGCAGGAATTACAGAAGCAGACTTAGAGCAAGCTCTGCTCAAATAAACTTTTCCTTTCCTTTTTTATTTTTCAAATTTCCCAATCAAACCTAAGTATGTTCCATCCAAAAGATAAACCTTTGATTTTTCTAAGTTTAGTGCTTTATTAGTTAGTAATGGTCCCAGCAGTTGCTCTTTCAAAATTTTGTTTACAGGAAAACTCCCTGCTAGTCTATTGAATGAGGGTGCAATAACGATATTCAACTTACCTACCTTATCTATTTTATATTTTTTCTTGATGGTTTCACTGTCTAATTTTCCTTTCACCCAAACTTGCTCTACCATTCTATAACCAAAATCATCAACAAATTCAACAGAAGGTTGCAAGTGACCCATAAAAAGATAATCGCACTGCATTAATTTCTTAGATGGCCAAGCATGTCCATGAAAAAACCCATAATTTCCAATCCTTATTCCTTTGCCGTCTACTACTTGCATACTCTCCGGAGTTAAGCCTTTAAGATCTGTATCATGATTTCCTTTAGTCAAAATCACTTTTACTCTTTCAGTTAAGTATGAAAGTAGTTTAGGTATCTCCCTCTCTTCCCTTAAGCTGATGCCAGGAACTTCATGTTTCAAATCCCCAAGAATAACTAGCGTTTTTGCTTTTGTTAATTCAATCAATTCACCTAAAATCTGTTGGAATTTTTGAGATTGCGGATGAATCACTATTCCTTTTTCATACAATTCATGCTCTATTCCTAAATGTAAATCAGAAATAACCAAAATTTTCTTTTCTGTTATGAAAGCTGCAGGATAATCAGTGACGAATTTGATTGTCATATATTCTCTTTAGGTGGTAAAGAATATTTTTATACCTATTTGTTTAATGTTAATCTATGCAAGAGATCGGTACTGTAATTTCCTTGAATGAAAACCCGAGCAGCAGCGAATTCTGGTTTGTAATCAACAGTGAAGACGGGATGCCAATTAGGAGGGGTCAATTCGTCCAACTACAGACAGAAGAAGGATTACTGATATCAAGAGTCGCTGAAATTATTAAAACCAATAGATATTTCAATCGTGCGGAATCAGTACGGGAATATGAAAGGTCTGGCAAACCATTGTTGGATGTATTTCCAGTAGATAGATGGGAATATCTTGTAGCACAAACGATACCTCTAGGAATTTATGATGACGGGGAACAGAAAAGAGTCAGTTTCCCACCCTCTCCAGGAGAAAAAGTTTACAAAGTTGATGAAAAGATTTTACCAAAATTTTTCGGTTTTGATGAAAATAGTGGAATAGACATTGGCCAGGTTGAATTTCACGATATAGAAGCCAAATTAAATATCACAAAACTTTTTCAAAAACATTTAGCGATTCTTGCAATGTCTGGTGCTGGAAAAAGTTATCTCGCTTCTGTTTTGATAGAAGAAATTTTAGATCGATCTGATAGTTTAGGTAAGCCGTGTATAATTTTAATTGATCCTCATGGCGAATATTTAAGATTTGCTAAGGATGAAAAATATATAAGTAGTACAAAAGTTTACAATCAAAAAAATATTTCTATAGCTGCTCATCATTTAAGTCCATACCAAATTGGTGAATTAGTTCCACAGATGACTGCTGTGCAAAGAAGAGAACTAGTACCAGTTATTCAGAAGCTGAGAGAAAAACAGCGCTCTTATGATTTAGAAGATTTAATAGAAGCTGTTGAGAAAAGTGAAATCAAACCGAATACAAAATATCCTCTGTTATCTTGGTTAAGTGATCTTAATTCTACAGGATTGTTTAGCAATTCAGACTCTCCAGATATTGGTGAATTAGCAAAATCTGGACAGATTAGCATCTTTGATTTATCAGACTTTGTTCATTTAAAGGCCAGACAAATAATCTTAACTTATTTTGGAAGGAAGTTATTTGAAGCGAGAAGAATGAACAGAATTCCTCCATATATTTTCTTTGTGGAGGAAGCTCATCAATTCGCTCCTGAAGGCGAGGAAGAAAATAAAGCATTATCAAAATATTTAATCGAACAGGTTGCTAGAGAAGGAAGAAAATTTTATGCTAGCTTAGTTTTGATTAGTCAAAGACCAATTAGATTATCCACTACAGCATTAAGCCAATGCAACACTCACATAATTTTAAGGGTAGCCAATCCGTATGATATCAAACATATAGGTGAGTCTGCTGAAGGAATTACTTCTGATTTCCTGGAAATGATACCTGGATTGAAAGTTGGAGAAGCATTAATTGTTGGCGAAGCTGTAAACTATCCACTTCTAGTGAAAATAAAGAATAGGAAAAGTAAATATTCGGAAAAAACTGCGAGCTTAGAGAATGCCCTACAAGATTTCAAAGAAAAGAAAAAATTAGAAAGTAAAGATTTAGATACATTTTTATAATGTGTTTAAGAAAGAGGAACGACTTTAGTTACATCTTCTTTTGATTTATCTCTCACAAGTCTATAAGCATTTCCAGTAACAGCTTCTTCTAATTCTTCCTGATGCGTAATCAAAAATGTTTGGTCTATAAATTCTCCAATTCTTTCCCTTAATGTTGTAGCTAATACACTAATTGCTTGTCTATCTAAGTTTGATGTGGGTTCGTCCAAGAACAACATTCTCATCTGTGGAGCTAGGACCAAAGCGAAAGCTATTCTTAGAGCCAAAGCGGCAATACTTCTTTCACCACCGCTTGCTATTCCTTCCACATTGACCCATTTACTCGATCTTTCCTGCATTTGCAGTATATAGTCTCCCTCTTCTACTGCTAACCGTATTCCAGTGAAATCTTGATATGGATAAAGAGTTTGCCACAACTTATTCATTGTGTAGTTAACTGAAGAAATGAATTCAGTTCTCATCTCGATCTGAGTTTTTTCTAAAGCAGTAGAAAATATTTTCATACCAGTAATTAACTTTTCTAGTTTCCTTATTTCATTGCGTTCTTTTGTAACAGCAGCAAAAGTATTTTCAAAATCTTTCAATCTTACTTCCTTTTCCTGTATCAAACTTTCTATACCAATAACCTTCATTGCTGATTCTTTTTCTTTTCCCACTAAATTCATCAGCCAACTCTCAAGTTCCTCAAGCTTATCACCAGTTACTGCCTTCTCCATCTCTGAAATATGGGAGAGGATAGCCTGCCTATCCTTCATCAAAATATTTATTCTGTTTTTCCTTTCTTCGTATTCTCTCAATTGATAGAAAATTAACTCAAATTGTTTTTTCTGTTCATCAAAAGTTTTCATTTTTTTCTCAGAATCTATTATATCCCGAGCCAAATTTGCCAATTCAGCTGATAATTTTGTTGCATTCTCATTCAGAATGGCATAAATATTTTTCGAATTCTCTAGTTCTACTCTGATTGCATCGAAGTTTTCCAGCTCTTTAAGCAAATTATCTAGTCTTTCCGTGACCGATTTCAATTCTTCCACTTCCTTTTTCGTTAGCACCTTTCTCTTGCTAGCATTTTCTAGATTTTCTTTTAATAATTTTATCTGGGATCTTTTCTGTCTGATCAGAAGTTTCTTCTTTGCTGCAGTAAGTTTAGAATTGCATATGGGACACTTACCACCAATGGAAGATACCTGCTCTGCTATCTCTTGTAAATCTTCTATTCTAGCTCTAGTTGCTTCAATCTCACTTGTGATTTTTTCGAATAATTGCTCTTTTTCTTTCATTGTTTTCTTGACATCTTCTCCTATCTGCTTCTTATAATATTCGAACTCCTTTTTAATTCTAACCTTTTCATCTAACTCCGATTGAAGCTTTTGCAGCTTTTCCTTCTGCATCAACTCTAATTCTGCTTGAGACTTTGCCATTTGTTCCTGAAGTTTCTGATAACGTTTATGTTTATCACTTAACTCTCTATCAGCATCCTTCAGTACTCTACCTAGCTGGTTGATATTTTTCTCGATACTACTTCTATCAAGTCCCTTCAATTCAGTCTCTACTCTTTCTAATGCTTTAGTTGTTTCATCAATCGCGCTGCTGAATCCTTTTTCATCTCGTTTCAAAAGTTCCATCTGTTCTTTAACTTTCTTCATTTCAGAAACTTCTTTTTCCAAATTAGTTCTTTCTACTCTACCAGATTCCAAATTTTTTTTCAAAGATTCTCTTTCTGTGCTTAGTATACGCAATGAATCTGTCAATTCAGAAATATTTTTCTGCAGTTGATCTAAATCAGTTTGCTCGACGATACTTTGTTTACCAAGCATTCTTTCAGCAAGTTTGTTGACTAAACTGACCGAACTAACTCTCGCCTTTTCAAATCTGTCTATCGCTAATAATTCATCTATCTTCTTCATCCTCTGTCCTTTTGGTATAATCAGAAAATAATCCAAGGCATTCTGCTCAGAGTAGATTGCTTTGCTGAAAAGTTCATAATTAATTTTCAGGAGTTTCTCGATAATTTCAGTTACACGAGACGTATTTGGCGCTTCCAACAATTTTCCATTCTCTCTTATTTCTGAATAAGTGGTTCCTTTATTTTTTTCTATGATTCTTTTCACAGAATATTGCTTATCATTGATTTGGAATGATACTTCTATCTCTGCTTTATCCTTTTCTATTGGTTTTTTCATTATCAGATCATCTAACTTTAATTTCCTAGATTGCAAATTCGGAAAGGTTCCGAACAAAGAAAAACAAATTCCATCCAGGATTGAACTTTTACCAGAACCAAGAATACCAAGTAATGCATTGGTTCCCAAAGAAAATTTTAGTTCTGATTCTAAATGAGACCTCCAGTTCTTCAGTTTAACTTCGGTTATCATATTCTTCACAAATTTTTTGAATCACTTCATCTGAAAATTCTCTATCTGCCACACGATAACGATTTGAAGCTGAGAGAAATACTTCCGGCTGAATTTCAGAAAAAACATCCCTTGGATCTATTCTCTTTCTCTTGCATAAAGTCAAGAAGTGTGACGCTCTATATCTACCTCTGATTTCTGCCTTGACTAATCTGGCCCTAATAGAATCGGGTCGTAAATCTGTTGCAATATTTCTGCTAGTGTAATCTCTAAGAAATTGACTGTGAAATCTAGTGCCAAAATAAATAAAAACACTATACAAGTTGATACCGTCATTGAGTTGCTCTTCCTTTCTTCTTAGATCATTTCTCCGCTGTTGCCAATAAGTATTTGTTCCGATCTCTGCAAGAAAAGCCTCTACTTCATCATCCTGTTGATTAACCATACATTCACCTCAATTTTAAGACTGACGACAAAGTCTTCTGTTCGCCTAGCAAAATGTTAAATGCTTTATCGACTTCACCCTCTGATAAGATACTGAATATATCATCAAAATCAAAATCAGATTCAAATTTTAATTCATCCAAATTTTTCTTTAGAATGCTTAATCCAATTTCTTCTACAGACTTTTTCTGCTCAACTAAATTTCTCAAAAATTCAATTTTTTTGGTCATTTCTGGAGATTCTAGCTCCTTGGAGAATTTGATTATTGCTTTATCAGAATATTTCTTCTCTAGATATCTTAATTCCTGATCCAAAACTTCTGTTTCCTTGCCAATAATCTTGAATTTGACTATAGGTGATTTTGAAAAGTTTCGCGTGTAAACTAATTCATGCAATTTACGTTCAATAATTTCCCTTGAAGGCTGTCCATCTATTAAAGATATTTCTTCATAAATGAATTTTCTGTTATTTTGCAATGGAATAAACTTGACTTTCTCTTCGCTATCTGTGTCGATTTGAGTTATTCCTTTTTCAATCTGCGATTCATTCTTTTCTAGCTGCGTAACTAAAGTATTTCCTGCAATAATCAATGTTGTTCCATCTATTTTCTCCACAGTTCTAGTATGTATGTGGCCATTGACTATATAGTCGAAACCCTTAGGCAAATTGGATGTGCTCAAACTGGGCAAATCCAAAGGAGAGAAAACATACGGTTCGATATTTTGATGCAGAATCAAAATGTTTATGCAACCTTCAATCGGTTTAGGATTCCATTTATCCATGATATCTTTTGCATATCTATCCGGAACGTAAGACATTCCGTGAATTGCAACTTTAACTCCATTTTTTTCAAAAACTATTGTATTTAGATGTAGGTAAATCAAAATTCCAGCGTGTTCCAAAACTTCCACAGGATTAACCTCTCCTTTTAATTTCCTGTCATGATTCCCATGCAAAACAATCACAGGCAGATGTTTCAGATTTCTTTTGGAAATTTCCTTCAACTCCTTGGTTGCTTCTGCCAGCTTCACTGTAGTTTCCTTGAATAAAGGCTTAGCAAGTATATGCACGGCTCTAGCCCATGTATCTGTCCTAGGCATTCTCGTATCAAAAATGTCTCCAGGAATAATTATCAAATCAGAATCTAATGCCTTGTCCATAGCTTCCTCTGCATTGTCAAAACAGTCATTTTCTGTTTCAGTGTTGTAGCCATAGCCAAGATGCAAATCCGAAAAGATGGATATCTTCATATTACTAAACTATAGCAAGTAAATTTATTTAAGCTCTTATATTGGCTAAAAATTAAAATATAATTTATGCAGAAAAAAGGAGTTACTGCTATTCTTTCAGTAATTCTGATGTTGGTCATAACAATTGCAATGGCTTACTTTGCTTATACATTCATTTCTAACTTGTTTATTTCAAAAATATCTTATACACTCATTATAGATAATGCCTTCAATGACACTTTGGATATTAGAAATATTGGATTGAATCCTATAGCTTCCTTAATCTCGGTTACCGTGGATGGACAACCTGCAGTCTACTTAGTTAATGTATATGACATATCAAGAGCATTGTATTACCATCTTGATGAAGGTAAGGATACTAATGCCTATGACAGTTCTATTTATAGAAATCTCGGAACCGTTTATAATGATACTAATGTTTGTGCAAATCCTCCTACGACATCAGGTCCAAACTACTGCCCTATATGGACAGGTGGAATCTACGGAGGATCAATGAATTTCGATGGTGTCAATGATTATATTATGGCTCCAGCAACTAATGCCACATTAAACTCAAATATTAGCATTCCACTAAACTCAAACTCTGTTTCTATTTCTTTATGGGTTAATGTAACCACAAATCCCAACTGCGATGGAAATAATAACTGGCGTTCTCTAATTAGAAAAGGAGTTACTGCTGCGACTGCTAATGGTTGGGACGTTGTATTAGAAGAAGACAAAAGCATCAGATGGGATGTTGGACTTGGAAATAGATTAAATTATGTAGCAGCAGATACTAATAATGGTTTGGGATATTTTGTTAGTTTCAGCGCGATTCTTGGTAAATACAATATAAGTTCACAAATAACTTCTGATTTAAGATCGGGCTGGGTGCAACCGAATCAACTCAATGGTGTTGCAACTGACTCTGCAAAAAATGTTACATATATTGCTGGGAATGGTCCGGTATTCGGAATGTATAACATAAGCACTGGATTAACCTATAATCTCAGTAATACTGATCCTCAGAACTGGATGGATGGTTTTGGTTTGAATGGGGTTGGTGTAGATCCTGTTAATAATATTACCTACATAGTCGGCGGTGGTAATATCAACAGTAACATACCATCGATATTCGGAGTATACTTCCTGAGCAAGAACAAAACCTATGATCTAAGGGGAACTGATATCAATAACTGGATCGGACCTTATGCCATAGGTAAAATTTCTGTAGACCCATCTAGGAATATTTCATTCCTTGCAGGCCCAGCCCGAGCGTATGATGCTTTCAAGTCACACGGCCCAGTATTCGGAATGTACAATTTCACTTCCAACCAAAGCATTGATTTGAATACTACATATACTTTTTTTGTAAATAGGTTCAGTAGCTTTAGTGATGTAGCTGTAGATTCTACAAATGGCTTAGTGTTTTTTGTAGGCATAGACCCTTCTTCGAATGGAATATTTGGTGTTTATGATATAAGAAGTAAAAAAACATATGACTTGACATCAACAAATGTTACACCCATGTTTAAAGCATACAGTGATCCTCAAGAATTTAGATATTCATCCATGTTTGGAGTATCTGTAGATTCTGCGCGTAATCTCACTTATATTTCGGGTACGCATCAGAGTCGTGGTTTTTTTGCGGTCTATAATGAAACAAGTAACAAAACTTATGATTTAACTGGTAATGCAGGACCTCCATCAACAAACTTCTTTGGTACGAATGCTATATATTCAGTTTCTGCAGATTCTACAAGAGGAATTGCATACTTAGGTGGTGATGGGATATGGGCTGTATATAATTCATCTTCTGGCATAATCACTGACTTAAGAGCGTCTGCAAACTGGATGGGCAATCCTAAAAGATTATCAACATCTTCTTTAGGTGCTGCAGGTCAGAGTGAACAGAATAAATGGGTTCACTGGATCTTTACTTATAATGATTCTACTGGAACTGCATTCATTTACAAAAATGGGGTGAGAATTTTATCGCAGCAGTTTAGTGACTTGCTGGCCAAACCAATCTGGCCGAATAATTATCCTGTAGATATTGCGATGGGAACAACTGCTAGCAGCTGTCCGAACCAAAATGGATATGCACCAGCACTTATTGATGAAGTTCGTGTTTATAATAGAGCATTAACTGATACAGAAATTAAAGCAATATACAATATTGGTGATTTGATACCTGCCGGAATAACGGGAACGATGAAAATATACAGTCCACTCACTCAAGGAACTCATAAAGTAACTATTTGTACACAGACTAATTGCCAATCGACTTATATGTATATACAATAAAAAGGAGTAGTAGATTTAGGGACAAGGGTATAATAGATGGCAGAGCAAGAAGGAATTACAGTAAAGAAATCTGAAAATTTTTCTGAATGGTTCCATGAGATTATTCATAAAGCTGGGCTGATAGATCAAAGATTTCCATTGCAAGGATTTCTCGTCTTCAATTGGTATGGCTTGGAAATTCATGAAGCCTACATGGAATACTTGGAAAAGTTATACAAAAAGAATGGCTATAAAAAATACTATTTCCCAACTTTGATTCCTGAAAAACTTTTGGCAACTGAAGCTGCACACATAAGAGGATTTCATGATCAAGTTTTCTGGATAACCCAAGGTGGAGAAAAACAGTTAGAAGAAAGGATTGCTCTGAGACCGACAAGTGAAACACCGATGTATGAAATGTTCAAATTGTGGATAAGATCTTACAAGGACTTGCCGATAAAAATTTTCCAGACAACTTCCGTATTCAGATACGAGACAAAGCATACCAGACCTCTAATCAGAGACAGGGAAATATTTTGGAATGAAGCTCATTCTGTGCATGAAAATCTAGAAGGAATTAACAAGCATGTGAAAGAAGTTGTAGAAATTTATGCGAAGCTTTTCGATTTTTGTGCTATTCCTGTGACATTCATTGATGTAGTAACAGGAGTGTTTGCCGGGGCAATCCAAGCTATAGAACCGTATACAATATTTCCTGATGGAAAAGTTTTGGAAATGGGTAGCGTCAATAATCTTGGACAGAAATTTTCCAGAGCATTTGGGGTTAAATTTTTAAAAAAGAATGGAGCAAGTGAATTTGTTTACCAAGGCAGTTACGGAGTAAGTGAAAGGATTCTGGCTGCTATAGCTGCAATACATGGTGATGATAAAGGAATTATTTTGCCTCCAACTGTTGCACCAATACAGGCAATTATTGTCCCGATATTTGGAAAAGATGATGATAAAGTGATAAAATATTGCAAGGACGCGAAAAAAGTTCTTGAAAATAATTTCAGAGTGGATCTCGATATTGACAGAGATGAGACTCCTGGATGGAAATTCAATCATTATGAAATGCTTGGCGTTCCATTAAGAATAGAGGTCGGGAGCAAAGAACTAAAAAGTAAATCTATAACAATTGTAAGAAGAGATAAAAAACTTAAGCAAACTATTAAACTGAAAGATTATTCGAAGAGAATAAAAATTTTGTTGGAAGATATTCAGAAAAATCTCTACAACACTGCAAATACTAAGATGAAAGAAAAAATGAGTGAAGCTAAGGAATTAAATGAATTAAAGAAAATTCTTAAAGAAAGAGGCGGATTGGTCAAAACTGAATGGTGCGGAAGTAAAGAATGCTCTGACAATATTAAATCTGAAACAGAAGGTGGAGAATTAATTGGAATCCTGTATGGCAAGAAAGAAACGCCAAAAGGAAAATGTATTTGGTGTAAGGAAAAATCTAAGCACGTAGTATATTGCGGCAAAGCTTATTGAACAAAAGATATTTAAATACAACCTCATAATTAATTTTATCTGATCCTTGATTACTATGGCTGAACTAAAAAAACCAGAAATTAGAGAAACAGGTACCACTACCGTTGCATTGACATGCAAAGATGGAGTAGTGCTAGCTGCTGAAAAGAAATCTACCATGGGTTATCTTGTAGCAAGCAAAGAATCTGACAAGATTTTGAAGGTAGAAGATCATGTAGCAATGACGATAGCAGGTGCTTCAGGTGATGCTCAAGCTTTGGCTAGATACTTGAGAGCTGAATTAAAATTATTTGCAATACACAATCAAAGAAAGATTTCAATAAGGGGCGCTGCTACTTTGCTAGCAAACATCCTCCAAGGCGGAAGATGGTCTTATTTGCCCTACATGGTTCAAATTATTGTTGCTGGTTATGATGACTCACCTGGAATTTACTCTCTAGATGCAATAGGTTCAGTGGAGGAAGAGAAGAAATTCTTTTCAACTGGATCCGGTTCGCCTATGGCATTAGGTGTGCTAGAAGACAATTATCGAGAAAATATGTCAGTAGATGACGGAAGCAAATTAGTAGTTCGAGCAATTCGCGCAGCAATTGAAAGGGATATTGGATCTGGTGGAAAGGCCATAGATGTTGCGATCATAACTAAAGATGGAATTAAATTCAATCGATATGATTTAGACAAGCTAAACAAATAAACAAAATTTAGTTCTTTGTGAAACATATGGAAATTCTTGACAAAGTAAAGTCTCTATTGCCTTCGGAAGCAATAAGCAGAGCAGAATTAGAAGGATCAGAGATCATAGTATACACCAAGGACAAGGAATTCTTCAGAACTCATGAAGAAAAAGTTAGGGAAGTTGTTGGTGAGATAAAGAAAAGAATTGAAGTCAGGCCTGAGGGGAATTTGAGCAATGATCAGGAAGCTACTAAAGAAATGATAAGGAAAATGGTTCCTGAAGATGCAAAAATTAGAGATATTTATTTTGAACCTGAGAGAAGCCTAGTTATAATTGCTGCCGAGAAACCAGGACTGGTTATAGGTAGAGGTGGAGAATTATTCAGACAGATACGTGCTGAAACATTATGGGTTCCGAGAATCGAGCGTGTACCTGCGATAAAATCTGATATAATTGATGGCATCAGAAAAATTTTGCACTCAGAAGTAAAATTCAGGAAAGAATTCTTGAACAAGATTGGAGAAAAAATTTTCACTGAAAGAAAAACCAACAGGGACTGGATTAGAATTATTGGTTTAGGTGGATGGGGGGAGGTTGGCAGGTCTTCACTCCTTGTAGAAACCCCAAAGTCAAAGGTTCTAGTTGATTGCGGCGTTGCTGTAGGAGCTACAAATTCTGGAATGTATCCCATACTGAATATAAAAGAATTCGATCCTACTGAATTGGATGCAATTATAATATCCCATGCTCACCTAGATCACTGTGGCTTTGTTCCTTATCTGTATGAATTTGGATATGATGGTCCAATATACATGACAACTCCTACTCTTGATTTGTTCGCACTACTTTGCCTTGATTATATTGACGTAATGCAGAAAGGTACAAGCACACCTTTGTATTCTGCGCGTGGAGTTAAAGAAGCAGTCAAGCATGCTGTAACATTAGAATGGGGTGAAGTTTCAGATGTAGCTCCAGATGTCAGACTCACATTCCAAAATTCTGGACACATTCTTGGCAGCAGTTTGGTACATCTACATATTGGCGAGGGTTTGCACAACATTGTTTATGCTTTTGATCAAAAATATGCAAGAACAAGATTGTTAGACCCTGCATTCACAGATTTTTCAAGGGCAGAAACACTTCTTATCGAATCTACTTACGGTGGGAACAATGATATAATGCCACCTAGAGAAGAAGTTGAAGTTCAGATGATGGATATTGTAAACAAAACTATGGAAAGAAAAGGAATTGTTCTTATACCATCCTTTTCAGTAGAAAGAGCGCAAGAAGTTATGACAATTCTAGTTGAAAATGGTTTTCAATATCCTGTTTATCTGGATGGTATGATTTGGGATGCGAATGGAATTTTTACAGCTTATCCTGAGTATCTATCTAGAAGTATGCAAAAGAAAATTTTCAATGGTGAAGATCCTTTCATGAATCCAATCTTCAAAAGAATAGCCTCACCAGCAGATAGAGAGAAAGCATGGACTGACAGACCCTGCGTGATAATTTCAACATCAGGTATGCTGATGGGTGGTCCAGCAATCGAGCATTTGAAAACATTAGCAGAAGATGCAAACAGCACTCTGATCTTTGTAGGTTACCAATCAGAAGGAACAATGGGAAGAAGGATACAGAAAGGATGGAAAGAGATTCCTGTGAAAACAGAAAATGGAACGGCTACAATTAATTTACAGATGCAGATAGAGACTGTCGAAGGGTTGAGTGGCCACTCAGATAGAAACCAACTTTTAAATTTCATAAGCAGACTGGGTGCAAGACCGGAGAGAGTCATTGCAGTACATGGAGATCCAAAGAAAAGTTCGGAATTTGTAAGAGCTGTGAATAGAATTTTCAGGATAGAATCGATTGCACCAAAGAATTTGGAAGTTATACGGTTAATATAGATCTAGAATGGGAAACCTAGTCCCAAATTAAATTTATAGGCTTCATACATATCTTTGTTTACTGCATTGATGTATGAAGTAAGAAATCCTGTCTTTACATTTCCCAAAGACACCTGCTGAGCATTTTTATTGGATGCCCAAAGCAATAATGAGGCAATCAATTCCATATGGTCATGCCCAGCTGGTGCTGGCCAACCTTGACTTGAAAAATTCGCCATCCATGCTACATTACCTACGCTGCTGTTTAAAATCACTCCAGGCTTGGTTTGGGAACAGCCAGCTGTACACCCTCTAACTAAAATTCTGCTTGAAAGAGGATTAGGAAGGGGTTGGACATTTTGTGGTGAATTTATAAAATTGGTAAACTGGAAAACTGGTCTGAAAGAAATATCAATTGTCGTATTGCTTTCAACATAATTCAACTTGAAGTTGTAAGGCGTACCACCGTCTACCAGAGAAAATGAATTACCAGCTGAATAAGAATTATCTGCTGACCCATCTCCATTTGTATCAATTAGCACACCAGTTGAATTGCAAATCCAAATTGAATAGTTTCTAGTACGCATAGTAAAGTCACCTCTCAAAATTGTCGGATAAGGACAATTCCCACAACCAGCAGGACAAGGAGTGAGAGCATTGCCTTTCATTGTTACAGGTAGATGATAGAAATATTTGTATGGTGTATATTTTATATCTGAAGTTACACCAACTGCTGGAATCATAAATTCATCATAAGTGGGTACAGGTACTGCTACTTGTGATCCAATACCGAATATTTCAGTTTGCACTCTATCACTGTCAACTGAAGCAGCTGTTGGAAAATCCACTATTTCAACAACCCCATTACCAGATTTCATATAGTCTCTTATCTGTTGTATGTAGGGATTGGTATTCTTGTAACCAACGATCAGCAAAGCATCAGAGAACGGATAGATGTTGTCTAATGTTGTCGGGACAAAATCTATAGTTACATCTCTATCATTCACATGCACTTTGCCAATCCAATAAATCAAAAACGCAGTTTCATTTACAGTACAATTGCACGCCACGGTGATACTGCTCCTAAACGTCCCTGCAGTTTCAGTCCAAGAAACAAGATTTTGCTTTACCACATTATTCAAGAACGGTTGAAGATGGGTTGCATTGAAAGAATAATTGTAAAGAGTTCCTATCCTATCAGTAGTCAATATTATGTCTCTTGCTTTTATGATGACTGATGCATCACCCCATCTGTTTTGATAGGAAAATCCTGGAAACAGAATTCCGTATGCAACAAATAGAGCAACTAGTGAAATAATCAATTCAATTATCGCAACTACGCCTTTGTTATTCATATTACCAAACCTGCAAACTTAATACTCCATATCTGTTATCGCTGAAGCTGACTATTCTGTCAACCGATATTTTTGTAGATCTTGCATCTATTGTAGGTGGCAGACAAGTCAAAAGATTGTTCCCAGAGGAGTCATTCAAAGTCAATATAAATTGGAAGTCTGTTATACCCAGCCAAGATTTCAATCTATTATATCCACCTGGGATACGACATTTACTGTTTAGTGTAGTTATTTTGGCAAACGACACTACATTTGTTAAGTTTGATAAAACATAATCGCCTGGTGCTCGCTGTATTACATATATAGTATGATTTGAGAGACCTATCCGATTAATCTGATTATCTGCATATCCGCTATACCAATCGATTGGTTTGCCAGGATCATTTATTAGTAATTCAGACACTTGATATGCTTCGGATCTCAACGCTTGAACATTTACTTCCCTCGAATAAGTTGGAATTATATTTACCAATTGTAAAACGATATACATGGAAAAAAGAATAAAAACTAAAATGGAAATATAAAAATCCAATGATAATTGACCTTTCATCTTAAACTCCCAAAACACCTAATCTAACTAAAATGCTAAACGAACCGAAAGTTATTGCAACCAAAATCAAGCTGTGTTTTATTCCAGCTGTGACTGAATTTTCGCTAATCTGTCCTGCGACTAAACCTGAAAATAATGATTGAATCAATGACATGAAAAAGAATAGTGATGTATAGTATGATGCTATGCCCGATGGATCTAGAGAAAAAACATAGTATGCTGTTCCTTGGAACAGACTGCACACAGAACAGGTGAAGTCAACACATGTATCGCACGGATTTGATAATCCAATTGTCTCAGCAACCTCAGGTGTACTAATATCAAAAATCGGAACTAGAAGACGATTAATTGAGACTACTATTGCGATAAAAATCAAAGAAATTGCATACATCAAAACTACATATTGGTTAAGCATGCTTTTCTTTTCTTTTTCAGACTCCTCCAACATTGTAGAATTATCTGCTATGGACTCCAATGTTGCCACTACATCTCCTCCAGATAAGTAAGACTCCCTGATAATTTTTATAGAAGTAAACAATCTCTTGCTTTTCTTTACCCTATCTGCAAATTGATTTAATACCCTGTCCAATGTCATGCCCCAACTGATTTGATCAGACATTTTTTTTATTTCCCGAGAAAGTTTCCCATATTGTGATTTGGCAGTTAGCCTGATTGCGGTATGGAATGGCATCCCTGATCTTATATTTTCTGTGAGGTCTCTAAGGAATGTTGGAAATCTCTCTTCCATATCCTTAAGATCCCTGAATGCTTCATACCTCAATAAAAGTTGCGGTGCAAAAATGACGAATGTGGAAATAATTACAAAATTACCGACTACACCAACGTCACGACTCAAAACTCCTATCAAAATTAGCATAAAACTTGCTACAAGAGTTATCAAA